>Ga0123354_10002122_pt1 | contig 25659 bp, 23 predicted proteins | sample TergutLab28metaG_2_FD_97872 | JGI IMG/M metagenome (GOLD analysis project Ga0123354, IMG submission 97872) | Labiotermes labralis P4 segment gut microbial communities from Petit-Saut dam, French Guiana - Lab288 P4 | ecosystem: Host-associated > Arthropoda: Insects > Digestive system > Gut ...
GGAGTTCAACCCACTGTCGGGGTTGAGGTGAGAGTTTGCACCTTCTTCACCCCCAATCGCTTCGCTTCATTGGGGGTTAGGTACATTAAGTCCTTCGGACTTGTTCGTTTTGTGAATCAAATTTTAATCTGTTGAAGTAGAATTAATAAATATTAAGTATAACGGTCCGCATCTCGGCGAAAGCGGAGCGGAATTTTGTCGTACACCCGACGCAATTGAGAGAAACCTCTAAATCAAAAGATGTAGATAGCGCTAATTTTTTTTAACACAAAAATAAACAAACCTTTTTGCTGTTTTTATCGTTAATCTGACTGAAAGTGCGTACATTTATACCGGAAAAACTATAATTAATAAGTGATTACATGTAATACATATAAATGCTTGTATAAGAATATTTTTTTATCATGCGTCTTAGCGTTTTTATTCCCCTCTGCGCTCTTAGCTAAGGAAGGTTATAACAAAGCGGACAGCATTATCTTGAAAGTACTCGAAAATCGGGATTTTTACGGGAAATACATTGAAGAATACAGCGCCACCGCTTATATCAAAGGCGATAGATATGTTAAAAAAAAGAATATCCTTTACAGCTACGCTCCTGATTTTTTGTATTTGGACAAAAGAGGAAAGAGCGCATTTATCGAATCAATCGTTGATATTCATTTCAAAACGCCCAATTATTTCACCCAACAAATTCTCGCCGTCAATGGTTCAAAAATAAGCCTGAACGATATCCGGATGCGTGCTATGCAATTTTTGAACGTAAATATATATAATCCGTCTATTTTCAACAACCAGATTCTTATTCCCGGAAGTAAGGATATTTTCAAATATTATCGCTTTGAATATGTTTCGGCAATCGATACGCTGAACCACCGGATTCATCAAATCCGTGTGATTCCTAAAATCCGCAGCCAACAATTGATTTCGGGTTATTTTTATGTGGTGGATGATTTATGGACTATTTATCAATTGGATATTGAAGGCAAATGGAACTTTTCCAAATTTCGGATTGAAACGGAATTTGGACTTCCTGAAAAAGATTTTCTTTTGCCGTTAAAAACGAATATCACTTTCCGGATGAATCTTTTGGGAAATGAAGTAATCAATCATTATTATTCGTCTTTTCAATACAAGAGTGTAAAAAAGCAAGATACGAACATAGAAAACAAAACGGTCAATTACGATTTGAGCGACTATTTTAATGTTTCGATGGATACCATCCCTATTATAAAAGATGAAAAATTTTGGGAAGACAATCGTCCGGTTCCGCTCACCCCCTACGAAAAGTCATTGATTGAAGACGGACAAAAGAAACAGCAACCTTCCGCTAATTCCAATTGGTGGCAAAATTCGTGGAACTTCTTTTCCCAAGGGGCTGTCGCTTCCAAACGCTTTAAGTACAATGATTCACAGATGAGCTATTCGGGATTGATTAATCCGTTCAAGTTAGCGTATTCAAAATTAGACGGTATCGTTTATTGGCAAGAGTTCCGGTATAGGAAAATCAATCGCACAGGACAAGGATTATATTTCAATCCGAATATCGGATTTTTATTTCAACAGAAACAAGTCTATTTCAGCGTACCGATACAATGGGTGTTTCAACCCATGAAAATGGGCGAACTCCGGTTTACGCTTCAAAATAGAAATCAAGCCTATAATTCTACGTTTATCGATATGATTGAAAAAGAAACGCCGGACAGTATTAAGTTCAGCGATTTCAATCTGAACTATTATCATCACTATACTTCCGGGCTGAAAGCACAGTACGAAATCGTGAACGGGTTGCTTCTTAACGGTGGAGTCAACTATAATTGGTATGTTCCGGTTAAGTATAAAGATCAAACGAAAATAGATTTACGGAACGATATACCAAAAGATGTGACAGACCTGACGACCGACCAATATCGCATATTTCTCCCCACCGTCGGATTAACGTGGACACCTCGTCAATTTTATCGTATTACCGGGAAAAGAAAAGAATATGTCGGTTCTAATTATCCTACCTTTTCGGCGGAATATTCATGGGGGATACGGGGTATTTTGGGAAGCAACAGTAATTACGCCCAAATGGAAGCCGATATTCAACAGAAAATTCCGGTTGGACTGATGAGTAATTTTCAATACTATTTCAGCGCCGGAGAATTTCTTCGGACACATTCTCTTTATTTTGCCGACTTCAATCTGTTTCAAAAACGTAACTTTCCAAAATCGTGGGATGATCCGATCGGCGGCGTTTTTCATTTATTAAGCGGTGATTGGTACAACGCTTCCCGTTCCTACATCCAAGCGCATTTGATGTATCAGTATCCTTACACGCTTTTGCGATTGTTCAAAAATGTCACGAAAGATGTATTAGCCGAGCGTATCTATCTCAGTCAGCTCTATACTCCCATCCTTCCCTGTTACACTGAAATCGGATACGGAATCGGAAATTTTATAGGAGATGCCGGCGTCTTCGTTTCTTTTATAAAAGGAAAATACGAAACGGTTGGCGTTTCCTTTACTTTTGAGTTGGGAAAATAGAAATATCCGTCCTGCCTGCTATTTGGGAACTACTTCATCGATATAAAATCCGCCCAAAATAGTGTCGATAGGTTTGATGCGCCGAACGAAAACAAAATCCATTTGGGGGGAAGATAAGGCGATGTCCGCTCGATTAAAAGGCACTTTTTTAGTCAAGACATCGGTATAAATGATTTTATTTTCATTAAAAAAATTGCGAATCGTGTCAATCTTAATGTTGCTAACAATCCGATCGTCTGCGCTGACACCTGTTTCATAATAATATTGACAAGCGACATTATTGCTTTCTTTCAAAACAAAAACTTTATCCGGATTTTCTTTAATAAAGGCTATTAATTCTTTATTGTTCTGATAGTCGAAATAATGATCGGGAAAAATCGCAAAACAAAAATTCCATATCAACATTGCTAAAGACAAATATACAATTGGTTTTAACTTAAAATCTAAGAATAAATAAATGAAAAACGGTATCAAAAACGGTAACATCACCATAAATTTGGCATTTCCATGAGAAAAAAAAGCAAAACCCAATTGCAATGCAAAAATCAGCAGATGTATCGATTGAAAATCATTGCTCCAAAGTTTTTCCTTTTTGAATTTCACCTCTTTTTTGAAATAATAAACCGATAAAGCAATAAAAAACAATACAGGTAAAAAGAGGATGTAAAAGAATGGAATCAAACGCAATATATCGCTAATAACGCCGTGTACTTGAAAAAAAGTCCTGAAGAAACTAATCGGGGTCATTATAAAATTTACCGAACCCAAGTGTACATCGGCGCTATCCGAATAATAATAATGGAATAAAAGCCGTATCAAATGATTAAACGAAAAAGAGATTTTATCGTAAAATATCAAAACAATGGAATAAACCGCTAAAACACTAAATGCCGGGATTGAAAAATAGAAGACGTTTTTAATTTTTCGCGTTCTCAAAAATCCCAAAAATAGCCCGATGCCCCAAAACAAATGAATTTGATGAAACAGGCAAGCAAGCGATGCAAACACACCGGCGAACCATACATTTTTAGATTGAGCAGTCGTCAAATAATTCAAATAATACCAAGAAGATAGTAGCGAAAAAAAGATGGGTATTATATAGGTTTCCGCATCTACCGCATATCTCATAACTCCAAAACAGCATCCGGCAAAAAGCGTCCATGCATTCGCCTTCGGTTTGTCGTTCATGAATTTCTGCAACAACCGATTAAAAAGGAATAAACACAATATCGCAAATATCCCATTCAAGCATTGCATGAATTTCAAAACATCGATATGAAAGGGAGAAATAGTATTACAAAAGTTGTATAATAAATAATTGAAATAACTATACAATAAATGATGCGGTTCAAAAAGGGTTTCGCCGTACTTTACTTCACAACCGTAATTGAGCGGATCCATCGAGAGGTTGTTGCTTGGAAAAAACAGATAAACGAATGCTAAGGTTATTATAGCGCTGGGAAAACCGTATGTATTGATAATTTTACGCATATTTTGTTTTTGCAAAGATAAGCGCATTTTTTGAAACAGGCAATGAGAAATAGATGAGAACAGAAATGAATTACGAGCTTGAATGAGTAAAATCTTAAAGTATTTTCATAGTTTTTCATGAAAAAATAGTCGGAATATCTAATGTTTTCTTAATTTTGCTCCAAATTACCGGAAACAATGAAGCGATTTGCGCTGATAATATATCAAGTAATCATTTGGGCTCCTCTGTGTTCAGTAATTACTTTAATTACGGCGATAACCACGTTTGTAGGCTGTATATGCGGGGGCGAACGTATTTTCAGCTATTACCCCGGCGCAATATGGTCGCGATTGTTTTGCAACTTTACGTTATGTCCGGTGAAAGTAGTCGGAAGAGAAAAATTAAACAAAAAGCAATCCTATATTTTCGTATCCAACCATCAAGGAGCTTATGATATTTTCCTTATTTACGGTTACATCGGACAGCCTATCAAATGGGTGATGAAACAGAGTTTGCGGAAGATACCTTTTGTCGGACTTGCTTGTGAGGCTGCCGGATTCATCTTTGTTGACAATTCTTCTCCTCAAGCGGCGGCAAGAACCATCCGCATGGCAGAGGAAAAATTACAGAACGGCGCATCTATCGCTATTTTTCCGGAAGGCTCGCGAACGCGCACCGGAAAGTTAGGCGTATTTAAAAAAGGAGCCTATCAGATGGCGCTGGATTTGAAACTGCCGATTGTTCCTATCACTATCAATGGCTCGTATGAAGTTATGCCGATTGACTCTTACCGCATTAATCCTCACAAAATGGAAATGATTATCCACGATCCGATTTATATGGATGAAAACCAACCGGAGAACCTTCGGGAAGTCGCAATAAAAGTTCGCGAATTAGTCAACCGGTCGCGAGAATCTGTTGCATCAGGACTTTGGGAAAAATATCAAACCGCGTGACGATGAACGACCAACTTGTTTTAGTGGTTACCGAACATCGACCGTTCGGATGGAAGATTAATCTGTATTCAGCCGTATATCAATCGGACGACAGTATCCGTATTTTAGGACTGCCGAACATAAAAGAAGAAATAGAAAAAGGCGCTTCCAATGCGGTCGTCGCTCTGCTGAAAGCTGCCGATGCCACTTCCGACGAATCCTTGCTCAAAGCGTATTCGCGCGAGAAAGACAAATCAAAAATTGCACAAAGTACAATCGATAATCTTATCCGTCCGCGAATTGAAAAGAATTGCTCTGAAATGCTTGCGTTGGCGTCGCAGACCTCTATCCCTATTTTCTTCCGGGAAATTCATGGAAGCCGGATTATCTTCACCTCCAACCGGCTGGAGATTCTCGCCGAATCCAGCCGATGCCTGTTCAACTTTATTAAAGATGAAAAAGGCTTGCGCTATTTTATTACTCTGACAAACGCAGATGAAGAAATCGTCCTGCAACAGGAACCGTCTATTGTGCTGTCCGACGATCCTTGCGTGGTATTATTGGGTAAAGAAATACACCGCGTGGACAATATCGACTCGAAAAAATTAGTTCCTTTTTTCACCAAAACCCATATTCAGGTTCCGGCGCAGTCCGAGAAACTGTATATTCAGAAATTTATCTTGAAAACCATTCCCCAATACGATGTGCGAATAGAAGGAATTGAAATGGAAGAAAAACATCCGGAAAAGACAGCCGTCTTGGTTTTGGAAGAGGATTTTTATTCCCGCTTGGTCTTTTCTTTGTTTTTTCAATACGATAATCAACGGTTACTTCCTACCACACGACAACGAAAGCGAAGAGTCGTCCTGTTGGAAGAAAAGAACGGGATGGAAAATATTGCATGGTTCGACCGGAGTTTGGAATGGGAAAACGGACTGATAAAGCAATTAATCGAATGGGGCTTGACTCAAGAGGGTGAAAATCGTTTCTACTTCAATCAACAGTTGGAAACACTGCAAAGATATGGTTTGATCGACTGGATGAATCGAAACCTCGAACGACTGAAAGCCTTTCGTATTGAACAACAGACAGGAAAAACCTACTATCAGGGAACATTCCGTTTGGAATCGAATGTGACTGAAAAAATTGACTGGTTCGAAATAGAAATCATGGTGATTTTTGAACATTTTGCCATTCCTTTTCCCCGTTTTCGTAGGCATATCCTTACAAGTAACCCCGAATACGTATTGCCCGACGGAAGCATATTCATTTTACCTGAAGAATGGTTTCAACGCTATCAAGAACTCTTTCTAAATTCTGAGAATACAGACAAAGAGATACGGGTGAAAAAAACTCTTGCAAATTTCTTGAATACGGCTATCGAATCCTTTTTCCCAAAAGACCGGAAAAAAGATTTGAAACAATTGATGCAAAAGCCGGTTCAACGTCCCATTCCTTCGGAATATCTGAACCGGATATTGCGTCCTTATCAGAAAGAAGGATTTTATTGGCTGGAACATCTACGTAAGATGCGGTTCGGCGGATGTTTGGCTGACGATATGGGACTCGGCAAAACCATTCAAACCATCGCTCTCTTAGAATCGGCTTATTCTCAAGCCGGAAAAAAAGAAAAAGCAAAGGATTCCTTTGGACAACTCTCGCTTTTCGATGAAATAGAATCGCTCCTTCCGGCTTCGCTGGTGGTTGCTCCGACTTCCCTACTCCATAATTGGCAGAATGAATTAAAGCGGTTTGCCCCCGATTTGAAAACCTGTATTTATGAAGGAAGCAAACGGAAGCAATCCGGTAATATCCATGATTTTTTCAATGCTTATCAGGTCATTATCACTTCGTATGGAATCATGCGGAGCGATTGTGACTATTTGGGGAATTATTCTTTTTATTACCTGATTTTAGACGAAAGCCAATTCATTAAGAATCCCGATTCCATTGGCTACCATGCGGTGAAAAGTCTGTCGTCCGACCATAGACTGTCGCTCACCGGAACGCCCATCGAAAATTCGTTGGTTGACCTTTGGGCGCAATTCAATTTTATCAATCCCGATATGCTGGGAACTCTTTTGTCGTTCCGCAAAAACTACATCGACCGGATTGTCCGCGATAAAGATAAAAGAACGGAAGCGGCATTGCTACGCATGATTCAACCGTTTATGCTCCGGCGAACAAAAGAAGAAGTAACGCCTGAGTTGCCTCCGCTCACGCAGGAAATCGTCTATTGCGACATGACCGAAGAACAGGAGAAAATATATAAGTCTGAAAAAAACGGCATCCGGAACAAAATGATGGAGAATAAAGAGCTTTTTCTGAAAAACAATATCATCGCTTTGCAAAGCCTGTCGCGTTTGCGGTTTCTATCCAATCATCCGGTATTGGCAATTCCGGATTATACCGGCGATTCGGGAAAGTTCGATCAGATTCTTCTTTATTTTGAGAGTATCAAAACGGCGGGGCACAAAGTGCTGATTTTCTCTTCTTTCGTAAAATATATTCATCTTTTTACAAACGCATTCGAAGAACGCGATTGGAAATATGCGCTTCTAACCGGACAGACGGTCAACAGGGAAGAGCAAATCGCCCGTTTCAACGACAATCCGGACATCAACGCCTTTTTTATTTCCTTAAAAGCCGGAGGCACAGGCTTAAACTTGACTGCCGCCGATTACGTTTTCATCGTTGACCCATGGTGGAATCCGGCAGCCGAAATGCAAGCCTTGAGCCGCGCCCATCGCATCGGGCAAGACAAGCAAGTGATGGTTTACCGCTTCATTTCCAGCGATTCAATCGAAGAAAAAATCATTGCGCTTCAAAACATGAAAAGCCGGCTGTCGGAAGTTTTCGTTACATCCAACAATCCGCTGAAGCAGTTGAATTATCATGAAATTGAAAACCTGTTTGAATAAGGCGGACTAAAAAATTATCAATGGATAACTTGGGTTAGACAAGATTCAATCGCTTCTTGCGAAAATCCGCGACTTGCAGTAAAACGCAGGAGTTTTTGCCGTATTTCCCATTCGTTTTTCCCTTTAACCGACTTCTTTTTCTGTTCAATTAACACACGTAGCCGTTCCCTGTTTTCTTCAGGGTCGAGGTCTTTCAATGCTTCTTTGATTAGCGATTCCGGCAGTTGTTTTTTCCGGAGTTCAAATTGGATTTTATAAATTCCCCAGCGATTATACCGGGCTTTATCATTGACAAAAGCTTTACAATAGCGTTCTTCATCCAAAAAATTTTCTTTCCGGAGTTGTTGGATGATTCTACCTTGCTGTTCGGCGGGAATTTCCCATTCAGTCATTTTCCGGCAGATATCTCCGACGCATCGTTCGGCGCGACTGCAATAAGCGGCTAAGCGATGAAGCGCTTGTTCGTAACTTAACGTATTCATAATTTTGCGATTATAATTCTATCGTTTCCCGAAATATCTTTCAATAATCTCACCCGCCGGAAATTTTCATTGCTAAGCATTTTCGCTGCCGCTTGCCCGTATAACGAATGGGTTTCAAAATAAAGCGAACCGTTGGGAGTTAAATTTTTCTTAGCAAAACAGGCGATTCGTTCGTAAAAGAGCAAAGGATTCTCATCCGGAACAAAAAGCGCCTGATGCGGCTCATAATCCAGCACGTTTTTTGCTAAGGTCGCTTTTTCGTTCAACGTGATATAAGGCGGGTTGCTGATGATGCAATCAAACGAAAAGGAAGAAAAAGGAAGTGCCGGCGGTTCATCGCTCAAAATATCATGCGGAAAGAAATGCACGTCCACTTGATTCTCTTTTGCGTTCTGACGGGCTACATTCAAGGCTTTCTCCGAAATATCCAAAGCAAACACTTCTGCTCCTGACAGATGTTTTGCCAATGCGATTGCGATACATCCGCTACCGGAACCAATATCCAACAGTTTATACCCCGTTGCCGGTTTTTCTTCTTTAATTATCCATTCGACCAACTCTTCCGTTTCGGGGCGCGGTATCAACACATTTTCATCGACTTTGATTTTCAATCCGTAAAACTCGGTTTCACCTAAAATATATTGAATGGGGCGGTATGTTTTCAGCTCCTCAATAATCTCTCCTATCCGAAAACGTTCATTTAAAGATAATTGCTTATCTTTGCACCGTAAAACGGACGATTTATTCATTCCACAAACTGATTCCAACATCAAAAAACTGAGCGATTGGATTTCGGAAACGGAATATAAATCTCGGAGTTGCTCTTGTATAAAACGAATAATAGCTTTCATAGTGCAAAAGTAATCATAATGAAACAGAATGACAATAGTTCTCTCTATATGCGCCGTTGCTTGCAGTTGGCGGCTTACGGAAAAGGATTCGTAGCTCCGAATCCGATGGTAGGCGCCGTGATTGTTCATAACGACCGGATTATCGGTGAAGGGTTTCATGAAAAATACGGAAATCCTCATGCTGAAGTGCAAGCTATAACTTCGGTTAAAGATGAAAAACTATTGAAAGATTCGACTTTGTATGTTAATCTGGAGCCTTGTTCGCATTATGGAAAAACGCCACCTTGCGCCGATTTGATTCGCGAAAAGCAAATTCCACGTGTGGTGATTGGGCAAGAAGACCCTTTTCCGAAAGTTGCAGGACGAGGAATCAAAAAACTTCGTGAAGCGGGAATTGAAGTGATTTGCGGTATTTTGGAAGAGGAATGTAAAGAATTAAACAAGCGCTATCTGACGTATATTCTTCAACATCGTCCCTACATTATTTTAAAATGGGCGCAATCGGCAGATGGTTTTATCGACCGGCACAGGGAAGAGAACGATGGAAAAACGCCGGTTAAATTTTCAAATACGTTTACTCAGATACTTGTCCATAAAATACGAGCGGAAGAAATGGCTATTATGGTTGGAACTCGAACCTTGCGTTTGGATAAGCCTGCCTTAACCGTCCGATACTGGAAGGGAAACAACCCGATAAAGATTACGGCGGACAGCCGGCAATCGCTCCGGCAGCAAATCCGGATACTTTATGAACAGGAAATTCAATCGCTGATGGTGGAAGGCGGCGCGAAACTGATACAATCGTTTATCAATGAAAATTTGTGGGATGAAATTCAAGTAGAAGTTGCATTATTTACTCTACAGAGCGGAGTTACAGCTCCCATACCAAAGGGCGTTTTGGAGAGTGTTCAAAAATGTGAAAATTCGATACTTTTTCACTATAAGAACAGCTCTAACTCCTAAAAAAACATAAATATTGCATGACATAGTGATAGAAGCCAAAAATGTTTTTACTTTTGTGATTTAATAAGGATAATTTTATGAGGGCAACACTAAAAAGCGGAGTGTATTTACTTAGTTTTTCAATACTTGTAAGTCTAATGGCTTCCTGTCTTGGAAATGACACTTATGATACATATCCCTTAACCGATGCGGAATTGTTAAGCTTCAGTCTATCCAGCGATTCGGTGTCGGATTTAGCCAATGTAGTTTTCACTATCGACCAAGGTGTTGATTCCGGCTTTATTTATAATTACGATTCAATGGCTTACCAAACGGTAATGAAAGATAAGGCAATCATAACATACTCCAGCGGAGCCGGAACGAACAATGTGCTGAACATTACCAACGGCGATTCGATTTGGGTATCGTCAGGCGATTCAATCGACGTTTCCCAGCCGCTCACTTTCAGAGTTTATGCACAAGACGGTAAAACAACGAAAATATATTCGGTAAAATTGAACATCCATCAAGTGGACCCGGATTCGGTGCAATATCATCCTATAACTTCCGGACTGCTTTTTCTACAAACGGATGAAACAAAAACGGTTGAATATAACAACCTGTATCTCACTTACTCCAAAATTAATAACCAAATACAACTGTACAGTTCGTCCGATGCGATCAATTGGGCGCAGGAATCTTTTTCGGGACTTCCTGTAAATACAGTGATCAAAGGGATTCAAAGTACAGGCGATCATTTGTTTGCCTACACGGATGACGGCGAATTATATGTTGATTCAACCGGCAATCAATGGGAATTAGTGAACAAACCGGCGTCGATAAAAGTAACAAGCATTTTAGGCTATTTAAATTCGGGTCCGTATCAAGCGGAAGGCTTATCGTTGGTCGTAGCAACCGGAGGAATAAATACGTTTGCTATTACAGATAAAAATCTGGTTCAATGGAATTACGACAGCATTACACCCATCCCGGATGATTTCCCTTTGTATGATTTTTCAAATTATAGTTACCAATTAATGTATTCGTCACGGATTTCTATTTTCGGAGGAACTTCGTTAAATGGAAATATACAAAGTGCTGTATGGTCAACGGAAAATGGACTCTATTGGGCGAAGCTGACTACCGATAGTGTGAATGTATTTCCACCTTTGGAAGGCGCTAATGTTTTTTATTACAATAATGAGTTTTGGTTGATAAACGGCAAATCGGATAATGGATATAATACAAATGTTTATTATTCGCTTGATTGGGGAGTTACATGGCAGACAAAATCAGAAAACAGTCAACCGCCAGTGAATTATACTCCGCGCTATGAAGCGTCTTTGGTTATGTCGAAAGACAATAAGTATTTCTATATTATCGGAGGAAAACAGGATGCTGCGCTCACCGATGTATGGAGTGGATTTGTGAATAAAATGGAATTTGATCATTAAGGATATAATTTTGAAGCATTTTTAGCGTTTTTCATAGAGAAATAAAGTTTTGCATGAAACGTGCTTCAAAAAAATATCCTCTATATAAAGTATTTGCTATAATGCTTATTTGTTTTACCTGTGCAACAGCGGTTGCGCAAGAGTACAAGTATGAAATCGGAGGAATGGCAGGCTTTTCGATGTATTTGGGCGACGCCAATCAGACCGCTTTGCTTCAGGGGCTTAATCCGGCAGGCGGATTGATTTTCCGGCGTAATTTCAATTTTCGATGGGCGCTAAAAACCGACCTGATGGTAGGGAAAATAACAGGTAATACAAGTAATACCGACAATGTATTTCCTAATCAGGGAGAAACGTCATTTTCCCGAAGTTTTTTTGAATTGGGAGGACATATAGAATTTAATTTTATGCCATACAGCGATAAATACGCCTATTTGAATACAAGTCGAATATCGCCTTATTTATTAACGGGATTAGGACTTACGGCGGCTGGCGGAAAAAGTTCGTTTGGGAGCATTAATCTTCCATTGGGATTAGGCGTAAAATACAAAATTAAAAACCGCGTTAATTTAGGCTTGGAATATACAGTTCACAAACTGTTTAGCGATAGCTTCGATGCGCCGGATAAACAAGGATTTAATTTGGATAATCCGTATAATATACAGAGTGGTATATTTAAAAATAAAGATTGGTATAACACATTGATGTTTTCTGTTACTTGGGATTTTGGTCCAAACGACAGAAAATGCACAAATGAATGAGATGTCATTAAAAGAAACGATCGATTTAAAACGACTTCCAAAACACATTGCCGTCATTATGGATGGTAATGGACGATGGGCTAAGATGAACGGAATGGACCGGTACAGGGGACATCAGGAAGGTGTTGTTTCCGTCCGGAAAGTATCGGAAGCCGCCGGTCAATTAGGTATTGATTATTTGACATTATACACTTTTTCTACCGAAAATTGGAATCGCCCCAAAGAAGAAATCGACGCATTAATGGAGCTGTTGGTTTCGGCTATTGAAAACGAATCGAAAGACTTGATGACAAATAATGTCCGCTTGAAAATAATCGGAAACCTCGACCGGTTGCCGCCGGCTACTTATCAAAGTGTGATAGATACAATCAATAAGACAAGCAGCAATACCGGTTTGAATCTGATTTTGGCGCTTAGCTATTCTTCGAGATGGGAATTAACGGAAGCGGTGAAAAAAATTGCCGGCTCCGTGAAAAATGGATTGAGGAATATCGAGCAAATCAGCGAGAATACGGTTTCCGAGAATTTAGCTACATCCAACATCCCCGATCCGGATTTGCTCATCCGGACAGGAGGCGAACAGCGAATCAGTAATTTTTTGTTGTGGCAATTGGCTTATGCCGAACTTTACTTTACGGATGTCTATTGGCCTGCTTTTCGGGAAGAAAACCTGTATGCAGCCATTGTTGATTATCAACAAAGAGAACGGCGATTTGGGAAAACAGGAGAACAAATACAAGTATAAAATTTAATGAATGCATTCAAAACAATCCATGTATAAAAAATTTCTACTTTTCTGCCTTGGGGCTTTTATTGCGACTTCTGTTAAAGCACAGAATGATAGTATTCCTGCAAACGCAAACACGAGTAATAATAACGTTCCGGACACAACATCCGTTCCACTTCCGGTAGTTTCTTATTCGCTCAACAACAATAATACTTATACGATTGCAGGAATAAAAGTAAAAGGAGTGGAAAATTACGGATACGAAGACTATGTACTGATTGGCATTTCCGGCTTGGCGGTTGGACAAAAAGTATCGGTTCCGGGCGAGGATTTTACCTCTGCAATGAAAAAGTTTTGGAAACACGGATTGTTTTCCGATGTAAGAATATTGGCTACTAAACTAACGGCTGACAGCGTGTGGATAGAAATTCTGTTGAAACCGACTCCAACGATTTCTACCATCAATTATTCCGGAGTAAAAAAGAGCGAACGGGAAGATATCGAAGCGAAAATCGGAGTAGCAAAAGGTTCGCAGGTGACGCCCAATATCATTAACCGGATACGTAAACGAATCAAAGATTATTTTGATGAAAAAGGATTCAGCAATGCTACGGTAAACATTCGCCAATCGGATGATTTAGCCAATGAAGGAAAAGCTATTCTTGACATCGCAGTCGATAAAAACGAAAAAACAAAAATTAAGTCAATCACTATTACGGGAAACAAAAATCTGTCGGATATTGATTTGAAAATGGCAATGAAAAAGACCAATGAAGGGCTAAATTTCAAAACATTGATGAAGAATCCCAAGTTTTGGGCAATCAAACTGTTTGGTACAAAAAAATTCGTTGCGGATGAATACAAAAATGATCTAAATAATATCGTTAATAAATATAACGAAAAAGGGTACCGGGATGCAGCCATTCTCGCCGATAGCGTAGTTCCAATCGATGATAAACATGTTTCCGTTTATATCCATGTGGACGAAGGAGATAAATATTACATCCGGAATATCAGTTGGGTGGGAAATACGCTATATCCTTCCTCCTATTTGGATTTTGTCTTAAATATGCAACCGAAGGATGTATATAATCAGGTGAAATTAGATAAGCGACTACATACCGACGAAGACGCCGTCAGCAATGTTTACTATAACCACGGTTACATTTTTTCTCAAATGCAACCGGTAGAAACCTCCATTGATAAAGATTCGGTTGACTTGGAAATTCGTATTTTTGAAGGAATACAGGCAACGATTCGACGGGTCATCATTACAGGAAACGATCGGGTGTATGAAGACATCGTCCGCAGGGAATTACTGACCAAGCCGGGGCAACTATTCAGTAAAGAAGCAATCATGAACTCGATGCGGCAGCTTGCCCAAATGGGTCATTTTGATCCTGAAAAGCTTCAACCGGATATTCAGCCCGATGAAGAAACCGGTACGGTCGATATTACCTATCCGCTGACTTCCAAAGCAAACGATCAGGTCGAGTTTTCAGCCGGATGGGGGCAAACCGGAGTAATCGGCAGAATGAGTTTGAAGTTTTCTAATTTTTCATTCGATAATCTTTTACATCCTAAAACCTACAAAGGAATCATTCCCCAAGGCGAAGGACAGACTTTGACATTGAGCGGACAAACCAACGGAAAATATTATCAATCGTACAGTATTTCATTTCTCGACCCCTGGTTAGGCGGAAAACGACCCAACTCTTTTCAACTCAGCGCCTACTACATGATAACCACTCAATTGGACAGTCGTTATTACAACAGCGCATACAATCCTTATAATTATTCTAATTATGGGTATGGAGGATACGGAGGATATGGAGGAGATTATTACGGCAGCGGCGGTTATGCTTATGATACAAATAAATCCATGAAAATAATAGGAGTTTCCGCAGGATACGGTAAAAGACTTTCATGGCCTGATTATCTGTTCAATTTCTTGGCTGAGCTTTCTTACCAACGGTATATGCTGAAAAATTGGGGAGGCTATTTCCCGATTAGCAACGGAAATGCCAATAGCCTTTCGCTGGGTTTGACATTATCGCGTAATTCTACGGATAGCCCGATTTATACGCGTTCCGGTTCGCAATTTTCAGCTTCCCTCCAATTAACGCCGCCTTATTCGTTATTTGATCACCAGAATTACGCTGCGATGGCTTCTGACGACCCGAGAAAATATGAATGGATCGAATTTCACAAATGGAAATTCAAAAGCAAAATTTTTATACCCTTAGCAAATCCGGAAACTGTGAAAAGGACGCCGGTGCTGATGGGTCGCGCTGAGTATGGATTTTTAGGTTCGTATAATCCTTACAAACAAACGCCGTTCGAAACCTTTTATGTAGGTGGCGATGGGATGACGGGTTATGCAGATGTTTATGCTACGGAAACCATCGGATTGCGCGGATACGAAAACGGTTCTTTAACTCCGTATGGAAGTGAAGGATATGCTTATTCGCGTCTCTCTATGGAGCTTCGCTATCCGTTGATGCTTGAGCAGACTTCTACCATTTATGTATTAGGATTTTTAGAAGCCGGCAATGCATGGCACGATATTTCCACTTTTAATCCGTTTGATTTAAAACGGTCGGCAGGTATCGGCGCTCGTATATTCTTGCCTATGATTGGATTGATGGGTATCGACTGGGGCTATGGCTTCGACCGTCCAACTCCGGGAGCCGCTATTTCAAAAGGTCAATTCCACTTTATCTTAGGACAAGAATTTTAATAAAAGAAATGTGTTTAGCAACAAAATATTAACTAGTTTAAAAGCAAAGGATATTATGAAAAAGATGGTAGTATTAACTTTACTATTGACTCTAGGAGTGATAGGAGCAAAAGCGCAGAAATACGCTTTGATTGATATGGAATACATATTGAAAAATATTCCGGCATACGAAATGGCAAACGAACAATTAAATTCGATTTCCAAAAAATGGCAGACGGAGGTAGAGAGCGTACAACAAGAAGCGCAAAACCTTTATAAAACGTATCAAGCCGATTTGGTTTTTCTTTCTCCGGATATGAAAACCAAAAGAGAAGCGGAGGTTGTAGCAAAAGAACAGGAAGCGCAAGATTTGAAACGTAAATATTTTGCTACGGACGGTGAATTGTTTAAAAAACGGCAAAGTTTAATCAAACCGATACAGGATGAAATTTACAATGCCGTCAAAGATATTGCGGAGAAACAGGGATATGCGCTGGTCATTGACCGGGCTTCCGCAATGAGTATTATTTATGCTACGCCAAAGATAGATATTAGCAATGACGTTCTGACTAAACTCGGATATTCAAAATAATTATGTATCTTTGTCCCCTAATTATAAACTTAATAAATTGACAAATATGTTTAGAAAAATTGTATTAATCGCTCTTGTAATGCTCCCTGTAATTGCATTTGCTCAGGAGCCTCAAAAAATTGCTTATGTAAATTCTATGGATGTTGTTGCAAACATGCCTGAATATAAGCAGATGCAGGATTCATTGAAAAGATCTGAAGCTGAATTTCAATCCGAATTAAAAAGTATGTCGGACGAGTACACAAAGAAACTTTCCGACTATGTAGCTCAACAAGATTCTCTCAACGAAAGCATCAAAGTTCGCAGGCAATCGGAACTTCAAGAATTGCAGCAACGTGCGGAAAATTTCCAACAATTAGCCGCTCAAAAACAGGATGAGATGCAACAACGATTATCAGCGCCTATCACAGAAAAATTGCAAAAAGCAATCAACGATGTAGGTAAAGAAAATAATCTGCTTTATATTATTAATTCACAAGCATTCCTCTACGTTTCTCCCACAGCAACGGATGCTACTCCATTGGTAAAGAAAAAGTTGGGAATATAATAAAGTGATTAGTGGTTAGTGATTAGTGATTAGCACTAACCGCTAACCGTTAACCACTAACCACTAATAATGGATGCTCCGATAGGTATTTTCGATTCAGGATACGGTGGTCTTACTATATTAAATAAAATTCGTAAGCGACTGCCGCAATATGATTATGTGTATTTAGGCGATAATGCCCGCACACCCTACGGAAGCCGTTCGTTCGAAGTCGTTTATGAATTTACGCTTCAAGCTGTCCAATGGCTGTTTAAACACAATTGCCCTTTAGTTATCCTTGCTTGCAACACAGCTTCTGCAAAAGCCTTACGAACTATCCAGCAAAAAGACCTTCCTCAACTTGATCCTCAACGAAGAGTGTTAGGCGTGATTCGTCCCACCGTTGAAAATATCGGGCAAATAACGCATACCCGGCATGTAGGAATTTTAGGTACGCCCGGCACCGTTTCTTCCGAATCCTATCCACTCGAATTTAATAAATTATATCCCGACATCGTTGTCGAAAGCGAAGCATGCCCGATGTGGGTGCCTTTGGTTGAAAATAACGAACATGATAAACCGGGAGCGGATTATTTTGTCCGGCAACACGTGCATAATATCCTTGCAAAAGACCCGCAAATTGATACAATTATTCTGGCTTGTACCCATTACCCTTTATTATTAAATAAAATAGAGTCTTATCTACCTGAATCCGTCCGGTTAGTTGCGCAAGGCGATTTGATAGCCGAAAGTCTGGAAGATTATTTACATCGTCATCCCGAAATGGAGACTCGCTGTTCGAAAAATGCTACTTGCCGTTTTTATACGACCGAGTCGGAAGAAAAATTCGCGACGATGGCTTCGCTATTTCTTAAGGGAACTATCGACGTTGAAAGAGTCAACATTGAACATGAAGAATGAAGCGACCTTACAGTTTATCCACGACCACAGATTCGATGATGTTCGACAATTAGCGCTTCACTTCCTCCGTTCTCCAACCTCCCAATCCCTCAATCCTTTAGATATTTCTTGGGCGTTAACTCAAATCGAAGGCAGACAATATGTCGAAAACAAAATCCCTTCATGGTTTCAGTCGGACGAAATTGTTTATCCTCAACATCTTGCTTTAGAACAATGTTCATCGGAACAAACCGCCCGCTACAAAGCCGGTTTACTTCGCGGACCATCCTTTGTTGACTTGACCGGCGGCTTCGGAGTGGACTTCGCGTTTATTTCCGGCAACTTTCAAGAAACGGTTTATGTAGAAAGGCAAAAAGAGCTTTGTGAGATAGCAGCATTCAATTTCAATCATTTAGGATTAAATTCCGCAAAGATTATCCATGCGGATGCAACGGACTATTTGGAAAAAATGCCGCCGGTTGATACGATTTTTATTGACCCCGGACGCCGGTCAAGCTCCGGAAAGAAAGTGTTCCGCTTGGAAGAGGCAGAACCCGATTTATTGAAAATACAGGACTTACTTCTTGAAAAAGCTGAAACCGTTTTAATCAAACTCTCGCCGATGCTCGATATTTCATTGGCTTTAAAACAATTAAAAAATACGGTGGAAGTGCATGTCGTAAGTCTTGAAAACGAATGTAAAGAATTGCTTTTCTTACTTAAAAATAATTTTGCATCCACTGAACCTTTAATAACTTGCGTGAATTTGACTAAGAAAAACAATCAGCCGGCGCTATCGTTTCTGCCATCGCAAGAAAAAACAAGGCAAATAAAATATACTTCCGAAATAGAGCAATATATTTACGAACCCAATGCTTCACTCCTTAAAGCCGGATTCTACAAAGGTTTGACAGATTTATATCCGCTGCGGAAATTTCATCCGGACAGCCATCTTTATACCTCCTCCCAACTCATTCCCGATTTTCCGGGGCGCGTTTTCCAAATCGAAACTTATACGTCATTTAATAAACAAGAGCTGAGACCATTTCTTTTCGAATTGGATAAAGCGTCGATTGCTGTTCGTAACTTTCCACTCCCGGTCGCCGAACTGCGCAAAAAATTAAAAATAAAAGAAGGCGGAACGACTTATCTCTTTGCTACCACCCTTGCGAATGGGAAGCGGGTTCTCATAAAAACAATAAAAATAACAACCGTTTAACTTAATGATTACCACATAAATCGAACCGTAAAATCGTAAGCATCATAGGAAGGTGGAAGGTTCGAATTATGGTCGCTGGCTTTCACGATAAAAGTAATATAACCGGGGACAAATTCGCAAGTAATTTGTTCCGTTGACATATATCCCGTATCATCAATCCAATAATCATTAAAGGGCAAAGGGCTGATATTTCCGTTATTTGTATATAAAAAAGCCTGCATGACGCCGCTATTGTAAATATATTGCGTGAGATTAGGTTCTTGAAATTCACAATAGTAATACATACCTGAAGCGTCATCTGTTCCTACTTTCCAATCACTCAGATTGACAGTATAGTCACGTGAATAGAAATTCGCGTAATTCCCTTGAGAAGGATCATTCTGATAAGGATCGTTTGTTTGGCAAGAGGAAAGCAATGCAATCATTACAACTGCGAGTAGCGTAGTTTTTTTTAATAATGCCATAGTTTTATATTTTTAGTTTGTTATATTATAATTCATAATTCATAATTCATAATTCTTTCATAATTGCACCCAAATAATCCCAGAACTTTTGAACGGAAGCAATCGCTATTTTTTCATCCGGCGAGTGAGGGAATTGAATGGTTGGACCAAACGAAACCGTATCCAATCCGGGAACGTTCGATAAGATGATGCCGCACTCCAATCCGGCGTGCATCACTTCGACCTTTGGAGCGTATCCGCGTTGCGTTTCAAATACTTTTTCCATGATTTGCAGAATTTTTGAATCGGGATTCGGATTCCAACCCGGATAACCATTTCCGCTAGCGACTTGATTAGCGCCTGCATTGATGAATGCGCTTTCCACACTGCCGCAAATCGCATGTTTTTTTGTTTCGGACGAACTGCGAGCTAAAAACTTAATTTCAGCCGTTCGGTCGCCGGCTTGTACAATCGCCATATTAATAGATGTTTCAACCGTATCGGGAATTTTTGCAAACCAATTGATAACTCCGTTCGGACAAGCTACAACCGCATGGGTCAATTTGCGTTGTATTTCAAGCGGAATCGCTTGAAGCGGCTTGCTTGGAACGGCTTGACGTTCGGCTTTCAGTTCAATTACGTTTTCAATTCCATCAAATTCTTCGTTGAATACGCCGCGATAATAATCTACTAATTTTAATACGTCTTGATAGTTTTTTTCGCCATCAACTACAACTGTTGCGAAGGCTTCGCGTGGAATTGCATTGCGTAAAGTACCGCCTTGAACGGAAATCAAACGCACATTTTGTTCCAGCATTGCATCTTTCAGTAAACGGAAAATCAACTTATTGGCATTGGCGCGTCCCAAATGGATGTCCACTCCGCTGTGACCGCCTTTTAGACCTTTCAAAGAAATTTTCAAAACAATAGGCTCTTTCAATGCAACCGGTTCGCTTTCGTATTGGAACGAAACGCTAACGTCTTCGCCTCCTGCGCATCCGATGTACAATTCTCCGTCTAATTCGGAATCAAGGTTCAACATGATTTTCCCGTCGATAAAACCCGGGCGGACAGCCAAAGCGCCGTACATGCCTGTTTCTTCGTCGGTAGTGAACAAGCCTTCTATCGCACCGTGTTGCAAATCGGTTGCTTCGAGAATAGCCATTGTTGCAGCCACCCCGATTCCGTTATCGGCTCCTAAAGTCGTACCTTTGGCTTTTACCCAATCGCCGTCGATATACGCTTGAATAGCGTCTTTGGTAAAATCAAATTTCAGGTCGGAATTAGCTTGAGGAACCATATCAAGATGCGATTGCAAAATAAGCGTTTGCCGATTTTCGTAGCCCTTCGACGCCGGTTTACGGATGCAGATATTGCCGGCTGCATCGCGGTTTGTTTCCAAGCCTAAACTTTTACCGAAATTTTCAATGAAAGCGGTAATCTTTTCCATACTTCCCGAAGGACGGGGAATCTGCGTCAGCTCATAAAAGTGTTTCCAGACATTGCCAGGTTTTAAATCTAAAATAGTGTTTGCCATAACTTTATAATTCATAATTCATAATTCATAATTAACTTACTTATTTCTTTTTATTAGCAATCGGTAGCGCCATTATGCCGAACAGTCCAAACAGCGCAGTGAAAATAAGTGCCTGAATGGTGTGTACACAAACGGCGAATGCTCCGGCATCAACCCGGCTCAGTCCAAAGCCCGCTAATGTGGCTATTACTACAAAATGCCATGCTCCAATGCCTGCCTGAACCGGAATGATTACCGCTATGCTGCTAATGCCGAAAGCAATCAATCCGCGATTCCATCCCAAGCTTTTTGTAAAAGGGAAGGCATAAAAACAGATGTAAAAATACAAAAAATATCCGAACCAAATTAAAAATGTATAAAAAATAAACAGCCATTTATCTTTCATGCGGCTGATACTTCGTATTCCTTCCCAGATACTCAGCAAGGTAGCTTTTATTTTTTGAATAAAGGCTTTTTCTTTAAAATAAGAGAAGAAGAACCAAATAGCAATCCCAATGACCACAAGAGCCACATACAACCAAATCGAGGATGAAATTGCATAAAGCCGGTCGAACAGGATGGGGTTTTGAGCGAAAAACAGTTTAAAATAAGGAACATTCAAAAAGAAAGCTACAACGACAATCAAACTTACAGGAACCAAATCGAATACACGGTCGGTAATCATAGTGCCAATCAGAGCGGGAAAAGGTATTTTCTCGTAACGGCTCACCATCGTACATCTCCACACTTCACCCAACCTCGGAAAGGCTAAGTTCACTCCGTAGTTTCCCAGAAAGGCATAAATCAAGTTGGATGCTTTCGGGCGATAGCCCAAAGGATGTATCAACAATCTCCAGCGATAAGCCCGCATAATATGACCAAATATTCCAAAAGGGAGTGATAAAGCAATAATCCAGTAATTGACATCTTTTCGTACGATAAGCATGATTTGCTTGAATCCCAAATTTTTGAATATCAGCCAAAAAACCAATAAGCCAAAAAATAAAGGAACGAATGTTTTTAAGAATGGTATGAAAATATGCTTATTCTTTTCGGTCATTCTGTTTGTTGTGTTATTTTTTTATTACTTTTGTTTGTCTGCAAAGTTAAGAAAAAATTTTAAGTTGATGATAAAAGAAATAAAAAGGGATAATTCTTTATTATTGACAGTCAGCAACGAGAAAAGAATCGCAAAACCCCTGAGCAAGGAATTTACATTATCTGTATGTTATATTAAAAATAGTTCGTATATTTGTACTTTTAAGAATAGTTTAATTGAATTCTTATGACAACTTTGGAAAGCAAGAAATATCGTTTAATATCCGCCATTATTAGCGACACAGACGAGGATAGGGTTTATGAAATTGAGCGTCTATATAACTCTGAACCACGCTCATATTCAAGTGAAGAAATGCGATCAAGCGTCATACAACGAAAAAAAGATTTTGATGCCGGTAAAATTTTTGCAATTCCTCATGAGCAAATTAAGAGACGTTCAATATGAAATTACTCTGGTTTTCTGATGAACTCCATGCTACTTAAAAATAAATCAATGTATCAACGAAAAGTCCAGCCCAAGAAGTCGTTGGGACAACATTTTCTGAAAGATTTTTCAGTAGCGCAACGGATTGCAGACGTTCTGTCTCCTTTTCCCGATTTACCGACTTTGGAAGTTGGTCCCGGAACAGGTGTTTTAACGCAATTTCTTTTGAAGAACGAACGTGATTTGACGGTTGTGGAATTGGATAAAGATTCTGTAGCTTATTTGGAAGAACATTATCCGGTGTTGAACGGTCGAATTATTGAAGCCGATTTTCTAAAGTTGGATTTGAATGCGCTGTTTCCCTGCAGCTTTTGTGTTATTGGCAATTATCCTTATAACATTTCCAGCCAGATTTTCTTTAAAGTCTTGGATTATAAAGATAAAATCCCTTGCTGTGCAGGAATGTTACAGAAAGAAATGGCGGAACGCATGGCATCCAAACCGGGGAAAAAAGCCTACGGAATTATTTCGGTGTTGTTGCAGGCTTGGTACGATATCGAATATCTTTTTACGGTTGAACCGGAAGTATTTGACCCGCCGCCTAAAGTGAAATCGGCAGTCATTCGAATTACGAGAAATGCACGAACATCGTTGGACTGCGATGAAGGATTGTTTAAAAAGGTAGTTAAAACCGCTTTCAATCAACGGCGGAAGACTTTGAGAAATTCACTGAAAACTTTGCTGGAAAAAGAAAATCCGATTTCCGCCCTGCCGGTTTTCGACCGGCGTCCGGAACAGTTGTCGGTGGAGGAATTTGTTGAATTAACAAAATTAGTTACGAGTAACGAGTTACAAGTTACGAGAGAAACGGCGCTTGTAACTTGTAACTTGTAACTTGTAACTTAAAAATATGATTTACGATTTAGCAATTATCGGCGGAGGACCTGCCGGCTATACAGCGGCGGAAATAGCCGGGAAAAATGGGTTACGAACGGTTCTCTTTGAAAAAAACAATTTGGGCGGCGTTTGTCTGAACGAAGGATGCATCCCGACTAAGACGCTGCTTTATTCGGCAAAAGTGTATCACTCGGCGAAAGATTCCGCAAAGTACGGAATTTCCTGTGAGAATGTTGCATTCGATTTACCCAAAATTATCGCCCGCAAAAACAAAACGGTTCGCAAATTAGTTGCCGGCATTCGCGCAAAAATGACGGAAGCAGGCGTGGAAGTTGTAAACGGAAACGCTGTGATTCAAGCGCAAGGTAAAGCCGAATGGTCGATTGAATGCAACGGACAGATTTATACCACAAGTAAATTATTGCTGTGTACCGGTTCGGAAACCGTTATTCCACCGATTCCCGGCTTGAAAGAAACCGCTTTTTGGACACATCGCGAAGCATTAGACAACAAAGACGTTCCGGAATCGCTGGCGATTATCGGCGGCGGTGTGATTGGCGTCGAATTTGCTTCTTTTTTCAATACATTAGGAACCAAAGTGATTGTAGTCGAAATGTTAGATGAAATACTACCCGGAATGGATAAAGCCCTATCCGGATTTTTACGTATCGAATTAACGAAAAAGGGCATTGAATTTAATACAAGCGCTAAAGTAGTAGCAGTCACAACCCCTAAATCCCCTGAAGGGGACTTTGCGACAACAATAAATAATTATCAGATTGAAATCGAAAAAAACGGCGAAACGCAGCAAATAGAAACTTCAAAAATTCTGTTGAGTGTTGGTCGCAAACCGGTAATGAGCGGTTTCGGATTGGAAAACCTCGCTTTGGAAATGCACAACAACCGATTGAAAATCAATGAACACATGCAAACTTCAAATCCCAACGTTTATGCTTGCGGCGACAGCACTGGTTTTTCATTGTTGGCGCATACAGCTGTCCGTGAAGCGGAAGTAGCGGTAGCGCATCTGTTGGGAAGAAATGAAAAAATGTCGTACAAAGCCATTCCGGGCGTTGTTTACACCAATCCTGAAATTGCCGGAGTCGGACAGACGGAAGAGACCCTGAAAGCGGCGAATATTCCTTACATAGTTAAGCAACTTCCCATGACCTATTCCGGTCGTTTTGTCGCTGAAAATGAACTTGGAAACGGCATTTGTAAAATTCTCGAAGGAACGGATGGAACTATTCTGGGCGTACATATTGTTGGAAATCCAGCTTCAGAATTGATTGTTATCGCCGGAATTGCAATAGAAAAAGGAATAAAAGCGGACGAACTGAAGGCGATGATTTTCCCGCATCCCACTGTTGGGGAAATTATTAAGGAGACGTTGAGTTCCTGACCTCATCTACCTGTGTTGCCCAAATACACGCTATCGGCGACTTCTCTGCCGTCTTCTATATATCTTACCTTGCTTTTTCAAAGAACAAAAGCACATTATTTTTTCAAATAATAGCAAGTACGGTTAAGAGAAAAATTACATCTCATTCTACTTTAACACATTATAATATGATTGCCAAAACGAAAAGTCTGAAGGACTTAATGTAAATAACCCCCAATGAAGCGAAGCGATTGGGGGTATAAAAGATACAAACTCACACCTTAACCCCGATAGTGGGTTGAACTCCTACGGAGTTCCCTTGATGAAGAGTGTCATTCGTAACCCCTAATCGCTTCGCTTCATTGGGGGTTATTCATATTCGATAGTACGACTCTTATTTTTATTACCTTATTTACAGGTAATTATATTGACAAGTTTTTGATTAGGTAATGATTTGGCAACAGTTCTATTTTCCTGTCTTTGCGCGGGTTTACTTGCACGGATAAACCCATTGGGCAAAGGTATTAAAAATAATTGAATATGTAAATAAAAAAAGAAAGAATCGATAAAAAAAGTCTGCCAATAGACAGACTTTAAATTTGTAATGTAAAAGTGCAAAATTCAATAAGACATTCCATAAAGGATAACTTCGTCAAAACAATCATTAAAAATGTTTGTAGCATCTCCTTCTTGAATCTCCATTCTTGTGTAAATAATATGCGTTAAATCGGGTTTTTCCGCAGTATACTTACCATCCTGGGTGTCACCAATAAAGTCTATTACTTTATCTGTCTCTTTTTTATAAACTGCTGAATTTGACATAATTATATTATTTAAAAGTTATCTTTCTTTTCGATTGTGTTTCAATTTGATTTTTAATTGGCTTCAAATCAATTGCAAAGTTACAACCTAA
>Ga0123354_10002123_pt1 | contig 25652 bp, 11 predicted proteins | sample TergutLab28metaG_2_FD_97872 | JGI IMG/M metagenome (GOLD analysis project Ga0123354, IMG submission 97872) | Labiotermes labralis P4 segment gut microbial communities from Petit-Saut dam, French Guiana - Lab288 P4 | ecosystem: Host-associated > Arthropoda: Insects > Digestive system > Gut ...
GTTTTTTGAGGGCACAGTATTGGTATAAACCCCTGTTTTTTTTTTTTTTGAACAAAAAAATTTTTAAAAATTTTTCTTTTTCCCTCCAAATAATTGAAAAAAAAATTAATTTTTAAAGTTCCCCCCCCCCCCCCATTTTTAATAAAGTTCTTTGCTCGAACATATTCATTGAGTCAAATGAGCATCGTTTAGTGTTATTATTGGAGGAACTCTAATATTTTATTACCATAATTATTTGTTAATATTTTATATTTCATCCCCATCCACTTTGCTCTTGTAGATGTAATTCTGTAAGTTACAGAGAACAAGCTTGTGTTCAGTACTCTTCCTACATGCTTTGGCCAGCCTGGGCCATCATCAAGGAGAACTTCTAGAATATGTGGAAATTACTTGATTGTTACTTTAAAGGAAGTTTTTGTAAGCAAGCTAATCTATTACGGAACACAACTGTGTTACTGAATTGTAAAAATAGTGTATGTAGGTTCCAATATTCCAGTCTCTGAAGTGTTATTCTATGCCAAGATTAGGGTGATCAGTTAGTGAATGACCATTGTCGATTACAGAGTTAAAGTACAGTTAAAACAACAGTACTTGAAATGTTACAGTGGTGAAATATGTGTTGATTGTCCTGAGTACATTGTACACCATAGGTCGTATCATTAAAAAGTAAATGAAAATGTTGAGGTTTCCTGTTCATCCACAGTTTGTTGTCATTGTCATGTCAAGAAATGTTGTGGAATGGGATAAAGATTTCAATCAGATGTAGTTACAGTGTTTTGTGTCTCTCTTTAGTATGTCTTATGAGCCCAGCACCCGAATTTCTTAAGACATATGAAAAAGCAACACAGAAAGATGTAACTACATTTTATCGAAAGCTTTGCGCCTTTGCACAGTATTCGACATTGCTGAAACAGCTGCATAATAGAATGTTGGTATGAGGTCTGATGTATGACATGTAGGTAAAACTACTGAGAAAACTTGCCAAATACATTATAGCTCTATGAAGTTAATTTTTCATCTTCTGTTATAAAATTAGGTGCATGTGTAATGATAGTATACAAACCTGATGGAAATGTTGTGCTTCGTAACATACCATGTGGCTTTGATATCAATTATACTGATGGAAAGAGACATCTTGAACAGAACAGGCATAGATGTTGCAGTTGATCTTGGTGCAACAGGGTAAGAGGGCACGGACTGGAGTTATTGGGGTCAGAGTATGGGGACTAGTGGGTCTGTTATGAATACAGTGATAACCCTTTGGGTTCCATGAAATGCGAGAATTTATTGACTAACTGAGCAACTATTAGCATCTCAAAAAGTCTGTGCTTCATGGAGGTGGTTCAGTGACAAAAGGATTTTAACCCATGAGACATTTCACTAAATCTAGAAGTTACTTGAAGTGTATAGGATGTGGTTGTTTTTAATGCTGAAGTTGCACTTCCATATATTATCTTTAGCATTTGGCGTTTAGCCACGATATTTCAAATTTATTGTTTGAATTTCGCAGATAAGCAGTAGCCATTTTTGACTTAAATGTTGTAAATGGCCATATTATAGAATGGAAGGTGGAGTGAGGAATTGTGTTTTGTTTCAGGTCTAATATCATTCCAATATTGGCGAACATTCTAAGTGATTCTGTCAAAGAGAAAGTCACACGCATCATTCTGGCTGTGTTCAGAGTAAGTTTCTGTGGTGTGTTAACAGTGTGATTAGAATTTTTGTCACACATTACAATGCTATGGCATATGTGAATAATACATTCATGTTTTTCAAGTCAGTATATTATGTATAATTTCTCTTCAGTACTGATTGTCTTTCACTGAATTTTCAGTTAGATTGCACTTAATGATGTAGATTTATGGCTCACTCATTTTGTTAACAAAAGCCAATGCTTATATCATCCATGTGATTATATCACCAGTGTAATGAATCCATACACATGACTAATGGCATGACAGTGACATCACTTTCTGCTAGCCTCCAACACAAGACGAGCGGCCAGGGATTATATATGCCAAATGGCGTTAAATAAAAAATTATTGTGTAAATTCAAAAAGCGGTGTAAATTTTCAAGTAGCGTTAAAGCAAAATCACTTAAAATGAGATGTGCCTGTATTATGTACACCAAGGCCTTATTTTACATCCTAGTTATGTTCCTGAAAAGTGCGCATAAACCAGAAAAACAAATAAAAAATGATAATCCCATTAAAAAAAGCCATAAATAAATGGAAATAAACTAGGCAAAGAGTGTTAAATTGAAAATGAGAGGACATAACTCCAGAAGTTGTGTAAATTGGCAAGGGTTGTTAAAACAAAAAGGTGTGAAAGAAACAAGTGTAAAACAAGTCCTTGGTATATAATATTATGTGCATAGTAATTTTTTTGTTTTTGTAGGATGAACTTGTAAGAAGCTGCTGTAAATGGCATGTGGGAAATTTAAATTTGACAAGTTGGGTATGAAAATTAAGAGAGGAATTAAGCAAAATTGAATTGTGATGCATATGGCATAACTCGCAAGAGAGGTATATAAAAACAGTTTGCTAAATTATTAAAGCTAGATGCAGTCATATAAGAAGGCATATGAATTTGGCCAATGTGTGGAGAACAGAAAGTCCATACATACTGGGAAATTAAACATGCCGATGAGACAAGAGTGTATACTTTGTTGTACTGTGAAGGGTAAATGTAACATAACAAGCGTGGTTCAGATTGGGAATTTGGAAATTGATGGGCTAGGGGGGAGGAGGTCAAGAGGTAGGTACCCCATTGTACAAAAAGGATATGATTAATATTCATTTGATGTCAAAATGCACAGAGATGTTGATTTGTTATCAGAATTTGATTGAGAAACCAGAAGAGCCTGCGGTTTCAAAGGAGCAATGTATTGCAATGGTACAATGCAAAGTACTCAAACAGCTGAGCATTTTAGAGCAGCGCAAGTTTGATGATGAAGACATAGTGGCTGACATTGAATTCCTAAATGAAAAACTGCAGGCATCAGTCCAGGATCTCAGGTTTGTGTAGACAAATTAATTTTGACAGGGCTTATTTGGATCAAATACAGGAAGTAACAAAAATGCAGAGTATTACATGTTTAGTAGCTTTATAATGATTGTCAAATTGGGAACTGAAATAAAATTACAGTATGTAAGGTTTGCATGGTGGTGACGCTGTAGAATTTGGTAGATAGATGAGTTTAAATTCACATGACAAATTTTAGTGTTGATCTCAAGAACCAAATTTCATTGAAACACTTGTGATTTCAAATACGATGATTGCAGATGTGAACAGATGCAGACTTTCTTATGTGTGTACATTCCCTGCATTTTTTAAATTCAGAATTGTGTGACATCTTTAACTAGCAAGTTTGTGTTGAATATGTTACAGTTCATTTGATGAATATGCAACAGAAATAAGGTCTGGCCGCCTAGAGTGGAGTCCTGTACATAAATCAGCTAAGTTCTGGAGAGAAAATGCACCCAGGCTCAATGAGAAGAATTATGAGCTTCTCCGGATCTTGATTGCCCTCCTGGAAACAAATAGAGATCCTTTGGTGCTTAGTGTTGCAAGTTTTGATATTGGTGAATATGTCCGCCACTACCCACGAGGCAAACAGTGAGTTGACATATAACAGTGAAATAGATTGTACTTATTTTTAATGGGTACTGACATGTATGTAGTTAATGGTAATCTGGAAAATGTTTGATTCATGTCACAGCGTTTTCTTTTTTGACAGCTTTTTATAATTCATCTCTGCCTTCTCAGGTATGTATCATATAGAAAATAGTAGCTGAAAATGGGCATCACTCATACTGTATCCCATCCTTTCTGGCATATAATGAATCTTGCAATGGCTGTCACCTGTAACTTCATTGTACGGGTATCTGGTACAAATATGGGCTAAATCAGAGGTGCACAAATTCTGGGTGCCAGGTCATCTGGGCAGCTAAATAATATTTTGGTTCCTTGGTATTTAACTTGCTTATCGTCACCCTTTTGGGACCTAGAATTTAGAGGTGGCTCTTAGATTGTGGGAAAATGTTTGCACCCCTGGGCTAGAAGTGCAGCAGCACAGGAGCTGTAATGAAATATTCAGTTAGCTTTGCAAATTTGTCCATAATTAATATTTTTTTTATCAGTCCTCATACCATGTGTATATTGTACTTCCCACAGTTGACCAGTAGGCGCCAGTAACTGAGGGTGATTCTGTGGTTTTCCAGTGTGGCAGTGGATCTACCTCAAAACCCAAGGGTTCCAATTCTCACAGGCTGAGTTAGTATGTGCCATAATATAAAGAGAATTTGTGTATTGCTTTCACAATTCGGAACTGAATCACGTACCAAAGACATGTTCTTGCATAACAAAGACGTGTCAGAGTTAGCTTGTACACAGAGAATTCCAGCCAATTCTGACACTCAAATCTAGTGTTATCTGATCTTAATATGGATCACACAGTTGATTCTGAACACTTCTACCACTATTAATACAAGAGACATCTCAATATAGAACCGCAGTGTTTTTTCTGTTCCTTTTTCAAAGCTGTTATTCACATCTGTATTTCTGCTACACCCTTACCATTTGCTCCATACTGTACATATCTATTGGAACTGGTTACAGGAACAGTTTTATAATCCATCCTTGTACATCTTGTATATACTGTCTGTCTAATAAATCTCTTTAAAAAAAAAAAATCTCAATATAGGAATTTTGGGAGTAGACTGAGGCTGTAGCTTGGCTGTCATTTAGTTGTAGCATCTCCTGTCTTAAGTCACATGAGAGTGTGAAACAGTGATATTTAACCCCATGATCTGTGATAAGTGATCCATTTCTTCCAAGCTATGACATAAAGTAATTTTTATATACCGTACTGGTGTCATGGTGCTCATCGGTATGGCAAAGGTAAGCCATGTGATAAGCAACAGCAGTTGATATACAGGTGTAAATATTGGTGATCTTATCAGTGAGCACGATCCAGGCTAACTGTTGACTTGCGTTTGGTAAATATCTCCATGTGAATTATAACAAGTGAAAGAACATATCCAGAAGTGTTCCCTGTGTAAGCACATATCCTGACCAATGGTTAAAAGGGTGTAGGAGAGCTATATGTTTCAGCGTGGTTGGGTAAAAGTCGTAACAGCTAAACCAACTGGTGTCTTGAAGTGTTTATTTTGATGCAGTCCCTGAACGTGCAACTTCCTTACCACCCAGATCTAATTTGAACACAACACTGAGGCTACAAGCATGGTCACAAAAACGTCCTTGTCAACCCACATTCCTAGAACATAAGAGCAGTCATATTTTATTGGTGCATGCAGAAGTGCATCAGTTGGAAATTTGGCACAAGTACATTGAATAAAGAAGCGAGTTATAGAAGGTGCCTTAGATTTAGTTAATTACTGAAGGAGTGAAGCAGTTCATTCACGAAAGTTAGGCGATACGGCCTCACATTCAAGTCTTTCTTCATGTGGTCTCGCACTGTTGCCCGTGGCACACCAAGCTCTGACGATCGTTTCCGTGTCGACTTCATTGGGGAACGTTCAATGGAAGCGGCACCCGCTGCATGTTTCCAAGCGCACTGTTTTTCTGCCACTCCGCGGCCTGTCTTTAACACTTCCAATAGCGAACGCTCATTTTTCCCAATCCAGCAGTGTTGCTCTTTGTGGTGGAGCCTTATTAAACCATTCCCAGAACGTAGCCATCACATGGAACACGGTTTGTCCTGTGTGCTGCCTCTCATGCACCCACACACTTGCACCCAGCACTCCTCAGTAGAGTAACTGCTTGTGTCAGCCATACGGAAAACACAACTAAATTCTGTGGCTGAGGCAAATCACGTGTGCACTGTGTGCTGTGCTGTGTAAACTTATATTGAGTCTGAGGTGTTTATTGTCTGGGTATATGGTGACTTCTTGCCCACCCTGTATAATTAATGTAGAATAAATCAAGAAGGATGAGATGAGTGAAACTTGGTAAGAGTGGGATCAGTTACAAATGTATTTAAAATTGTGGTTAGTAAAACATGTGGTTAAAGGCCCATGAGATATGTAGGTTCAGATAAAGAAGGTGAAATCAAAATGGATCTTCCAGAAATAGTACATGAAGGTAAGAGACTGGATTGAACTGGCTTGGGATGGGTTCAGCTTTTGGCTTTTGTGAGCATGGAAATGAATGTTTTGAGTTTTTTAAAAGCAGAAAATTTAGTGGTGCAGTTGAATGAGTAATGTTTCTGCTTCATGTTTGACAAGTTCATATCTGAGACTACAAGTTTGCTTTCCTGGTGTTTCTCATGATGGGACCAAGCCTCCAATGAGGGCATAACTGCTTCCAAGTGCTTTCCACTTTTATCATTCACTGATCACCCTTTAGTTTGACAATGTAGTCTGAGTTACTGACTGTTGTCAATTAAGTTATAAATAAATTTTAAAATTTGTAACAATATCTCGGCCAGCTGAGTATTAAGGAAGACGCTGCATATTAGGTAAATTGTCTGACCTGTGGAGCTGTGGAAGATCTCATTCATTTGGTATTTCAGAGGAAATGTGGGTTTGAATTATTCTGAAATACATACTTTTTAAATGCTTGTTGCAGTGTTATTGAGCAGCTGGGAGGCAAGCAGTTAGTGATGCAACTGCTTGGTCATGAAGACCCCAATGTGCGATATGAGGCCCTGCTTGCGGTTCAGAAACTGATGGTACACAACTGGTAAGTTCGATGGGCTGGAGCAAAAAAGTTGGGACATGTGAGAATATTGGAGCCATGAATATAATTTCTTTATTTAAAAGTTAACTTAGTATGGAGATGGGGAAATTCTTTACCGAGGAAGCATGCTGTAGGAGCAGGTAACAGTAAAGGTTTGTTTGTACTGCATTTTGTTCAGTTCCAGGTTCACTCTGCAGCATACTTTTCTATAGACTCCGAGTAATTTACACCTTTGCATTTGATATTGTTCATATCACAGAGAAAGAAGTTAATGATGTATTGGCTTCTAGAACACTTAGGAGGCAGTAAACACTTTGTTGTGTTTTATTTTTTGCCATATTTTATAAATTCTTTATTTTTTAACATAGCCCACATTAAAATTGCTTGCTGTTAAGACATTATTCTGTTTGTCAGCAGAATATATATTCTGGCACACCCAGTTTCCCCTTTGTGCTGGATAAACAAACTTTTACTTTACCTGTAATGATGATAACCTGCACACCAACAAATCAGAATGATATAGTGAATCTTGTGTGTGAAATATGTAAAATGAATGCATAGTGCATGTGCATTTATCTGCCTGTTCTGTTTTCCTAAATAACGGGCTTGGTTTTGATTAGATTTGATACTGTGGAGTCAACATTGACATATCTTAATTGGATGTAATTTTAGATTTAATTAAGTGTAAACCTTAGTTCATGCATGTCTGTAGTCACAGAAGATACATGGTAAGATATTTCAATGCTAATTGTTGTGTATATATTTTAGGTAAGTCATTTTGGCAAGGAAATTAATGTTTTTCATGTGTATTTCTTTGTATTTATGGTGACTGCATAAAGAATTCGCAAGGAGACACATGAAATGAAAGAATTGTAACTTATTTGAGGGACAGTATTTAAATAGCTGGTCTTACAGATTGAATGATATATGAAGAGGAAATACATTGTAATTAACCCACTACAGGATTGGCACTAGCAGTTGATGAGTAACAAGGCTAACTAAATATCTAAATGAATATGAGCAAGTGTGCATTCTGAAATGGAGGATGCTTTCCTCTTATGATACAGCCAGTTTTGTGTAAATGGAGACAAATTACCACAAGTGTGAAGTGAACAGCAATTACACTGACTGTCATGACAGAGAGTATCTGTTTTTATAGAATACTGGGGCTGGTCCTTGCTTATCTGTTGGAAACTTTATAGCTGTTTATTTGTTTTCAGGGAATACCTGGGCAGACAGCTGGAGAAAGAACAAACACAGAGCACCAAGCCACCAGCAGGACCTGGAAATTTGGCAGCTAAAGCGTAGAATTTCTTAAAATTAAGCTAAAACTGAGAATATTGCGCCTTGTTAGTAGTATGAAAATGATACTGAAACTGTAGTTAATATTGATGAAACTCAATTAAGTAGTTGAAACAGAATTGGTATTTCAGTGGCATGTGTTTTCATCTTCACAAAGAGATGATAAGATGCAGGGATAACGGAGGGAACTGAAATGTAAAATTTTAATGTACATAATTTACGACAGCACCATATCTAGGATTTAATTTTGGGATTTGTTTTGGAAGCTGTTGGTAGCTAATCTGTGTTTTATTGGATTCATTCTCAAAACAGGTGTGAAGTTCACGTGAACGTTGGTTCTTTCATTCAAAACACTTTCTCAGTAAGGTGTAAGAAAAGCAGTTTTCATATTCACTTCATTCCATAATTTCATTAATGGGGATTGATTGAATGTGATCATCTCTCCTCCACCTTCTGACCTTTAAATATGTAATATGCCTTGCACTCAAAAGAAATGACTTTTCTGTGTTTAGACATAGAGTGTTAGTTTATGGGTAGTATACTTCCTCACCCTCCAAGTGGACCTGGATTTTCTGTAGGCTGTGGTGTGAAGAGACCTGCATGGGCATAGGTTTTCTGATGGTTCTCCTATTTACCCTTCCATGTGTACTCACAGTCTCCCCATTTTTTGTTTGCCCTAAATGTCCAGCTTTTGATTCAGTGTTGAAGTAACATTACTTTTCTAGCAGTGGATGAACAAGTTTGCAGTATTGTTGCTCATCAACTGAGAATGAAATGCAGAAATGTTCCACATCATATGATCTAATTACATCAACTTTTGGAGCATTTTCAGGATACAATCTTGTGTTTGTGAAGCGCTATTCATAAGTGGGCACCAGTTTTTGGGAAGTGAATGGCTAAACTTGCAGTAGTAGGAAGTGACTATATCTGTACATGAAAATGTGGAATGTAGAAACCAGCCTTATAAACCATGAAGTCCAATAAGCATACGTTTTTCTTGATGATAAGCAAGGCTTTGTATAATGTTTTGTTCTTTATAAAATCCCTATTGAGGCAAATAGCAGAATTAGTGGTGGGTTATGGTTCTTTCTGTACTTGTGTGTCGTGAATTGTGTGTTCCAGCTGATTTTTGTTGAGACAATATATAAATGGCTATATGAAATGACAGATGGAGCAGATCACAGTATTAACATGTAGATTGTGTCATTGATTGTAAAGCTTGAAAGGATCGTATGCTAAATGTGTCATGTTTATTTCACTCAGATTTTTTGCATACCAGCTATGCATAGATGTCCAAATTGAAGTTTAAATTTTGATGCATACATCACATTTCTAGGTTTTGTGTGAGTATGTAGAGTTTATGGCTATTTAGGTAGTGAAGGCTCAAGCAGGTGTGGAAATTCCAGAAGTGTTTGTTGTAAAAGAACACAGTGTGAGAATGTTTGGTTATCATCAAAGCTGTTCTTACTTTGTCAATTTGGCACATGCATTAAACTGTCTGAGACATTTAATATTTGTGCCAGTTTGAATATAACATGTTCAAAATCCAAATGTAATACATTTCTAAAACTGTGTTTATTTTTTATTACATTCTTCATGCTTAAAATTAAAACAAATTTTCAGGAGGGCAAATTCCAGGACCTCAAGAGTACATGTTTGTAGCAGTGATGGACATCTTCAATTGTGGATGGTGTTTGTTGCCTTTCACCTTCTTTTTGGTTGAACTGAAATGGGATAATGCCCTTTCACTCTCCCGCCATGTGTTATGTGGCCTGTACATTCCATACTGAACAAACCTGTTAACTGTAAATAAAGTATTGAGTGTGGATTATCATTTGTATAATTTTTGTCTTGTAAATATGTAGGATTGGCATTGTATATTCTTGTATAACTATGTAAGATACAGATTATAATAAACATAAATCTGCTGACACATGCTCATCTATACATCATTCTTCTTTTTCTGAATGATGTGTCCTCTTTTTCCCAAATTTACTGGCAATACATGCCATATCATCCAAAATGATTATTATTATTCTGTATGACAATGGAGATAGGCCTTCTCATCAAGCAGGCCAAGTCATCCTCATCCAAAAAATTATCCTCAGCCTCCATAATGCCAGAAATTGCCCTTCTTTTCCACAGATCACTATTCTCATCTTCTACAATGCCAGATGTTGCCTTTCGCATCCTTGTGCAGGTCATATCGTGCTTGTGCACAGATCAACATCCCTATTGCACAACATTGCAGTCTTGTGGATGGCAGTTTCACATCATATGGAAGGTCCCAATTTCCAATCAAGAGATCAGCTGTCATTAGTGGAAGTTCAGTATTTTACACAGTCCCCCAAGCACCTGCCAGGATAATACCTCAACTTCGGCCATGTATGCTTCCTTCACATCCTTTCCAATTCATTGATTAACCTACCATTTGATACTGTATAAATAGTGCTGCTGACAGCATTGTTAATAAACCACAAATGTATATAAATTGCCCACTTCAGCATGTATGCTCTGGCTTGTCTATATTATCATCATTGTGATTATTTTGCCATAGCTGTGTTTTTGCCTGTCAATGTTTTGTTTTATTGTGACTCTTGGATTTTATACATTCTTAAACTAATGTTGGGAATAATTTATTGTTGATTTGTGGACTGTCTTGCTGTAAGTAACATGAATTTTTTCTCTATAGATTGCATTGAGGAACGAAACTGAATTTAATGCAATGGAAGTGAAGATGGCTGTCTAAAATAATCATTATCTTTTCTAGTATTAGGCCTAGTTTTATTATCTTTTATCGGTCTTTATGGTCAATCTGTTTAGTGCATAATAAATCTGAATTCGCGTTTGTCTTCAGAGTAAGGACTGTTTAATTTTATGACGCATAGGATCTTATTGTAACTTAACTGGTTTCATATGACTTTCACCCTTTCATCATGCTTTTCTGTGATAATGAAACAATAGAAATGATTGCTGACATTGATGTTGATGTGTTTGTATCTACTCAAATTGAATAATTGTGGTTTTTAATCGGTAGTTAATGGTCACGCTATTTATCAGAATATACAGAGTGGCAGGAAGAAATATGTTCCAAATTTAACATGGTGTATGAGCCATGACAACTTCACATTATATGGTGGTAGGAATTTTTGTAACAAGTTTGTGTAAGACATCTTCTTTTGTGAAATGTAGGTGAGATTATGTTGGAGACCTTCCAACATAGAATTCTAACCAATAGCTTGGTGTATGTGTGTGTGTGTGTGTGTGATGTTCTTAGTGTTACCAATGGATCTGACCTTAGTTGATGACTGTGAAGAGTATGTACCAGCAACAAAAATTTTCCATGCTGAAGGTCATGGGTTTGACTGTCTTTGTTTAATGCATATACTTTTACATGCCTTCTCCCTCCCTCATCTTTGACGAAGTCAAATGTTAGTGAAGGTTAAGAAATCTGAAGAATACCAAGTCATCATCATTGAGGGCCAACATTAATTAAGCTGTATGTTTTGCTTGCCATCCTCCTCAGCAGGGTCAGCAGAAGTTAGAAGAACAAGATCTTAGAGTGGATGAAAGATTTGAAACCAGCTAGGCCTACCACTAGTTATTTCTCCTATTACAGAATGATCCTTTCACAATCCCCAACACATAATTTATTCTGTCAATAAGATATGCTTATTAAGTCAACAGTAATGATTTGTTTGGATGGTCGCTTTTCTTTAAAATGGATTGGAGGTAAGACATGCCGTGGCCGTTGATGGACCTTAACCTCTTGCAAGTAGATGTGATGGTAGTTGACACATCTAAAACTTCTGGGAGTAGACATGCATTGATAGTTGATGTACACTGAAGTCTTGGGAGTAGATGTGCAATGATAGTTACTCAGAGCATTTTGTACAGTTGTCGAATGTGTGCTTATAGACACATTTATTGTTTTGACCATCTGAGCTACATATATTTTGACACCTCTTCAGCCATGTCCAGTTTCTTTTGTGTGAAAGTAGAACCCATCTGACAGCCAAGCAGTGAATTGGATGCTGAAATAAATGACTGAGGGTCATTTGTTTGAACACATACCAAACTAAAAGGACCAGTTACATTTTTTTCAGGTTCCCATAGTCGTGACTGTACAGGTAATTGATCTTTTGGGATGTGACGCATTGTATCTGATGGATGTGCACTGAAACTCCAGCCCTCATCTTGAGGGTGGATGGCATAATGTTGCAGATAGCAGGTTCCTCTGGAATGCCACTGGTTATATTCAAATTATTTTTTGTTTCACACACCCATTCTGCAGGTAATCAGTTGGTCATTCTCACAACATGTTCTTTGTTACGCATTAACGTCACTGGTGCAACAATTACACCCGTCTGTCCTGTGATTAATGGAGGTGGGTGAGGTGAAATGAAGAGGAGGCTACAGGAGTTGATACTGTTGTGCAGTGACATAAAATGTGTAAGTGTGCACATCTGTATTTTGGGTGTCTATATGCACCTCTAAACATTACACAGTAAAACCTGCTAATAACAGAGTTGTAAATGTCCAATTTAATGAAGATGTTAATTTAAGGTGGGGGGGGGGGAGCTATCGCATAGTGTATAGCTCATGTATGTATGGCCATAATCACAGGTGAGAATTTTGTGCTGCATATGTAAATTAAAATCTTACTGAGCAGTATCTGTTTTCTGTCTTCTTTGTTTCCTTCTTTTTTTATTTTTTTCAGTACACTTTAAATATGCTGGGAATACTTTGTACACAAAACTAATTCTTTCGTCTTTCTAACAGGAATATTACTTAACAGATAAACTCTAGGAAGCACAGTATAGAACAATACTTGAATATGTACACATATTTCAAGTAAAACTTTGTGTATATTTAAAGATGCTGGAAGATGTACAGCACTGCTATTTCTGTGTTTGGAGTAGGTATTTCCTGTTTATTAGATGTAATCTGACTCTGGCTTTCCTTACAATTTCAGGATCAGGAAACATTTCTAAACAACATCTTTATATTTAATTCAGGTTATATTCAAGACAGGTTTCACTACATTAGTCCCACTACCTTTCAAGTGTACATACACCATACTGGTAACGTACAACCAGACATAAAATATATAGCGCTGGCAAGGCCTGCCTGCTCACCTTCATTATACCAGTTCATTGCTGTGAATGCCATTTCAGAACACACAGCACATAATATTTATCATTTTTAGAAAGCAACCCCATAATGACATACAATCTGTTAAATATTTGTGTTTTACACTAAAAATCCAATAAATCTACAAGTACAAGAAATAACATGGAAAGGAACCACACACAGTAATATTTCTCTCTCTTGCCTTCTTATGGTGAAAATACTATATCTTCAGTTGTATTAAACAACTATGAAGTCATAGAGAAAGTGGAGGTATAACACCATGCATTCTTAAGTTTGGCATGAGATGGAGGTGAGTGGTCACGTTCACACCCCAGCTACTTTACATTCCCAGGAAAGGCTTCCAACACTGATTAGGAGACTGGGTGGTTCCCAGAGTCAGTTTGAATATTCTGGATAAGATAAAAATCTCTTGCCCCTGCCTGGAATTTCACCATGATGTGATGGTCTTGTCTGTAGCGTAGTCATCATACCAAATGAGAGGTATGTATCTTGGCTCCCAGTGAAAGATTATATGCAACAAAAGATCACAGTATTACAAAGTAGTACTTTAATAACCACTGAAACAACTATGTATGGTATTTTCATCAGATCAATTTACAGGGCAACATGTTTCACCCATGATCTGGTTTTCTTCAGGCAATTTCTTTACATAAATCTACTTACACATAAATTAATATGGACCTGTAATTTATTTTTACATTCTTTATGATCTGATAGAAATATCAATAAATAGTTGTGTCGATGGGAATAAAGTACTAAATTGTAACATTATATTGAACACAGTGGGGTGTCTAAGGTAAAATTTAAAAGATCAGAACTTTCAGTAGCAAAACATTTATGATGCAACAATCACAGTTACAATACAGATTCTCATTATTCAGTACATAATGTGTATGCTAAGAAATTTGTCACCCCTTAGCTGCAAATAATGGTTCTACAAGCAAACAGTATGTTACATGTTGATCTTAATATGTTGAATTGTCAGTATGATAAACACTAAAATCGTTTTCAACAAGAAATTTGTGAGCAATAAAATGACCTATCAGAAACTAAGGTTCCCTGTTATACTGCATAAAAAATCATGTACCTATGGAATCAAAACACTTCTGCTATCACTCAAACAAGCATTTCTGTTTTTGTGTGTACTTTTTGCACAGTGAATAAATACATACTGGAGAGGTTGTGCTTGTCCACACATTTATTCTCTGGAACTAACTGATTTTGTTGAAATTTAACTGTAGGTACCCCATACATTCTGTCAAGCAAGTTTCATTTTGGTGCATACAAATCACTTCACATGAAACACAATTTCTTAAAAATTGCACACAATACAAAAAATATACATGACATAATATGTAGATGTCATGATCTAGAACCGTTAACTGAAACATATTATTATGTGATGAATATATGAAGAAATATATCAGTTCAATATATGGTAAAATAAATTGTGATGGTATTCCAGGTAGCAATTCAGAAACACAATCCAGAGCAACAAAGTATTTTCCTTATAATGGAATTTGAATGCAATGATGAAATGTCATTTGAACCCTCACCAGACTGCCAATTTGAAACGAAAGTGAGTAGCCTAAGTCTGTACAAACAAAAACCAAAACTGGTGAGTTTTAGACACCACACTAATTGGATAGGGACCAAAATGTCTTGCTGCAATAGCACCATAAATTTATGATTTTTCTGCCTGACAGATCTCTTTGGAAAACATATGAAGTATTTCTATACATTTAGTTCACAGTAGTCAATCAGGGAACCTTATTTCTGAAAAGTATACCTATAAAATATGAACAAAATATAAAAGTATATAATGAAAATATGAACTTAGCTGTTTCATTACAAAATGCATGCACATTACTCAAGTACAGACTTCAGGTAAATGTAATGCAGTTGTGCTATAATAAAGCAGTTTCAGAAACTATATTTCTTACAAACTGTTAACACAATATGAGACTTTCTGTTCCATTCTCAAACCTAACTCATGTACTTGCATATTATGAGTGCTATGGTTATGTCATCCACATAACTCTTGCTACTATTTTGAGATCACTATAGCATAGAAACCTGTATAACAGGGATCTGTCTTGTGGCCTGAAACCCCGATTGGTATAACAGGAATCTGTGTGTCTTGCAGATTTCACAATGACTGAATTCAGAACCCTGATACTGGAGACAGTCTATCTCCGAATCAGTGGTCTACTTCAACCACCAGGTATGGCTGTCAGCCAGAAAATGTTTTACTGAGTGACATGAATCGATCTAAAGCTTAAATGATACTATCTTGACCCACTCTGTGTGAGAGAGATGTGTGTTGGACCCCAGCATGAGGTACAACATGAATCTATAATGAACCCCAGGATTTGGTATAAAATACATCTATTTAAAATTCCAAAATGTGGTAGAAAATATATACATATGCATTTTCAGCCCATAATTTTCAATAACATGAATCTATCTTGTACTCGAGAATTTGGCACAATATAGATTTTTCTTGGAGTCCAGCATCTGGTATGCATCACCACTGATGCAAGTAGGCATATGGACCATTGTGTATCATCTGTTTAAAATTTCATTATGGAAAACAACCACAGCCTAATTTACAACATGATAGCTGATCAACATAACATGTTTATAATAAGGCCACAGAAAGAAGTCCCACAGATGCTGGATCTTGGGGCTTCCCCCCCTCTGCCTGTTGTATTCTTCTCCAGCCTCCTCTGGCTACACAAGCTAGCCCAAAGCACTTCGTCACTACTGTAGCTTATGACTACTAGCATTTATGCAAACAGCATGGCTACACAGCTAGCATGGAGTACAGGGGAGCAGGTTGGAGGGGGAGACATTACACCTTGAGGGAGATATGAAGGACAACGGCCTGTGGGGCTTGCTTCTGTGGCCTGAAATGAAGTCATGTCACCTGTTGTGTCCATCTTGTAACAATTAAGGGTTAGGATATGCACTGCGCACACTGCAGTACTTTCTATGAAAGCTCATTTGGTTACATACCTGTCAAAATGTCTGCTCCTGATATCGCAATTATAGTTACATTTACCACCATTAAATTCTAAAACACTTCAAAACACTTTGTTCTGGAACTTGATGCATGACTAGATAGTTGTTCTATGTACACAGTACTTAGCAACAAGACATAATACAACATTCCAATTGTACTTCCTTTAATCAATCAGAAAATAGTGGAATGTAACTATCTGAAAGTTGGAATATATACAACTAATATTATGTACAATATATCATAGTTTTTAATAACAAAAAGTATTCACCCTCAAAGCTGGAAGTTAACAGTCTGCCAAATAACTGCTCTGTCACACTGAACAATGTTCAATGATGTTTGGTCCCCTCTATAGAGCCAGGAAAATGGTAAATAACTTTACATCAATGCCTTCACACTGATTTAATCTCAATGATGACGAAACCTGCTTAGCAAAAATACCTTTTTCACTTGTATGTAGCAGATCAAAGAAACATTTGTTCTTGTTTGTAAGCAGAAGACCATGAACACACATTGGTGGAGGGGTGGAGGCAGAGCAACACAGACTTAGTTTTTATACTACATGAAGGAAAACTGTAGGGTTTATGCTCTGACCGGTTTAACCTTTAAATGACCTACAGTTGCATATGCGAATGAACGTTAAACACATCCCTAGAAATTCATTTTATATATTTAGGTAACAAGGAAATTTACTGATTTTTGAGTCATGCTGCATAATTACTGTTTTATTTTTCACAAAATGCCATTATTTCATAACTCTATCTTTTTCTGTTGGATTTTTTTTAAACTATGCAAATAAATTTAAATGCCAACCCATTTGTTTCAAGGTTAATCTAAGAAAAACACTCTCCAATAATTATTCAGTAAGGCTGGGCAGTCAATCTGGACAGAGTAGGAAAATGAACAATTTTTATCCTTGCTACGAATATCTGAATGTATTATCAGTGATAACTCAGACACTATGTCAGTTGGTGAAGTGTCACATATATTTCAAATTCACATTAAAGCAAACCTGCTGACAGTGTTAAACCATACACTTCCTCAGAGCAGAAGTGCCTAGTGTTCCCAATTAAAATATCTCTTTTTTTAACAAAGAGAGGTTTTAACTTCCTCAGTCAATCAAGACTGACCTGACCTGGTAGTTTTCTGGTAAGAGACTTGACCAGTGCTTACAGGACGAATTTTGAGTGTCTGCAATTCACATATAAGAGATGAGAGGATCATGTATAATGTTTTCAAGATTTTTTTACTTCTTGTGAACAGAGGTCACTCCATCACCATTTTTAAAGCTTTGTAAAGCAACCTAGCAATTTTTACACAGACTTGGCAATGACAGGGTCAATACTGTCAGAGGGTTATACTTCTCTTGGCCCATTACTAAACTTCCTTACTTTGATTCAAGAAAAATAAAAGGCCACATAGAATAAGAAACTAGTGACAAAAGATGTTTTACAGTTCCAGCAGGTGAGGCCTCTTGCAAACCGAAACTTTTATAAATGAATGTGCAGGATAGTGGAGGTACTACCACAGATTTCACATGATTTGATATGAGGTAAGTCAATGAATTAAGGGCATAAATTTCTTCAGTCACCAAATATCTCAATCATGACATTAAAACTCTTGCTTTGTGCTTGGGATATACCAGGTTCAAACCTTGACCCATAGACTAGCATTCTGACTTTCAGAGTTTTGGTGTTTTTCCACAGTCTTTCCAAGCAAATTCCACGGCACTACATTACTTTGGGCCATGCCTGCTTTCTTCCACACCTTTTCAATTTAATTTCACACTAACCTTACTAATATTTAACACAATATAATATGAACAGTTGAAAATTAAACCAATGAATATTTAACACCAAGAAAGTAAATAAATGAAAAATACAAAGAGGTACTGCTACTGGTTTATACTTCAGAGCTACCTCCTATGCCTGAACATAGTTTATTGTACTGTCAGATTTTGTTGTATGGAACTTACTATCAGACACATAAATAAACAAGAAAATAAAATTAGTAGGGAGGAGAAATTCAATGACATTTGGTGTATTCTAATCTTGGTAATAAATACTGAATGTTTCAGTGAGGGTCATGGGAAGTTACATATTAATAACATCACAAAAGGATGTAAAATAGAGACTTCAACCTGAACCCCTACTTAATGTTCAGTAGATGACCTTCACGCCATTTTCAAGTTGTGCAGGAACACTTGTTACTGCAGGGAATCCAATTACTAAAAAGAAAATTATTTATCAGCCTGTCATTTTAAATGTAAAAAATGGAGAAAAATTGTGTACCATAAGTACAACACATTCAAAATGTTTAAATTTTTGTCAGTTTTCTGAACATTCTTTTATTCACTTATTAAACATCTGTCATTCTTAGCATGCACTCACAGTTTAGCAACGCGGACTTTTTTTTTGTAAGTTCAATTTTGTTGTGACTAAATGAAGCTTGCTGAACACAGTTCATTGTGGAAGTAAGTAAATTACTGCAGCACTGACTTTACATGTCTGTTAGCACTAAAACTGCAAGTCAGTAGACTTTTGTCTAATACCTTATTTATACTAAAACTTGAAACAGCATTGTGCAGTGGAGATGCCTTGAGTTCGTGCAACATGCCATAGAGGAATGAAAGTTCATTCATACTTTGACAATTTGACAGCTGATAACAAAACACAACAAAATTTAAACATATTTATAAATGTAATAGTCAAGAATGTACAGAATGTGAGGCACTTGTGAAAATGTCAACAGAGACTGTCTTCTGGATTTGGAAGGTCAAAGATGTTTGGATGGTAAGCTGTAAGATCACCAAGCTGGACATGCATATTAAAGTCCAGGCACTCAGGTGGAAGTTACCACAGAATGGGCAGACTCCAACATTTTCACATGTAACACAAGGTAAAAGCTACGAGGGTGGTGATGGGGGTGATGTGATGGTAGTGGTGTTACATTAGAGTGAAACACTTAGTAGAGTGTTCATTTAGTTCATTAAGTTATGAATTTATAGAATATAGACTTTAAAAGAAATTCCAGCCTTTAATTCTACAACTGACCAAAAGATGAACTTTCATCCTTATGTCATCATGTTCACTAAAATTGCCGACTCTATATCAAGGTTCCTGTGATCACATTCCATTGGCCCACCACCATTTTGCAACAAATGTTTTTTAGTGCTGCATAACGTTCATGACAAATCAGTGTGCAGTCAGCATTTATAGAAAGCAATGTATCATTCACACAAATGCAATTACAGAAACTGCATTTAAAATTCAAGGCAAGTTAACACTTGAAAAAGAATACCTTACATGTAATATCTATCAAAAGTGGTCAATAAATTATATAAGAATTCATGGCTACTATGTGACTTAGTTTGCTTTGCTTTTACCTTGCCTTGGAAAACAGTTCTTCCCAGAAAAGCCCTGCTACATATTTGAAGCATTAAAAGACTGGTTTGATCATTAAAGGCAAGACGAAGAAATATGAAACCATAACTGAGAAAAACAACACAAGAAAGTGCATTCAGGCTTGACATTGGATATCATAACATGAATTGTAGCGCATCATGACAAAGTTCAAACCCCCATGATTGAACAAGCATGATAAAGTCAGTAAAAGCAGTCCCGTTACAGGCCTGGAGTGGCCCAGAGGGTTCCAGAAAGTTAAGGTTCCCAGATTTCATGACAATGGCATAGGATAGTGGTAAGGTTATCAGCCTTATGGACCGGCCGCCTTTACCCCCAGGAAATGCTCCTGGTACTCATTTCAGTTAGAGGCTGAGTCGACCCCAGAGCCATAGTGCGATTGGAAGGATTTCATGTCAATGAAAAATTCCAATGACACCAGCTGGGATCGAACAAGCGACCTTCCAATTTGTAGCACAGCACCTTAACCACTGTGCTACTGCGGTCCCCATGATAAAGTCAGTACACCATAATATGTACTTCAAGGAGCACATTTCCTTGACATGTCTCAATTGTCAAGCTAATTCACACCTAGCATTTGTGTTACAGCCTACCAGAAATCCTCTTCATCCTTGGCTCATTATATCCAATGATACTATGTACATTACAAGATGTCACTTTTGGTTCACTTGCGGACATATTTTGTGCTATGCGATACTATGACAAACTTGTTAAGGTGCAGCTCACAAATTCAGAACATTAAAATTAAATTCATCTGTAATATTACGACCCACACTGTGTGCAAAAATATATGTATAAAAATCAAAATAATATTAAATTCACCATGACAGTAATGCAAGTGCTGAATAAATGCAAGAGGGCTCCAACAGGTGGCTCCTCTTCAAAATACAGTATAAACCTCTTGTAAAATACACATTGCAGTAATTGAAATTTAAACAATTATTGAATGTGACAAGCCAGAAAAACAAAACAGATTATTTGTCTGCGTTATTTGCTAGAGCTCCACTTATAGCACATATATCTAACCAATAATTCAGCTGTTGGCACAGGTCATTAAACATGCCTGGGGTGAGTATGATGCAAGGTTACAGTACTACCTACTGAATTGTGGTAAGAATGTCATTTCTGAGGACAACATTTTGTCCTTTACATAACCCCATAAAATTAAAAGTAATGGGCTAAGGTCAGATGAACAGGGAAACCAACAAATGAGTTGGGATTTATGAAGCAGGAGCAGAAAACTCTCTGAGGAATACTGTTTGTTATCTTCTGATAAAGCAACATTCCACAGGTCCAGAATTGTAAACAGGCATAAGAGCGGTATGTGGAGTTAATATAATTACCCAAGTTAAAAAATAAATACACTGTTATTTATAAGAAAAATTTGTTGTTGTTCTATCTTATCACATTCCTTAATAAAGATTTAAAGTTTCAATATGGGCAATCCTTTATGTGTATCAAATTTGCATCTGCATAACATAAGGTACATAGACAATCGATGTTTCACGAGTACATAAAATGACAATGATAATAAAATACAAATACCAGCCAGTCGCAAACTTCGTATTGTGTTAACTCTAACAATAAAAATAATATAACCATTCAGGCTATACTTTCCACACAACGCCTCAGTTTTGTGCACTGGACACAATCACACCATTTCCTGATGTAACCTTTGACCTTCAAATGAAGTGCTTCTGTCCTTTTCATTCCGGTGACCCATTACACATAATCTACTGAAATGCTTCATGTTTTGATCCGACGTCCTGGCTTTACAAAACCGTTGCGGATTTTCCCATGTCCGTTCCTGGCATCTCCATTCTGTCTGCACTTCCGGCTCTCAAATAAGACATCCGAGTCTGAATCAGATTGTGACAGCATAATTTTTCCCTGTGATGCTGTGGAGTTCAAAGAAAATAACTCATTAGCTTCAGATAAATTAACTGGTGTGTGTTCATGTCTAAAAATGGCATTACTTTTCTGACTGAAGAACATGACACAGAAGCTAAACTATTTTCAATTCCAGTACCACATAGCAGGACACGACATAACTACAGATGACATGCACAGAACTGAAGTAGAGTCTTACCTCTGGGGATCATAGCATCATCCTCACCTTCATCCAGGAGTGCGTAGCGCTGACGCTTGTGTGGCCGACGTGCGCAGGCATGCTGGCACAGAGACACAACTCCCCAGCCGCAACCAACCACCAAGAGAACAGTGATGAAAAGCACAATGACAACATACAGTATGCTCCAGTCTGCAACACAAACCATACGCAAACCTTTGCTCACTCTCACAACAATGGGCACTGATTCTTATACTATATTGGGTTCACAGGCAACTCAGGTATTTTACAGGGAATGAGCTGACCATACAGTAACTTATACTTTCAACTGTTCTGTGTAATGCACAGTCGTAAGTTCAGTTCAGTATTTGGCTGGTCAAACTGTTACTTCCATCATTATCCTCATCATCCCCATACATCATCAAAATATCCCAATGGCCTGCTATGTGACAGTACACTCACCGCAATTAGAGTCACCACTGCCAAGGTGCTTTATGATGAGGTTCTGCATCCAGAATGCTTCACAGAGGCACTGCCGAGTGACCTGGTCGCAGACACCATGACCTGTTTGGTATAAACCACAGTACCATATTCACAACACATACACCATATTTACTTATGTGTTTCAAGAATATTTCCCTCTCTTCAGTATTTATAAAAAATGTTTACTGCAAAACAACAGGAAGAAATTCTATGGGAATTTGTTCTGTTGTACAATAAAAGAAAATGAGACATAATACAAAAAGGTGCTTGCATATACAACTACTATGGCTTTCAGGGCATTTCACACATTCTACATGTCAGCTTCTCATCTGAATTGATTTATCCTGGCCTTTAGCACTTTTGAATACAATGCTGTGTGAGTACAATACCTGGTCTGATCAATGTGGCAAACAGAAGAATTTATTTGTACTTCCATTGTAAATAAAATCCCAGTTGCTCAGTCACTTTGACTGGACTACAGACAAATCCCCTATTTTAAATACCAAAATGCTTCACAGTATAACTTCTGTACTGCTTCATTTGTGTTACAGGGAATTTCTGAATGCTGAGTGATCTCACTTCTCCTTTTTTTCTACGCACCTGAGCAGCTGTTTTGACATACAGCAGTTTGGATGTTGGCCACTGAGAGCTCCAGTAGACCTGAATCTTGCATCAGCTTCTCCTTTAGTCTTGCAACAACAACTGGACCTGGCAATATTCCCTTGCCATTTCTCTGTTGCACATAGAACACAATAACAGCCCTGCCTGTGCGATCTTCTGTGCGCAGTTCACGTACATGTATTTCTGCTTCATCACGTAGCAGCAATGACAGTTTCATTTCGAGAGAAGATTCCTGAGCCTTCGTCAGCATATGACCCTCTATGTTTAGTGTTAGTTCAACCAGTTGGTTCAAATTGGGATCTGTGAACCAGATATATGATGATACTACCTAGATGTGGTATACAACAACATAAAGAAGATGCATACAGAATAACTGTGAATGCTCTCTACCTGCAGTGAGTTGGGTCTGACAATTTTACAGACTCCAGTGACAAGAGCAACCTACCATTGACCCACAGTCTGAACCACATCAATCCAATTCATTCTAAATAACCATTTCCCCACAGCCCATTTTAATACTATACTGCTATGTAAATGTTTATTTCCTCGACTGTTTGGTAGTTACAACATATTTCAAGATTCTACCCCAGAACCAACTGAAATGACAGGATAATCATGAAGAACATGCTACAAAAATAAAAAATGAACCCTGACCAGTGTTAAACAAGTCCAGTGCACACTTTTACATTATATTTATCTGAAATCCTTTTAATATTATTATTTCTGTTACATGTAGGACTCTATAGAGTGATGTCTTTTTCTGAGGTTTTTTAAAACAAAATTTATGCATTTTCTTATTTCCTTCACTGAGTACTCTATAAAAAGATTTGCAGTAAATACAGTAAGAACACAAGTGTAGTCAGTTACAACCATCATCAAATGCTGCACTTTGTTCTTACCATCTCATTCTTAACCTTGGCATTAGAACCTCACGAATATGAGGCTGGGTGGGCCCCAGAGCCATTCTGGATGCTTTGGAGAAGAGAAAAATCCCTTACCCCTCCAGGGAATTGAACCACCACCGTCTGTAAAGCCTACAGCCTAGTCACTATACAGACTATACTATCCTGGCTCTGTAATGTTGCTATATGTCATGATATATTTAAAGTGTAACTTAATTTAAAGTACTCCATTACATTAATATCAATTCAAACAAAAAGTTATTATGGTCCATGGTGGAAAGCTTCAACTTGATGAAGTTGTCACCTCAAATTTACAAGGCCAGCTGTAAGGTCTTGATAGATGCAGACAGCTCATTGTATTGCTTACCATGTTTGACAATAACAGAGACAGTGTCCTCATCTGTCGCACCCTGCTCATCAGTAACATGCAGAAGGAAGACATAGCGGCCAGGGACCACATCTGTGAGCTAAGGAACGATATCTGTTAGCAGTGTCATGCTTTCCAATTATTCAGACACAGAGAATTTAGAACTGCATTAGATGTGTGCATGAAAATTACTTGTATTGGTTTCTCTGGATACAGAGGTCATGAAACTTTTTTGTAGTTACCTGGCTTGTGGATACAACACACTGCAAACAAAATATGCACAAGTCTCATTACTGTTCAACCACTGTTACAGCCTTCTTGTTTGGCATCTCTTCTTCCATAACTCAGCATTTGCATATACATAGTTATATTACCAACTAGTTCACATTCCATTTTGTCATACAGGCAAATGATGTTTCATTCTCACCTTATATGTTCATTGCCTTTGTAATTTAATAATCCACATCCAGTAAGACATTGCAGAAATTTCTTTTTGGGTGCATATGCAAATGAAATTTCTCCCTTTGTGAATACACTAGTTTTTCAGCCATATTAGCAGTGCAGCCATCAGTTCATGAAAATTTGACTAGCCTCAATATCCCTGATACCAAACCCGTTTACCAAACTCACAAATGGCTCTGTTCTTAATTAGTTCAGTCTAGTGCATATCCTCACAAATCTTCTATAATCCAAATGAAAATCTTTATACGAGGGTCGTACCGAAAGTCATGAGCAACAATTTTTTGTAAAGTAACACGCTTTATTATTGACAAACCAAATACACCACCTTAATCTACTGACCTTTCTTTATTTTTCCACATAATTGCCAATTTTTGTACACATTTCTCCCAGCGTTCTGGGAGTTTGAAAATTCCCCTTCTGTAAAATTCCGTTCCAGCCATCTGAAGACACTGACGCACTGCTTTCTGAATTGCCTCCGTTGTCTCATAACGTTGTCCGTGCAGCTGATCCTTCACAAATCCGAAAAGACGGTAGTTGGTGGGTGCCAGATCATGGCTATAGGAGGGGTGTGGAAGAACCTCCCACCCCATCTTCGCAATTGCTTCCGATGTGAGGTAAGCAGCATGGGGGCGAGTGTTGCCATGCAGGATGATGATGTTTCGTCCCGGACGTTTATCGCGCAATGCACAACGGAGCTTGTGCAGTGTCTGGACATAATGAGCAGCAGTGATGGTTTGCCCAGGTTCCAGGAATTTGGCCAAAATCAACCCCTCTGCATCCCAGAAGACTGTGCCCATCACCTCTGCAGCTGATGGCACTGTCTTTGCCTTCTTCTTTGATGGAGAATGCAAATGGCACCATTCCATACTCTGCCGTTTCCTTTCAGGCTCGAAATGGTGAAACCAGCTTTCGTAACTTGTCACAATACGGAGCAAAAAATCATCGTCTTCGTGTTGATATCTCTGCAGCAGTTCTGAGGTGATGGCTTTTCGCTGACCTTTGTGGTGTTCGGTCAATAAGCGTAGGACCCAACGAGCACAAACTTTCCTATAGCCTAAGCTTTCAATCATCTCCTGTACTGCATTGTGCCCTAATCCAAGTGTTCGGGCTATTGTGTCCACAGTCACACACGTGTCGTCTTGAACGA
>Ga0123354_10002124_pt1 | contig 25650 bp, 22 predicted proteins | sample TergutLab28metaG_2_FD_97872 | JGI IMG/M metagenome (GOLD analysis project Ga0123354, IMG submission 97872) | Labiotermes labralis P4 segment gut microbial communities from Petit-Saut dam, French Guiana - Lab288 P4 | ecosystem: Host-associated > Arthropoda: Insects > Digestive system > Gut ...
AGGCTGAGTGGACCCCGTTCCAGACCCACCACTACTCAGAAAATCTGGTAGCGCCGGGGATCGAACCCGGGACCTCTGTATCTGTAGCCAGAAACTCTGACCACTAGCCCACAGAGGCGGTCATTCATATCACATATTATGCATAAATAATCTTTTCTCTTTCCCGCTAGCTACGGGCAAAAATATTTCGTACATTTATCATCTTCCCTCCTGATATTTACATGTGTCGTTTATCTGTTTCCGATTCGAATACCCGCATAGTGGTTGTGAAGTGTAGGCTTGTATATATTATTGCATAATTTTCTTCGTCGGAAAAGGATACTTTCTGCTGAGACGTAAAATCTTGCAGTCTGAGAGAAAGTCACCAAAGTTCCAGAAGAGCGCACAGTCTCAGTTTTGAGGTTGCGCCTACATAATTTTTATAAGAGCTTGTTCTAAATTCACTTAAAATGTTCGTGTAAAAAGGTTCTATAAATTTGTCTGACATATCTGTTTTGGAAGTTGAGTGCTCTTGTATGCATTCTATTTAATCTCTATGTAACGCCAATGTAGGTGAAGGATCAAACTCTAAGCTTCAAGAATACGATAGACCACTGGGACATCGGTATATGAAAAGCGTGGGGAAGTACGGAGGGACAGACCGAGAAGCGTGACAAAGGCGCTGATAGCCGACTTTGTGGTGTTGGGGTTGGCATCCTTGATTTCAAACTTTCGCCGTGTTCTGAATGTTGTATGCTTTCTTCTGGATAATTCCCCGGCATCTGAATTTTATATCCCGACGTTTCGGAACACTCTGTTCCATCTTTATAAGCGGGTAGGTATGAAGAAGATTCTCCATACGTACCCGCCTACGAAGTTGGAACAGATCGTTCCGAAACGTTGGCGTTTAAATTCAGACGTCGAGGAATTACCCAGAAGAAAGCATGCAACAGGGTTAGCATTATTATTTCGCGTTCTTTAGACCGACGTGTCAATTTCGACGCCTTGTTTTCACTTCTTCTGTCTGTCCAGTCAAACACAAATGGTGCCTTAAATAGGCCACGACAGTTTTCTTACTCAAAACATCATTCACGTTGTTCCTAAATGAGTAATAAGCAATTAACTAACTCCATGGACAAGATCCGTCCTGGAGAAGCTAATGGTTTCTCAGCTACTTAAGAACCTGAAATTTCATTACCGTCTTCCCAAGGGCTCAACGTGCCCCTGTCATAAGGCAGATTAATCCAGCATAGTACCCCTTCTCTTGTTTCTCATTTGATTAAAGAAGAAGTTAATTTGAGTAATATAGTTTTGCTTTCCATGATTCATAAACAAGACTAACTCCGTATGTAGTCTCTACTGCTGTGGGCATAATTATGAAAAGATTTACCTACCACAAAAAAGCTACCAACTCTTGTTTCTTTAGTTGTTGTGGTTGTTACCAGCTTGCACGAACATGGCGCCCTTTAACACGAACAGATGACTTCATTACCAGAGCACAGGAGCAGTAAGCTAGTGTTGTGTTTGGACAATGGAAGCTCTTTCCTCTTCCTCCTACTGATGCTCTACTTCAAACCCACATTTCCTTCAAGGCAAATTACTCGTTAAGAGAAACGACGCAAGTTTCCATTTTTGTAAGCGGTTGGTGGGGGGAGTGGGGTGACATTTCTGTCTTCGCAAACCGCTTGTGCAATTAGGGCATAATAGTGTCATTAGCGACACATACACTCAGAGGTTGAAAAGAGCGGTGTTCTTTTTCTCACCGAAACGTCTGGAACTAAAGTTACTGCCCCCTAGTTACGAAATCTATTACGCAGCAGGAAATATTTCTCTGCACCAAACCGTCCACACAGACTCTACAGGCTGTCCAGCCTCTCAGCCTATGGGTACTGGGATCGATTTCCCGCTTCAAAATCTGAGGGTTTATGAGGTTGACCACTTGTTTCCTTCTAGTGACGTGAAGAATCCATGGAGCTACTCCTCCCTTTCACACGTCATAATTATTTATGACTTGGCACTTATTTTGACGCAGGGAAAATTCTACCTTCTTGCTTGACATTTAAAAGGTGATGATCAAACAGAACATAAGTGGTTCAATCTGCTTCTGTTTAAAGCGTTTTGTTTTGAAATTTATTTAACGACGAGTTTCATGTGCATTTGTTATAGGCAAATAGAAGTAAATTATAATAAAAATTTTATCTAATGGATTAGAAAGGAAAATTAAGAAACTTCTTTTCCTGTCTTAAGACACGCCTTTAAAATATGCAGAGGTAAACTGAGCAAAATAAAATATTTTGCCATTACAGCTTGGCTGCCGGTCTGTCATCGTGAGACTTGCTGAGAAATAACATTACGGATTATTATTGTTATTATTAATGTTATTAAGTTAGCAGTTAGATAAAATTCTGCAGTTTCCTGCCCCATTCCGCATATTGCTATTCGTAAGAGTTTTCTTCACAGCCGGTCCCTTTTACTTCATATGGCAATTGTTAGTTCCATCTACAGTGGAACCGAAAATTAAAATCTTCTGGAATATGAAGCCGTGTCGAATTGTGGATAGTTACGTACATTACAGAGGAGCCCACTGCCTCCATCTTCAAGGTTAATGCCCTCAAACGTCGCGTACTGCAGACTTGTGGCGTGTTGAATCGAAACTGCAAATGACACGCTAAATGTTATTCCTATTCGTTAAGGCTCGCTTGAAACTCCAAGACTTCCATCAAATTAGATTTAATCTTTATATGTGGTAATCCGTTGTGTTTTTAATAGTACAATGTACAAAATAAGTAGAGTGCACAACTTTTATTTAATTAAGCATACAAAGTAATCAGCATTATAATGACCATCGTTTAACTTAAAATTTTCTACACTTTATTAAAGCCTTTCTGAAGATAATGGATGGATTTCTTACTCATAAACTGTTGTGTCTCGCCGCACTAAATCGCTCCCAGCGTTTTATCTTCACCAGCTTCCTCTTTGCTACTTGTGTCACTATTCATATCACTAAATAGATAAGAAACTGTGTTGTTAACAGCGAATTTTCTCTCTCTGCCAGACGAGTGCCATGGGATATTCCTAGACAGACGTCAACTCCCTTTGTCTCTTCTTCTAACAACTTCACACTTTATGCTTGTACACATTTGTTGATTTCCGGCGTACCTAATTGGTTTGCTCTACGACACCTGACGAACAAGGAAAAAAGTGATGATTAATAAGTTTGTTAATTATTTCAGACGTTACGTTCTCTCGCACAGACAGAAAGCACTGTAACTGAAGAGAGGTTTAAAGTAGAATGAGGAGCATCCTGACCATTTTCGAAGCCCACTGTGTCTCGCCTGATCACGTGGGTTATACGAACTCGTCAGCCATTTTTGCACAGTTCTTTAAAATTGCCTGACACCGTGTAGATACACTCTTCCCTGGTCATGAGAAAACAATTTCGACAAGTATAGAATGAAAGATGAAAAAAGAAATTTGGAGGATATTAACTAATAAAGAAATTTATGCCAGTGTTAAAAACCTACTATAATGGAGACAATAAGTTTAAATAGATTACGTTAGTTTGGGCATGTACAGGGAATGGAAGGAAATGGAATTCCCGAAAGGGTATTATATACGAGTTTGGGAACAACAAGATTGAGAGGTGGACCAAGAAATAGATGGCAAGATGAGGTGAGAGAGGATGGAAGAACAGTTTTTGGAGAAGGGTGGCAGGAAAAATTACATAACAGAGAGGAATGGAAGAAGCTCCTGAGAACGGCAAGGAATCGTCGCATTCTGCACACGCCGATGGAATGAATGAATAGAGATGAAAGCAGCCACATATAAAATTTACTTCGCTGGTATTTTATGTTTTGCATATTAAACTATTTTCTTAAATTTTAGTAAACTGTGCAGTTATATTTTATTATACCAAAAAATGTTTATATCAGGCAGTTGTTTACAACAACAGCCGAATTTTTTACATAACTTGAAATAATGTAAGAATTCGGAAAGAATTCAGCTGTTGAGGGTTCAGTTTTGGGGAGGAGGAGGAGTGATCAAAATTGTTGTAAAAATTCACTCTTTCACTCCTTGAAAATGTGTTACAGCCAAGTCAGGCAGCCCTAATCCTTGTTAGTTCGTTAATTGTCATTTACTTCAATCTACTTCTCCTCAAAATATAACATTACCCAATGCTAAAAAAAGCTAGCATAATCAGAGATATATACAATGCTGAATATTTAGATATATATATATATATATACATATATATATATATACATACACAGGCAACAGTCGTGACAACTCAAAATATCTTTGTTAAGAACAACTATATTGCCCATTATTTTAAAACACATAAAACATTTATATTATATTTAACACACTGATAGAAGCATAACGCCTCGTCGGTGTGAAACTATTTTATTTACATATGGGAGGTCGGTTATTGGCGAAGCTCACAAAATGCATTTGGTTTACTTGGTTCGAATTCCGAATGGGTTACAAAATAATCAATGAGATGGCTTTCCTGTCATTTTTCTTTCTATTATTGACAAATAGGCCAAGCAAGTTTCTTTCTATATTTTTCCATCCTTTCCGAGGCTACATAGTACCTCTAGTTATCAAATAACCTACCTCTGTGATTTCTTGTTAGAGACCACCAGGCATTCTCTGTAAGACTATCAGTCTCCCGGGATCGTAAAACATAACAACGTATTTGCTGCTAGTAATGGACCACCTACGTAAGACTTTAGACACAATAATTCCTTGAAAATAGACATTTCTATTGTGAAAAAAAAACCGAGGAGTCAGTATGCACAGCACCGGACCTTGTATTCGCTCCATATCGCAGATACAAATCAACAATTTCGTCCCTGTTTAGTTTTAGAAGTGATCTTAAACGTTAAACTGGAGTGTTACTTAAATCCCCTCATAGTGGGTGTATACAGCGGTAGTAATGGCTTTTTTCTTGTTCGTAGAAGTAAGTTGTTTGTTGTCACTGTTTTCACACAATGAGTTTGTGAATACAAAAGTGTACATGAGGGTACAATAATGTTGGGACACATTAGGCCTGGTTGGACATAAGGTGAATAGAATAACAGGGGGCTCGTAAAGTTGACGGTCTAAGCGACGGCAAGATTCTCGAGCAGGACTCTTGTACCGAGTCAGAGCCCAGCCCATTAGATGCTTTCTTGTCTCCGCGGCGGTCCGGATTGAACCTCAAGATACGAGATTTGTTTGGACCAAAGACGACAGGCGCAGCTTTCAAAAGATTACGGTAAAAGCTGTGATATCCGGCTTTGAATGATATGAAAATATATATTAAATGGAATTTGACAAACTGGCTTATTGCATTTAGCTGTTCCATCAACTGGTGGCAATTTTGGAATATGATGATTAAAAGATTGAATTATGAGTGCCTTTTTCCTTTTGGGGGGGGGGGGATTATGCATAAATCATGTTAGGTAAGTAATGGTGAAGATGGAACAGAAAGTACGTCACGAAAGATGGACATGATATCATGTGACGACGTAAGGGGTTACATTTGCCCAGGAAGTTGTTATGTGCACTAAGATACACATAAAGTGTAAAGTAAAGTTAAAGTAAAGTAAAGGTAAAGTTCACAGTAGAACAGACCAAGAAGGCCCATAGTGGGAGCAGAGGTACAATTTTACTCTTTCTTTAACCTTGGCACTAGATGGGGGTGAGTGTTCAACGCCACGCCTCGGCCACTTTATCCCCGGGAAAGATTCGGTACCCATTGAATGGGAGGCTGGTTAAGCCCCAAGGCCTGTGTGGACGGGTGCGAAAAATCTAGCCCCCACTGGGATTTGATCCTCGGACCGTCCAGTCCGTAGCGAGTCGCTATACCTTTTGCGCTATCCCGGCCCTCACGCATCAAGTGTAACGTTCTAATATCCGGAAAAGGACAGGGTGAGCATAAAGTCTTTCCCTGATTACAAACATTTATCACAAGACAAGTACGTGCAATACAAACATATCTTTTTACCATTACTGAAATTAGTTTCTAAAATTTCACGTAATGTTTTTATTGTAACATTTGTAACATCTGGTTTTAGGATGCAACATTTCCAAACAGGTGGATTGGGAGAGATGGTCCGACACCCTAGCCACCACGATCGCCAGATATCACCCTCCTTGACTTCTTTTATGGCGGTATGTTAAGGACAAAGTGTTTTCGACACCAGTTCCAGATATTACAAATCTGAAGGCAAGAATAACAGACGCTTTTGCTACAATAACTGAAGACATGTTGGAGAACACGTGGAGAGAAACTGATTATCGATTAGACGTTCTCCGTGCAAAAAAGGAGCACATGTTTAAGTGTACTAATATGTTGTAAAAAAACTTCTTGAGTTACATTTAAAAAAAGTTTGTATTCCACGTACAGTAGTTTTCTTGTTATAAATGTTTGTAATCAGGGAAAGACTTTATGTTCACCCTGTATAATATCCAGCAACCTTTGACCCACAGGTATCAGGTATCGCATCTTTAACCTGCTTCATTTTCCCAGCCAATTGTTATTTCAGTAATGCTCTAAACTCACGTTATCTAAGGCAACAAAATAAATAAAACCTGAAAGAGTTTTAACAAGAGAACCTGTGCCATTTCACTTCTGCAGGTAGCTGGCAATATCCGAAGGAGCAGCAAGTACGGAGACCTAGACGTACTACACATAGCTGGAAATAATGCTGCAGAAATGAGGGCAAAGCAAATTGTTCTAAAAACAGACGTGAAAATATTTGGAGTGTTTCTTTCTTTCCTGAAGCACAGCGCCAACACTATGAGCAGGGAGAGGGTCAACAAAGTGACTAGCGACGTCATGTATTCGATTCCCCATACTAGTACGACATCTAGACCACTTCTCAGACCCACCAAACTTTGTAATTATGGATCCCGTAATACTGTTCCCTAGAAGGTAAAGATACGCTGGAATTGAATACGCATTTCCACGCAACACAGAAGTTATTACCTGCACAACCTCTCTGCGACAAAAAAGTAAACACTATTCACATATTCTGCCGGTCCCAATGGCCGCGCTGTCCAAGGCGTAGGTCTGCGACCGCTTGCCTTCTGAGATTTAGGTTCGAATCCCACGGGGAGACAAAACACTCACTCCTTGTGAGTGTTATGTTTTGTCAGTTAGAGGTCTCTGCGAAGAGCTGATCACTCGTCCAGAGGAGTCCTACCGATTGTGGTAGGTCATTGTGTGTGATCTAGAGACCTCGCGAATGAGGAGGCCCTGGCCCACTGGGGGATGTTGCGCGAAAAGAATATGATGCTGTTGCCGGAAATATACAGTGGAAATTCATTCCTGCGTCCTGTTCAGGAATCTAATACTTTGTCTTAGCAGTGTTTGGACTAATTCTCGAGAAGATTAAAGAAATGCCACATTCTTTCCATCGTTCGGCTAGTCTAATTGGATAACGGTGAGAAAATGAGAACGGACTTGACTTTTCATCTTATTAACAGCGCAGTTTAGTGGGCGACCGTTTATTGTAAACACTTAGGTACTCCAGGGGCAGAATAAGGAGAATATGTCGAGTCTTGAGGTTGTACAGCTTAGCAAAAGACGATTCTGCTCTTCTGGTACGTGAGGGCGTCTTGTTTGGTGAGTGATTTTGATGTTTCGAAGGGACGTTTTGTCCTCGTAGTCTTGCCAATGTAGCATGAGCAAGACCGACAAGAAAAGCTGCATCCAAATATTTTCCGATCATATTAAACTTGTTAACGCAGCTGATTTGACATTTAATTTCAGTATGTTGTGTAGAACTCTCAGCTTGCATATAAATGGATCTTATTTTTTATAAAATAGGTTTACACGTATATCAGTTGAACTCGTGTTCAGGTGACGATGTGTTCAACATATCCCTCGCTTCTTTTCAGTGCCCTCGTAATGACGACACAGCATTGTTCTTTCTTGCCTTTGGAAGAGATATGGCAAAAATAGATAAAATGCCTTTTATTGCTATTTGCATTAGTAAGAATAAACATTAATCAGTCATAGAGAAATACAATTATATGTTGTTCTGAGGATGGTTTATCACATTTGTAACTACTACTTGTGTATCAAAAGTGTTTAAAATAAAATTAGAAAAGTTGTAAAAACTTCAGTTTGTGGGAAAGGATCGGTTCCTGCTAGCAGGTAAAAGAGTGGGTGAAACACCCACTGTCTTGGGTCCGACAGTAGGAGTTTATTATAGCTTTGTTTACGGGACCAACTAAAGAGGTGTCTTCCTTACTATTTTGAGAGAGAATTGGGACCAAGTCTGTCTGCTAAAAGTAGCTTTTTAAATAGTAAGAAAGTATGGAGAATGAATCTGTATCTTATAGTCAGTACATTGAAGCACTTGGCAATTTCTTATCAAATGAAGGGTAAAAAGCCTCTGGAGTTAACATTTCAAAATTCTTGTACCAGGTAGGCTTCAAGGAAAACAATTTAAAGTTTAAACCCCCCCCCCATAAAAACCTTAGAAGTTATTACAGTTTTACCAGAACATTTATATGGAATGAAATCTGGAGAAAGAATGAGAAAGACAGGAGCAAAATTACAAATGTTGCAATAAAATTAAAGAGACGGTCAGAAAAGTCTACATTGGGATTAACCACAAAAGACCTCCTGAACCACTGAGAGAACCCACATTTCCATTTCCAAATATAGATTCAGTTGCTTTCAAAACATTGACAGAACGGCAAGAGACTTTTAAAACAGCTAAAAAATTACTTACAAAATGGAACAAAAAAAACTCGGAATACTGCCAAGTCCATGAGGTCAGAACATGCTAAAATATTGCAATAATCCCTAGATGGTGGACGAGTATAATGATGATAAAGATGAAGATGATGACGACGACGATGAAGAAGAAGATGATGATGATGATGACGACGACGACGATGAAGAAGAAGATGATGATGATGATGATGACGACGACGATAGTAGTGGTGGTGTTGTTGTTGTTGTTGTTGTTGTTGGTGGTGGTGGTGGTTGGTGGTGGTTGGTGGTGGTGGCGGTGGCGGCGGCGGCGGCGATGGCGCTAAAATGTCAACATTAACAATTTCCGATCTCTGTCCACACACTTAAGAGCCAGAATACTGCAGTCGGTAAAATGACTAAGCTACGGGCTGGATGACGAAGGAAACTTGTTTCAATTCCAAGCTAAGAAAAGAGACTTTCTGTCAATAGAATTCAAAAAACGGTCAGTCTAAACACAACTCAAACTTGTAGCACAACATTCATCAAAACTGAGAGAGCTGTCTCTTCTATACAGAACATCCAGACGAGTGTAAAGCACACCCAGCCACCTATTCCATGACTACCGGCTGCCCTTACCCCCGGGCTAAAGAGACCGAGGCGTAATCACTCACTTATACCAAGGGCCAAAGTTTAGAACAAGTGGAGCTGTACCTCCACTCTCCAATATGTCTTCATTGCGCGCACAAAGACAAATTTTCTTTTGATCCAGATACTTAGTCGGATGATTTTAAGTTTACCAAAAATTAAAGAAATTTAAACAAATTTCAAACCCCACAGCGCATGAAAACGAAAAAATCAGTTGAAGCACGGGGGGGGGGGGTTTACTTGAACCAAACCACTTGTACCTTTCAGCACACTGAAGATTATAAGCTTTTTATTTCCATCGGCATTTGAAATTATGATCTCTATATTCATGCCATTCCAAGTATCAGTTAGGGTCTTTGCTTCTGCCTATAAAGCAATATCACAATTGCCTGCATCATGATTCATTACCAACCATACGGTTTGCACACAGTTGGGCTGAATAGATAAAATGATACATCCTTTTTCTCCGTAAAAATCTAATTTTCTTGGCTATTCTCTCACTCTGTTTGTGAACACTGCCCCGTAACGCAGACAATAAGACAAGCAACTCCGTTCCTCTGCCACTCTCTTAGATTCAGGTCCTTTCTTTCCTCAGAATTGATTCGTCAATCCGCACCGTTCCTCAAGTCGCGCATTCCCAGTATCCATTCTTTGATAGATTAACAAAAGGCAAAGCATACATTTTGTAAATGACCTCCCATGAAGCATTTCCCGCTGGTAGTCAGCCGTCCACACAATAACGTGACTAAACAAAATATTGATGATAGTGAGAGGATGAAATCTCAATTTCTTTCTCTCCTTTATATTCGTCTTTCACCCTCCTGTTCCAAGAGAAGTACAGTGCGTTCGGAAAATGTACCAAGTTACTGCTTTGAAAAACAATGGCTGCAGACAAGCGGCACAGACCACAGTATGCAGCAGCGCCATTACCAGGCGTGGGCATGTCTCCTAATCTAAAGACCCACCTTGGGGCTGACCTCATTCAGGATTTCTGTCATCCTCTTCACAAAGCAAGAAAGCATTCCAGGGGTACTAACTACACCCTATCTTAACATACTTGAAAAGCAGCAGGAAACAAAGGTTTTCATTAACTACAAAATTCTAACAAGATATTACTGGCTTCCAAACAACACTTATAAGTGGAAAAAGATAACTTCGAATTATAAATACTAAAGATGTTGAAGGGGTTTCGGTCTGTGTAAGTCTTACACCATGAAAACGAAACTTGTAAAAAATCTAAAAGGAAAGAAAGAGAAAAAAAAGGTGCAGAACTTCTGATAACCCGCGGTACTGCCACAGCACGTTTCTTTCCGACGTAATTATATGCCATGCTAAGACATTCACAGTTGTCATTAAGGCTAAGCTCACAACGTGCAAGAACAGGCATTACCTTCAGCACGTTACATTACATGCTGTAGTTACTTTTTCAGATAATCCAACCTAAATATCATAGATAACAAGAAGACAAATTATTTCTATTGACAAAAGGAAAGACCGGTAACAATTAGAAACTAATAAACAACATAATGCAATCGATACAAAAATGAATATCTTTTGTTAAAACTATTTATAAAATTTTGGTTCTAAATGAATCTTTTTCAGGTTAATATATAAAGCATTTTAAAAATATTATATGAATTATAACGCCACTTTACTGAACCCTGAAGTGTCAACTGTATGACAGCTAAACTTCTGTGGACTAAATGTGATCCAATCTAGCACTTTTTAATATAAACATATTTAAAAACATGCACATGTATAGTAGGACGGGATAGCGTATTCAGTATAGTGACTGTTTTTGCGATAGATGATCCGGGGATCGACTCCCAGTGGAAGCGAGATTTTCCACACCCGTCCAGACCGGTCGTGGGACCCACTCAGCCTCCCATACAATGGTTACCGGGTCTTTCCCGGGGGTAAGGCGGCCTGGGCGAGCTTTCACCACCCACCCCCATCTGGAGTCGATGTTAAAGAAGGAGTAGAGCTATACCTCTACTCCCAATTTGGATCTTCATGGCCTGTTCTAGGGTAAATTTACTTACACTTTTTACTTGGTTCCAGCCTCGCAGCATCGCTCACCTCTGATTGACGAGACGACGTCACTGTATTGCTCCATGACGTGTGCCTTTCACTCATGTCTTTCCAATAGTGCACCTCTGTACGTGTAATGTCTTTATCTACGGAACTGTGAGCAGGATGAATCTGTATACTGTTGCAGCTTTCCTGTGTTTCAATCGCTGTCACCACTAGATCAATGAACAAAATCTGCTAAATTCCATTCAAAGATTATCTTTCCATTCCATTCCTTAAACATGTAAATGCTCGGGCATTTGTACATGATATATTCACACACACACACACACACACAAGATGCAAGCACAATTCGACATAACCATGCGCACTACTTATATACACACAATAGTATTCTTACCTACACACACACACATACATACTTAAAGATGCATAAATACATACATAAACATACCACAATACCTTCTTACGAAGACACAGCCATACACCTTATGTGCGTATGTAGTCAATGCATGTCCTGGTCTGAATTAGGGTAATGAGGAATTGTAACCGTATTAACTCACAATACCAACAAGCCGTACTATATACTGTATATATATATATCCCCTTCAGGGAGTCACATGATCGAAAGTAGAGTTCCATATCTCTAGCCTTCTGGTGAATCAATCTACTTCCGCGGCCCGGTGTATAGGAAACTAAGAAAGATTCTATTGTATAAGTCAACCCTGCTGTTAACAGGCAAGATAATATCAACTGTTATTGAATGGAGACTCTTAAAATATTTATGTCGGGAGTTTTGTATGGTTCAGTGGGCAGACCTGTGACACAGGCCATAGTTAAATATCTAGTGGAGCTATATTGACTATGTACACATGTATATATGTACGTATGTATGTATGTATGTATGTATGTATGTATGTATGTATGTATGTATGTATACATGTATGTATGTAGGTATATTTGTATGTGTGTGTGTGTGTGTATGTATGTATGTATTTATGTATGTATGTATGTATGTATGTATGTATGTATGTGTGTATGTATGTATGTATGTGTTTATGTATGTATGTATGTACGTAGGTATGTATGTATCATGTATGTGTGTATGTATGTATATATTTATGTATGTATGTACGTACGTACTTATGTATGTATGAATGTACGTATGTAATTATGTATATGTGACGAAGGCATAGTTTCATAAATATCATATAGACACGCTAGTAAATGCGAATAGGGTCGTAATTTTTGGAACGACCTGTAGACACGTAGCTCGACCATGGATATGGTGTGACCAATCGTATTGGAAACCCTGACATCCGCACAACAGAAGATGTGTTTATAATGGCTTAGCGGACACGACCACATCTATTATTCCTTAGCAAATAAAATCACATCAATTGGATTAGATGGAGCTGAAAGCATGTACAGTACAATTCAGAAACTCCTGAATTTCCCTAAGGTGCGTGGGGGGTGGGGGAGGAAGAAGAATAGGATATAGCTCAGTCAAGAAGTTTCCCTAACTTTATGGTACGCGAAGATTCGTTACCAAGTCTGACCAACATTAAACTAGTTCACATCCTGGCATTTTGTTCTATCACAATATATTTGAATATTATTCCCCCTTCACGACTAGGCCTCCCAGATGATTTTCCACCTTCAGAAATATGGACTAAAATTTTATATTCCTTCCCACTTATTCCATGCGTGTTACATGGCCCTCCCATCACATCACACGTATCTTTGTTCTACCCACACCACCATTATTTAGTGAAGAGTATCAGACATGGGAGTCTTCATAAAACACTTGACTTGAAACAGTATAGACTTATGGTTTTTCAAAATTTCTCGGTTGTGGAATTTTTTCCACCCTGAAATATTACACGGAACCCCACCCCTGTTTTTAAGTTGGCAGTCAGACAACGTAAAAAAAAGCTCATTTTTGCTGGTAGGCGAATAAAATGAAATTATACAACAAATGATTTTTCCTTTTTATTTTCAACTTTGCTTTAGACTAGGTCATTAGGAGGTTTCAGGTAAACTGGGCGGAAGTGTACATACTATAAAAAAATAGGGAATCTTTAGTAGTTGCTAGTAAGGAGACTGGACTAGAAGTAAATTCTGACAATTCTACGTAAGTGGTCACATCTCGAGATCGGAATGCAGGACGAGGTCACAATATAAAGACAGATAATAATAATTCCTTTGAAAAAGTGGAAGAGTTCAAATATTTGGGAACAAATTTGGCAAATCAAAATTCTATTCAGGAAGAAATTAAGAGCAGAAGTTAGAGAATGCTTGTTATAATTCGGTGCAGAATCTTTTGTCTTCCGGTTTGCTATCCAAAAAGGTAAAGATATACAGAACTATAATTTCACCTGTTGTTTTGTATGGATGTGCAAATTGGTCGCTCACATTGAGTGAGGAACGTAGGATTATATTTTTTGATATAAAGTTGTTGGAGAGAATATTTGGGCCTAAGAGGGCGAGGTAACAGGTGAGCAGAAAAAATATATAATGAGGAGCTTAATCGTCTGAATTCCTCACCCAGTGTTTTTCGGATGATCAAATCAAGAAGAATGAGATGGGCGGGGCATGTTGCACGTATGGGTTAGAGGAGAGGAGTATACAGGATTTTGGTAAGGAGACCTGAGGGTAAGAACCAATTGGGAGACCCAGGCATAAATGGAAAAATAATATTAAGATGGATCTTCAGGAAGTGGGATGTCGGGCATGGACTGGATCGATCTGACTCAGAATAGGTACAGGTGGCGGGCACTTGTGAATGCGGTAATGAACGTTTGTGTTCCATAAAATGCGGAGAATTTCTTGACTAGCTGGAAACCGGTCAGCTTCCCAGCAGGACTTTGCTCCATGGATAAGTAGATAAGTAAGATTATTCTTCTTGGGGCAGCATCTTTCAGAAAGGCTTAAATGATATTAAGGAATACACCTCTTTCTTGCCGAAGTATTCCGTTTCAAAATGTAATGTACTTATTCCTAAATATTACCTTATACTTATAACTAAACACTTTTATTGAAGGAAGTAGATAAACACAACTACTACACACATAAACATAACTACTACAGACATAAAAACAACGATTACACACATAAACACAACTACTACGTACATAAACACAACTATTACACACATAAACATAACTACCACACACATAAACATAACTACTACACACATAAACACAACTACTACAAACATAAACACAACTACTACAAACATAAACACAACTACTACACACATAAACACAACTACTACACACATAAACACACCTACTACACACATAAACACACCTACTACACATATAAACACAACTAATACAAACATAAACACAACTACTACACACATAAACATAACTACTACACACATAAACACAACTACTACACACATAAACATAACTACTACACACATAAACACAACTACTACACACATAAACATAACTACTACACACATAAACATAACTACTACACACATAAACATAACTACTACACACATAAACACAACTACTACACACATAAACATAACTACTACACACATAAACACAACTACTACACACATAAACACATCTACTACACACATAAACACAACTAATACAAACATAAACACAACTACTACACACATAAACATAACTACTACACACATAAACATAACTACTACACACATAAACACAACTACTACACACATAAACACAACTACTACACACATAAACATAACTAATACACACATGAACACACCTACTACACACATAAAAACACCTACTACACACATAAACACAACTACTACATACATAAACATAACTACCACACACATAAACAAAAATAATACACACATAAACACAACTAAACTACTACAAACAAAAACACAACTACTACAAACATAAACACAACTACTACACACATAAAACACCTACTACACACATAAACACACCTACTACACACATAAACACAACGATTACACACATAAACACAACTACTACGTACATAAACACAACTATTACACACATAAACATAACTACCACACACATAAACATAACTACTACACACATAAACACAACTACTACACACATAAACATAACTACTACACACATAAACACAACTACTACACACATAAACACAACAACTACACACATAAACACACCTACTACACACATAAACACACCTACTACACACATAAACACACCTACTACACACATAAACACAACTAATACAAACATAAACACAACTAGTACACACATAAACACAACTACTACAAACATAAACACAATTACTACACACATAAACACAACTACTACACACATAAACACAACTACTACAAACATAAACACAATTACTACACACATAAACACAACTACTACAAACATAAACACAACTACTACACACATAAACACACCTACTACACACATAAACATGGGATTGAAGTGAGGAAGTGTGGAAGGGAGGAAAGGAGGAATGGAGAGGGAGGAGAAGGGGAAGACGCAATATTGAGAATGGTACTGACGATTTTAAGAAACATCCTAAGAATATCTTAAAATTTTCTTCAATTCAAGAGCGAATGCTATAATTTCGTTCAAAAATTTTATTATAATCCCACTTTGATATGCGTATGGTATAATGTGGTATAATATGGTATTATATTGGTTTCTACGAACTGCTTTTTTAAAGGTTTCAGACGCAGTGGAAATTTAGCTTTATGTTTGCCGTCCTGTTAGCTTCTGTACTGTAGCCACTCTGACAGCATGACTCTATAAGTTATCGTAAATTCACGATTGTATAAAACGTAACTGAAAGGTAATGCTGCTCTGTGCAAGTCATGAAGACACTGGGCAAGTACAGGACAGCTCCATGCATTGTTAGCATCGACACTGGATGGACATCAGTGGCCAGGGTCACACAGCGACAGCATTACTCCAGAGGAAGGGGTCCGCCCTTTCCCACTGAGTAGGAAGACGACTGGGCGTCAAAACCCAATGAAACCTCTGGAAAAATCAAACACCCTGACCTAGCTGTGAATCGAACAAGGATCCCTGGGAGGTCCATACCCTAGCCTAGTTATTATACCGACTGAGCCACGCTAGCTGCCTTATAGAGAAGTAAGATATATCAAGCCGTTGCAAATATCCTGATAGTAATTACAGAAGACTTCTCTGGACCTAAAGTTAAATCATCTTTTCGGGTTTTTTGTGTTTTGTGCAAAAATCTGTAGCGCAAACCTGTAGCGCAAATTGGATATCTTACATTTTGATCTGCAAATTTAACTTGCTCAAGAAATCTGGCATTATGTATCTTCAATTTATAATTGAATTCGTTATTTATTTTTTCTCATTAATTACATATAAATCGCATTTTCATCGAAAATAAAACTGAATTTCACGAGCTTCTCAAAAAGAGCTCATTCTAAAAACAAACTTGTCACACTTAAAAATCTCACAGTGATATCGACAGAGATTCAGATCTTCTATAACGTTCCGCCATGGCGACTGTTTAAAAATTATGGGCGTTTCGGAGAAGCATAATACCTTCTTTTCATTGTCTATAGTCCGAAAAGAACTTGTCGATGTAAAATTCAAGACGAATTGAATCTTCAACAAATCTGTAAATTTTGTACAGAACTTGGTAACATGTACTTCCATGCAAGAATACTTTTGTCCCTACAAATTAATAAAACTGAAAACTTTTATCCTTTTACCTTCTTGTTTTTGGAGAAAATACGCAATTACAAACTGAAATGATGTTAATTAAACATACTTGTTTTAAAGGTTAAGCTACTAAATTTTCCTGTTGGTTTACTACTCTTGCGTACAAAATATTGGTGTTAACTTTATTCCAAAAACAACCAAATGTATTTTAATAATTCTTGCGAAGATAAAAGCCTGTGTGAACAAAAATCATATGTTCTTCATAAAGCTTCACCGCAGTTCAATAAGATAGCAACAGTCTAGCCTAAAGAATGCAGATTTTAACAAATAACTTTACGCTTTGTCGCTTTTAAGAAATGGCACGATATATTCTAAGTGGCATGAACGTCCACCTGCATTAAGCAATTAGTTGCTGTACGACCTTAATGACGAAAAGTTTTATTTAAACGGTCCAGCAGTAAGACTTTCAGAGAAAAGAAGCCCATGCTTAGCATTGCTTCACGTCTCTATGACAAGCAATATATTCAGTATTTGAAAATTACAACTGTTAGCGCGGAAAGTCAAATAAAGAGTTACGGATTTCGTTGACAATGTGTCATGTAGAAGGTAATAAGGATAAGAAAAGGTAACATCAAAGTCTTTTCTCTCAACAGCAGCATGGAAAGTTTTAAATTTATCTACAGATATCCTAGGGAGTCAGCAAACGTTGTGAATTTATAATCAAGTCCTGTACATTTCAATGTTCTGCATTTTTGTAACGTGTTTTCTGACGGTAAAAAATTTCGTTCCGTTTAGAGTGATAATTCAAGGCCTTCATTGCATTTTCGTTTTTCCTTCTTTTGAGTAACAACACCACAAAGTGTTTGTGCTGTGTCTTAGAGGTTTCGGAGTAACATTCTGCTTCCCTCGTCGGAGCAGATACGGGAGGAATTTATATGGTGTAGCTCAAGACAGATATAGTACATTTTATGTTGTTCATATCCGTGCACTAGTATCACTATATTAAAGAAGCACTGACAAATACATTCATACATTATGCAATCAGCACTTTATTAACAAATACATTCATACATTATGCAATCAGCACTTTATTAACAGTGTACTTAAAACCAACTTGTTGCAGCACTTAAAGGGGCATCTCAGAGAATACAATTGTTTCATTCCAGTGGCGTGGGTCAACAAAACGAATCACCAGTTGCATTCAGTAAGATGCCCATTGCTAGTGTAACACTGTGAGCCAATAATTCGGCAATTTTGCATTATTTGAATGAAGTGCTTCCTATGTACAGTACAATACGGATATTTTTCAGAAAGTACAGTATATTAGGTGAGTGGTCTTAACCGAATTGCCCTTGCGTTTTGTTATATAAATTCAGAGGTTTGTAACAAGTTTCCTGAAAATCCGTCTTTTTATGCAGACATTATGATATGAAATGACACACGCACGCACGCACACACACACACACAGACACACACACTTGAATGGTCATGATGGTTAACCCGAAAGACTTTCATTTCTCATTTTAGAGGAGAAAGCAAAAATTTAAATTTCGATACAAAATCTGAAATGAGGTCTATAACTCCACTCAAAGAAAGACCGAACCCACCAGCAGAAGCAGCCCTTTAAAAACAGTTCTACAAAAATATTAAGATGTATTTAACATACAAAACAGGTTTGAGTTAAATACAAGACACTAAGAGTGTCTTATGCTAAACTACAATAAAAAAGAAGCCGGTGTTATGGAATGACAATGTAGAGTGCAAAATGTTTATGAAGAAGCGCTAGATGGTCACCCCTGAAACATAGAGTATCATGCTCGGCTTAGTAGCCGGTATTCTGGGTGCCATAATAACACGAAGATCCGAAGAGAAAGAGCTTGTTGAGAGAGGATTATGGTAATATACCTCATTCAAAACGATAAAGATGGAGTTAAGAATAGTGTGGCGGTGAGAGAGAAGTGAGTCGAGAAAATAAGTGAGAGGAAAAGAGACACAAGCACGTGAAGAAGATACGGACGACTCATAATAGAAATGAGGAGAAGAGAGGTCGGATGCCTCTCTAGGTTAAAGGCAACCTCCCCATCCTTCAGTCGGTGATACAATGTATCCGATCCGAGTAATGCATGGGGACTTGTAGCGGTCTGCACCAACATCATCATCAAAGTGTCTCCGTATGCCCCGTCACCCCGCGTCTTCCTTTATTTTTAATGGAAATCTGTTCTGATTACAGAGGCCCGATAAGAGAGAGGTTCATATGGTGGAACGTAGGCTGGGGCCAAAAACGATATATCTCACGGTACCTGACTTGCGCCATCTATAAATAAGTGCGCACTTTGGTCCATTGAAAAGGTAAAGTAAAGCAATTCCTGTTAGGCCTATTACAGCTCTAGGGGGTTCCAGAAAGTTGAGGCTGGCAGATTTCGAGACAATCGGCACATGAAGGTGGTAAGTTTGTCAACCCCACGCACCGGCCGCCTTTACCCCCCAGGAAATATTCCTGGTGCTGATTTCTGTTACAGGCTGAGTCGACCCCACGGACAGAGAGCGGTCGGAAGTATTATGTAAACGAAAAATTCCAAAGACGTTATTGGAAATCGGACCCGCGACCCTCTGACTTGTAGCGCTGTGCCTCAGTCAACTATGCCACCGCTCGTCTCCCCCTCCTCCCCATTTTAAATGCAAACAATATATGCAACAAATTGCTCCAAAGGCTTGGAGTCCGGCCGGTGTTCAACAGGTAGCTCTACCTACCTCGTGTCAGGTCTGGATCGACGCATCGGTTTTCGTGACTCAAGTTTCCTGTAACTTCCTTCAGTCTCGCCCGCCCAGCCACCTCAGTACGTATTATATCCACTTTTAGTTTCTTTACACATTAATTTTGTCATCCCACTCGATATTGTATCAACTTCCCCGCAGACACGACGTTGGAGATTGACACCTCCAACAAAAATGGCGTTCTTTATGAAATCATACACGTAGCATGACAATGTATAGCTCTACATATTAAACCTTCTGCACACACGCCGCCCTCCAACTCTTCTGTAAACAACATCTCATCCCCCTCTACTTACACCAACACTGAAGGTTATACTGTACCATATTACATATTGTGTATTTTTCTCCGATAATTGTGTCCAACCTGATGATGGCCAAAAATAGTATTGGCCGAAACATGTAGTTGACATGTTGTGTATAACTGACAATATAGTTGTGTTATGACGGTCATGTCCATGCATAATTGTTTCCTTATGTTTTAACTAACACAACAGGGATGGCACTCCTTAACGCTTTGGAGATTACTTTCGTCTGTACTATGACGCTATTTCGCCTGGTAAATAGCGATGGAGTTGACGGAGAATCGTGCTTTGTCATCTTCAGGGTAAGGCAGTCGGCAAGGTATAACATACCAGAGGACCTGAATCGTCACACAAACTGCTGTGAGGACTTAAGTTCTCGCAGATACAGCGTTGTCAAAACCACCAGACCATCCAACCAAACATCCATCTAAAAAGCACCCATCCACTCAGCCAAATAAATAAGAAACCAACTAACCACCCAAGCATCCGATCCACACCAAAGACGGCTCAGGCGGGTGGTCGCCGACCTTGCACAGCGAAGAACCGGGTCCAGTTCCAGGCCAGTAAAAGTGGGATTTTTGGTGGAAGAAATGGCACTGGAAGTTGTATTTGCTTGTCACTGTCATTCCACCAATGCTTCACAATAATTCTTTCGTCTATCACCGACGCTAAATAGCCTTAACAACCGACAGAGGCGTTAAACTTTACGTCTTTCAAAACACCAACCATTATACCCAAACAACCAACAACCAGCCACTTCTCACCCCCCTCTTTGTATAACCGAATTAAAACTAATTATATAACGTAGCCTAGAAGAACTAAGTACACATTCAATCAGCCATTTCATCAACAACCATATTATCACCCAACACACCACGCAATCCAATCATCCAACCATGCGATAGGATAACTAATCTTTCAATTACCAAACAAAGTTCTTACCAACCAGCGAGACGGACAGCCATACAATCAGCACTCCACTCATCAGTTTGAAGTGTTTTGACTAGTTACTGATCAGAGTTACTTATTACAGTCTTACCGGTAACTACGTATGCATAAGACATGTTACACTGTCATGTCAGACTGCTAGGGTTCAGTCAGAGACTACGCACTGCTGACGTTATGGGACAAGACATCGTTATCAGACATGTCACGTGAGTAATTGGGAGGGAAATGAGAGCTTGAATGTCACGTCAAGAGAGAGGCTTGCCAGGTGATAACATGAGAAAAGTAAGTGAAGCATAGCACCTATGATTCAATAAGCCAGCATATGATGCTGTAGCAACGGATAACAGAGTTACTTATTTCATGCATTTCCTTCGGCAAATGTCTCTATCAATAAACGGTACGTTAAATTGCTACGTAACTCCCTGAATACACTCACTGTTATGGAGCTAATAACTACTCGGGTAAACAAACCCCCTCCCCACCAAAGTTTACAGAACCAGAAGACCCATTACCCTGTTCACAAGAGCTAGCCAGTGGCTCCTATCCTGAGCCTGATAAATCCAATCGATCTTTAGTCCGCTTGTAGTTTCATCCTCCATTCACTGCTACGTCTTCAAATTGGTCTCGTTAGTTCAGGGTTTCCACCAAAATTCCTGTATGCTTCCTTATTCCCTAGATCTTGATCCGATTATTCTGACTCTAGCCGGCGAGCAATAAAACCGCGGCGCTCCTCAATACGCGATTTTCTCCAGCCTCCCCTTACATTCTACCTCTCCCCTCCAAACATTTTTCACAGCAGCCTGTTCTCAAGCAAACTCAGCCTACTTTCTTTCGTCAGTGTACAGTAGAAGTTCATGTTGTAACAACATTACGGAGAACAGTTCTAGTTTTCATATAAAAAATAACCAAAAACGAAGCAGGAAATCATTCTCTACGTTCGGAACAACACCGACTGTACATGTAATAACGGGATTCAGGGCAACACTTTGACACGAGTTTCGTACATTGTAAAACCTAATCGCATTATTTATTGTATCAGATATATTATAAATATATCTATGATAAAATTTTTTTCTATATTTCCATAGAATTGATAAACAGTATAGTTTATTTTGACAGACTTAATTCCCAAGTGTAGACATTACTCGTCTAATATTTGCTGGGTGCAAGTGTGTTTAGAATACCTGCCAATGACAAACAGTTACGGTACGTTTCAGGACTGAAACTGCTAAAATGTATCTGTTTTGTACAATCAGAGGTAGAGAAGTGAGGGGAGATAATATTATAAGTAAATTAAGTGTTCATTATACTGCAGACAAAATTGCGAAATACAGAAAATGTTTTTAATTCAGATCGGCGAAGAAAAAGTAATATTTCAAGAACAATAAAAAGGTGTTGATAAGGGAGCATTCTAATGGGAATTGATCATTTGATTGAGTCTAATTAGTGGAGCTGATGGGGACAGCAAAGTGTTATTTTTAATCTGAAGGTTCTCATATCTTCAAACATTTTCTTCCGTGTTGTAAGATTGCAAGTAGTGGTAGTAGTAGTAGTAGTGGTGTTAGTAGTAGTAGTAGAAGTAGTGGTAGTAGTAAGAGTAGTAGTAGTGGTAGTAATGGTAATAGTGGTAGTGGTGGTAGTAGTAGTAGCAGCAGTAGTAGTAGTGGTAGTAGTAGTAGTGGTGGTGGTATTAGTAGTAGTGGTAGTAGTAGTGGTGGTGGTAGTAGTAATGGTGTTATTAGTAGTAGTAGTAGCAACAGTAGTAGTGGTGGTGGTAGTAGTTGTGGTGTTAGTAGTAGTAGCAGTAGTAGTAGTGGTAGTAGTGGTTGTTGTTGTAGTAGGAGTAATGGTAGTAGTAGTGGTGGTAGTAGTAGTAGTAGTGGTAGAAATAGTATTAGTGGTGTTAGTACTAGTAGTGGTGGTGGTGGTAGTAGTAGTGGTGGTGTTAGTAGTAGTAGTAGTAGTAGCAGTAACAGTAGTGGTGGTACTAGTAGTAGTGGTGGTAGTAATAGTAGTGGTAGTGGCAGTAGTAGTAGTAGTAGTGGCAGTAGTAGTAGTGGTGGTGGCAGTAGTAGTAGTATTAGTACTACTAGTTGTTGTTGTTGTTGTTGTTGTTGTTGTCGTTGTTGTTGTTGTCGTTGTGTGGACCGGGTAGCTCAGTCGGCATAGCGACTGACTACGGTCTGGACGGTCTGGGATCGAATCCCGGTGGGGACGAGATTTTCCGCCCGTCCAGACCGGCCCTGGGGCCCACCCAGCCTCCTGTAAAATGGGTACCGGGTCTATCACGGGGGTAAAGTGCGGCCGGAACGTGCTGCTGACCACTCACCCCCTTCTGGTAACGCGGTTATGGAAGAGTAGAGCTATACCTCCGCCCACTCTCTGGACCACACCGGGCCTGTAACGGGATCACTTTACCTTATTAGTAGTAGAAGGAGGAATAATTTCTCATACATATACCTAAGGAAAGATACTACACTTTTATACAAACATAAGGCAATAAAAATGCTTCAATTAGGAAATATTCAGTGACGATTACAGATCCTTAATTAGCAAGTTTACGGTGGGTATGCGAAAACACGGAAGTCTGTAGAGCCGGTCTCCTAATTGGAATTTAAACCAGATTCACCGTAAGTAACAAGTAACACACTAAGTTGAAGATCTGCAGTAGAAGAGGCAAAAACGCCAACAGGAACAGCAACCATGTGAAGATAAAACAAAAATTTCTACGAAACATTATTTCCCACCCTACAAATTTCAAATACCACTACAGTGAGAAATTTTGGAGCTATGTGCGACAGCTAGTACAGTATGAGAATTTACATTAATACAAATTAAGGCCAGGCACACAGAACAGCAATATATATATATCAACGTATTTAATAACAAAAAGTCTAGGCCGGCTCTGGGGCCAACACAGTGTCCTATTCTTGCGGCCCCTTGAGACCTTTCCTGGAGATAAAGCGGCCGGGGCTTGAGGGTAAGTATCCAACGCCATCTCGTGTCGAGATTAAGAGTTTGGAGCTATGTCTATTCCTCTTTATGCCTTCATAATTTGTGTTTGGAATACTTTACTTTTCGTGAACTCAATAAAACAAGAGAAGCATTGAACGAAGGCTAGGCTCACAATTACATCATTCAACTGAAATATATATAAATACGAATACTGCTTTTGACATCACCAAATTTGTAGCAATAACCAACATCTCACGAAAGCAGGTATCACATTCCTATGCTGCTGAACGAGTTTATTATTTGTTCTACCCCCAGCAAAGTTACTTCAAGGTACAGGTTGGTCTTGTAGTTTGGATAGCGGAAGGTTCTGAGTTTGGCCTGGGACAGCGTTGCGGATTGTGCCGCACAGATATACGTTTCCTGTAAGGCCTGAAGTAGTTCCTGCAATATTATAAACGTGCATGGAGTAGCAGGACTCTGACCATTCTTAATCCCGGCATTAGATGAAAGTGAGCGATAAGCCTCAAGCCCCAGCTATTTTACCTCCGAGCAAAGAGCTTTCTGTACACATTTACAAAGAGATGGATTGGTCACTGGTTGTTGTTGTCGTTGTTATTGTTGCTATTATTATTATTATGTCAGTGGCTACTGAGAAGCGCGCGGTTTGACCACCAACCTGAATCACCTTCGAGCAATAATGCGCTTCATGAGCAGGTTCAGGCATGACGTGGTCTCGTCCCTGCTCACCACCATTTATTACGTCATCTATACGCACTCTGTGCTCAAAACACGCGAAAATATTCCTTGTGTTAGTCAGTTTTTCTTAACAAAACAACGTCATCTCAATTTAGCCCCGAATTCAATCCCAGACTAATGCATGTGGGATTTGTGGGAGATAAAGTGGCACTGGTTTTATTTCCTAGTAGTTTGGTTTTCGCCTGTAGGTATTTTTCCACAAGTGCTTTATACTCCTGTTTCATTCCTACACCTGCAACTGACAGCAATTAAAATGAGTATCGGGAAAGACGTAATGATATATTTCGGCAGTATGGCAAGGTGGCAACCAGTGTACTATTACCGTCACAGTTCTGTAATTGTCCGCATCAGCGATCAGCGTTGGCCGTATTTACACTTTTGACAGTTGGAGGCTTTTTGACTGAATCACCTGAGAATTCTTTCTGTCGCGAGACATACTGGTACCTGTTGTGACTGAAGCAAAATTATGTTAGCCTTTCAACGACCGGATTCAAAATAAAGATGTGGTGACAGCGCCAAATTCTTCAACCCAACCGCGGCTTGCTATGTCACAGGCAAGAGAAGACAATGCTACTTAAATCGCGTTGGTAGAGTATGATTTGCATATTAGTCATTTATAACTTGAACATTTTTAACCACGTCATTTTAATGAGGCAAAGTCCCGGCTACTTTCTTTGTGTCCCATATTAAAAGCTTCAAATGTAGGTACATTTTCTGAGGACAAACAGCATAAGTATGTCTACATACATATATATACAGGGTGTCCTAGGAGGAATGTGCCAGCTTTCGGGAGGGTGTTCCTTATGTTAAAGTATACCGATATAACCCAAAACACCTATATCCAAAGTTGAACGGTTACGGAGATAATGGCCAGAGAAAAGTGGGGGCTTCTTGCGGTTCCAAATAC
>Ga0123354_10002125_pt1 | contig 25647 bp, 14 predicted proteins | sample TergutLab28metaG_2_FD_97872 | JGI IMG/M metagenome (GOLD analysis project Ga0123354, IMG submission 97872) | Labiotermes labralis P4 segment gut microbial communities from Petit-Saut dam, French Guiana - Lab288 P4 | ecosystem: Host-associated > Arthropoda: Insects > Digestive system > Gut ...
CCACATTATCTGATTAAAATGGATTTAAAATATCTCCTACATGTTTCAATCCCTCTATGGGATCATCCTCAGGGAGCGTAAATTAGTGTAGGAATGAAGTTACTAAGACAGACTGTACATGAGCTTATCTGGTAGCATGCTGTTTTGTTTATGTTATGTCCGTCTGGTTCGGCCTGTGTTCATCCCCCGTTGTGAGTTAATGGTTTGACAAATATGTGCAATTAGTTGGTTTTAATAAATATTTTTATCACATTGCACGGTAATAAAATGAAAATACAAGTATCTGTTGTAACAGACATTAGAAAGAAGAAAAATATTTCAAATAAGCATAACAATAAAAAGACACATGATATAATAGTACTAATGCCAATGGTACAAAATTGTGCATGCATTAGTAAATTATAAAAGTGCAAAAAAGTTAATATAATAAATTAAATAAAATTAGATATTATATCATCTAAAAAAAGAATGCATACCAACTCTTTTAAGTCACAAGTTGGTAGTGACAAGTTTCAAAAACAGCCTTCATCTGCATTTAAATGCATTGAAAGGTAACAAAAAGTAATTATAAAGAGAAATATATAACCAACCAAGATCTTGAGTACTACAGCAATTAAAATATTCATATAATGTATAAAAATAATTTGAATAAAGAAATATCCTTGAAACCAATTTAAACTGTTTAATATTGAGATAAATCTTTTACTGAAATAGGAAGACTATTGAAAATCTTCCAGTCCATATAGTAGGTGCCTCATTTGTTTAGTGGCAAATTGGACATAGTCTGATGAAGATAAGAACTTTGTCTCGTATCCTTACCATAAATATCTGAATTAACCTTGTACTGCTACATATTCATGATAAAACATAACAAGAAAATTGTATTGAGACTGAAGGAGAAGAATATTAAGTGTTTTAAAGATAACTTTAAAGGAGTCTATTCCCAGTACTTGTAATAATCATAAGCATTTTTTTGTAACCTGAAAATGTTTATACTATATGCATTATTTCCCCACAAAATACCTAATTCATAATTGAATAGAATTAATTAGAACTTTTGTGCTCTTTATTTAAAACAAGTTATTGTTATGAAGCTATTAACTATGGTTTCTATAGCAGCTGTCATAAATTATAAATTGTATAACTGTGTATATAATGGAGTTATGTTTATTCACACATACATTTACTGTATTTCTCCTACATGTTTCAGTGTCACATTCACCATCAATAGAGGAGAACTACAATAAATATAATTACAATAAATGTATGTAATGAATAAACATTGTGCATTTAGTTGGTATAATTTAAAAAATGTTTAATAATATGAGAAGCCACAGAATGGTAACTTAAAAAATGTATTGGCAATAAGACTATTGTTGTATTAAACCTTTACATCAAAACTACGGTTATACCTCGTTAAAAAATGAATAAAATTTGTTTTGTCAGAATTTAATGATAATAAATTTAGATTGAACAATTTATTTAAATGTTTGAATACTTGTTTAATATTCATTTGGAAATCAATAAGGATATTCAGAAGATTTAAAATTTCTCTTTCTGTCCAATGCTGAATCTCCCATGTCCAGGTTTACCATATATCCATCACAAGAAAAGGGGAACTTTTAACAGTTATAGACAACAAATGAGAGGACGTATTTTATTTTCCTCACAAGTCATAAAAAAGCATAAACAAAAGGTAACTTGGAGTGGTTAAAATGATATAATAAATACAATATATGTAATGACTATAGAATTTTAACCATCCTCTGTGATTTTATATATTTTACATCAAATATAAAAATCAATATGATATATTTGTAATACTTTACAATGTATTGTACTCATAATATATTTATTTATATTAAGCACCCTGCACTTTCAATTTAGCTGATGAAGGCCACATATAATGAATACTGTGGATGTAATCTATCATATTTTAGCAGTAAAATGATAAAGTAATTTATTCGTTATACAACAGGATGGAGCCTATAAAAAATATATATATATTTTAGCAGGTTTTAAATTTGGTGTAAGAATTCCTTGACAACAGCACACATGCCAAACCTGTAGGAGCAGCAAAAGACTATATGGTTGTGTTTGTCATGTGTGCATTTATTTGGTTCTAAAAATGAAAATTTTGAGCAAAATGCACAGAATAATTAGTGTCAAGGAAGTGATTTTGATTAACTCTGATACTGGAGAATTTTAAAAATAACTGTCAAATCCTTTAAATTTTCATTTAGATGAACACATTTGCAACTTCTGCAAAAAGCAGTAAGGAAGCAAATGTTCTTAAAATTTAAATTATTTATAATGAATGTATGTGGACAGGCCCACAGACTTTTATACCATATCCAAATGCCAGAAGCATCACTAAACAATTGGTAGTCTGCAAATTTTTCAGGAAAATGAGGACTGGATTAAATACTGCATAGAATTTGGTTACATACTATTTGAATTGCCATTTGTACCTGTTTTTTTACTTATATTGTGCTGTAGAAATAGCATCATCATTCTTTTAACTAAGAGAAGTGGTTCGTTACTGTAATTACACGTATCCTGTGCTTGTGATGTTAAAATAAAAGAGTTCAACAGGGCTGCATTAGTTGGTACACTGCCGTGCTCCCATAGTATTACTTGTATATTATGTCCCATTAATAAGCATGACCAATTAACGGACATACGGGTTAAATTACAGTCAATTCATATACAATTGTTGACAATTTCCCTTCATGTCTGTTAACATAAGCACCTGGAGAACAAGAAAAGCAAGATTCTTCTCATAGCGTATTCCTAATTTTTACCAAACTATGTTTAAAACTCCATTCCCTCATTTGTGTACAAGTATACCAAAAATCATATACAGCATTTGTATTATTACCAACACAAAATAAATCAAATTATGAGGGTGAGTCAAATGAAAACCTTAAATATGTTTTAACTCATAATTTATCGAACAAAAAGGTACACAATGAATTCATTTTTCTATGTAGAATCGTACTGCCACCTGTTGGCCACTCTTCAAACCATGAGTATCACTGTTGAAACTTACAAGACAATCAAGCTGTGGTTTGAATTTTTATTGCACTTTTAAGGTTTTCAGTTGACTCTCTCTTATATATGGCACTGCCAAATCAGGCAACAATACAGAATTCAGTTGAACACACACACACACACACACACACAAGAAAGAAAGAAAGAAAAAAGACAAAATTCAATGGGTAGAGACATTTGTTTTAGTGCTTTCTCATGGCCCTAGAAAACACCTGAAATAACTTGGTTAAAGAATACTCTTATCAATCTCAAGTACATATGATTGGAAACAGCCAATACTAAGAACCAACTCAGCAGATCCCTACCCAGATCCAGTTTTAAGAACATGCAACATCTTATGCTTCTTGGAACAGCAGATGATGGATTAAGTCCAGAAGCTACATAGCCCTCAATTCTGAAAATTTGTAGGAGAGTCAAAGTTACTGGAACTCAGGCATAATGTGTAGTACTTAGTCACCCTTGCAGTACTGTCACTCTGCACTTGTGTGCTTGGTCTGTCATTGCTAGAAGCATACCTGGAAGACCTCTTTTGGTACAGCTGTGAGACCTGTGTCACATTATTTCAGAGGTCTTGTACTGGCACAAAACAAGGACCTTTCAGTCCAGTCTTGAATCTCAGGATGAAACATACATCACATGTAGTGAGATCTGGAGAATATGGTGGCTTGAGGATGAGAGGAAATTGGTTTTTACTAAATACTGCTCCACTGTGAGGGAGATAGGAAGAGATGCAGTTTGCACGCATGAACACACACACATGCACAGAAGCATCAAAGCTTATTGTGGAATGCTCTGAACTGTGTGAATGCCAGTTTCATTTATTATCTGATCAATCATCACAAGCTGATCTGATATCAAAACTGTGTGAACTTTGGCAATTTTCATCTTTCCTTCATGTCGCTGCTGGTGAATCTTGGCCGTTTTTAAGAGCTTCCATCTCCATAAACTGCAATGAGGCTTATGAGAGTCTCTGCTCATGATTTTCCTAGTTTGCAAAAGAACTTAATGTTTTTCTGCTGTTCAAACTGAGACACTGAGAGTTCACTGACAACACACTTCCACTTCACAGCTGACTAGCACACTAACATGTTTCACCCTGTTCAAACTAGCTTCACATGTAGTGCACATTCAACCTCTACCAACTTCACCCCTCATGCTTTTCCAGGAAATGCAGTTATTCCAGTAAACTGAATTCTAAAAGATATTTTATCCTGTCACATATCCAAAACTCGTACATTTTTAATAACCTCATAGCCAATTCAAATTTCCTGCATTGTATTAGATTACTGGCACTCTTCTTTAAAGTAAAATCGTCTCTCATATGCTTATAGGCTTTAATGTCTAACAAACATATGATTGTATCACCCAGCATACCCTGTTCCATCATGTTTTTATCTGTAATTTTGGGCATAACTGCATAACTACCATAGATTTTAATACCACAATAGACAGGAATGTTACACTTTTGCACCCAGCCTCAGTACAGCCTTCCAAAACATAAAAATGTGAAAAGGAAAAATCCTTTTCTGGAAGCTCCTGGGCTTGTGCTTCCATATGCTAAAGAAAGATTTAAAAGAAATAACATCTACTCATGGAGAGTATCAAGCCATGTGCATCTGTCTTCCTGACATTGCTGGTTCCCAAACAAAAATTTGAAACCATTACAATTGATAAATGAAAGCAACAGCATTTGATTTAATATATGAAATACTGAACCACAGTACATCTTGTCCTTACTTCCTATTTTTAACACAAAGTTTTTTTATTTATCACACTATAAATAATATATTAACACCATATACTTTCAGAATTTCCTAACTGTATGTTTTATGCACAACATTATTTCTTCACGTACAAAGAATGCAAAAAAAAAAAAAAAAAAAAACCAATACTTCACTGACAAAAGCAATACTGACGGATGAAAAGGCTGATGATTTAGTTCTGTTAAACCACAAAGTTTGCACTTTTGTGTGCATCAGCTATATTCTTGCACATACCAAATATAAACTTCAGATCACTGGACCATCTCATGATAAAATAATCAGTTTTAATTATGAACAGTGACTGAAAGACACTACACATCACAGGCCACCCATGTGACAAGCCTATGGAACTGTTAGTTTATCATGTGGTTACAACCTAATTATTGTGCTCAGTTTCAGGGGAAAATCTTCTGACTGGGTTATAATTGATGTATGGCAGTTCCAGAAGCTCCGCTGCTGTGGGTCTCTTCTTTGGATCAAAAGTCAAGCAGAGCTGCACTGCTTCAAGTATCACTGGTGGACAATCATTGCGCGTTTTGGGGTAATCAATGGTATGATGCGGGTTTGTAATGGCAGCAATCTTGGCCCATGGTTGGGCAATATGTTGAAACGGTGTCTTTCCATACAAAAGATTGTACAGTATACAGCCTAAGGACCAGATGTCTGATTTGTAACTGATCTGGAATGAAATTATGAAAATATGTGTGTGGACTCTTCAGACAATTGTAGCTACCATATTCTGTATCAAAAGTTTGATAAATGGCAATAAAACTAAGTAAAATGACGATTGTCATTCTAATATCAACAGAAATTTTTACATCTAACTAGTCTACACCTCATATATTTTGTACTTTCAAGACACATCACACATATTAAAGGTGCAATTATAATTAAATCAGATGTGAATTAAGAGAAGAGTTAACAGGTGTTACAAAATTGTCCCCTAGCGCTCACTAGTACATTCATCTACATTTGTAAAGAAAACTGGATACAGCTACAGTGGTTTAGGATAGGCACCATACAGGTGGCCAGTTTTTAATTTTCCATTAAATTAATTTGTAGGGAACAAAAAGGATCATTACCATCACCATAAAAACCTGTTACTGGTTCTGAACTTCTTAACCCAAGCCACTTCAACACATTTCACTTGCGTTCTTGCTTTTACACGTGTTCTTTTTCCATTCAGTTTCTTACCACAAATTTGTATGCACTTTTCACACACCTGTGCATATTACGCACTTCACCCACTTCAACATCACTGATCTTAACAGTGTGATACTGAAATGCACTATGTCACAGACCTGTGCGTTACATTTCCATTACAACTGACCACATTCAGTCTGTGGTATCCAACATCCAGTTCTCGCACAGCTTTTGCCTGCTTCTTTTCATGAGTATATAACTAAACAAGAGAGGCAATGTATGTATAAATGTAACGCTGATGTGCATTTGCAAAACTATAGTTGTTGTGGAAAAGCAAAAAGTATTACATATTATGAATGTGTGCCTAGCCATAGTTATCCAGCATGCAAAGCACATGCATTGTATTACACATATAGTGTCACCATTGGCTTGTCTGACTGTACCACATTTTTCCACATTATCTCATAAACAGCATGATTTTTTAAAAAAAGTTATTGAACATAAAGTGTGTGTCTTGATTTTCTCTACAACTTTTATCTGAAGCATTTCTCATTCTAAGAAGAATTCAGCAAGATATTTTCATAAATGTACATAGGTCTTCATGTAAAGTACACATTATTCTTGTCAGATTTTAATGAAACTTGACTATTCTCAACAGATTTTTTTAAAAAATACCCAAATATCAAATTTTATGAAAATCCATCCAGTGGGAGCCGAGTTGTTCCATGCAGGCAGACAGACAGCCATGACAAAGCTAACAGTCACTTTTTGAAATACTGTGTATGCACCTAAAAACACTACTCTAGTACAATCTGAAGCTTCAGACACCATTGACTTCTACCTTGCTCACCCTAACTACATGACCAGCATCCTGGATTTCAATTAGGTCCAGGTATTTTCCTAAACAATGTTTTCATGCACTTGTTAGTTACATGAGATTTGAAGTTTTCATGGTTGTGAATCATAAGATTGTGGTCTCCTGGATCTTAACACTGAATATTCTTGTATATGGTTACTAGTGCTTTGAAGGAACCTGTCTTGTGTCATGTGGATCAGCCTGTCAAGAAATTACCATAATCATATGGAAACTTAAGGTTCTTTATTGTATTCACAGCAACCAAAAAATGAACTTGAAGTAGTCACACTTACCTTAAATCCAGATTTATTTCCGTTTGTATTATGTGTTGTCTGAATTGCTTCTGGGCTCATATAATTGAAGGTTCCAGTTGGTACATCTTTGAACACACTTGTCATATCACTCTGGACTGATGAGGCAATGCCAAAATCAATGAGTTTCAACCGTCCACCCACAAGAAGAAAATTAGAAGGCTTCAAATCAGAGTGTATTACACCTAGGGGATAAAGTGCACTTTAATTATTTATGTACACTTTCCATACACACATCACAATTCATGGCTTTCAACCTTTGTGGGCAGTAAAATTTCAAGCAGTTAACCTAAATGTCATGAGTTATTGATGCCAAACAACTTCACTTAGAATGACTGATCTCTTCAAGAGATAAATCCACTCCTCAGCTGGACTAAACTATACAATTTCCATGAAAATGGTCAGCAGTGAGGACCTACAAATTTAAATGGCCTCTGAACCACATTCCCAAAAAGTGTACACAGAAAAGTTCAACCCAAGGTCTGGTTACAGATCAAACACAAGCCTCTCTTAACAATGGCCTGGTGTTTCTCTCAGGTTTCCATTAAACATGAGAGACCAAGATGAAGAAAAGTGACAAAAAGGTGAAATGACATGCATGAAGAGTATTTGCATTATATATATTTCATACTTAAATTAATCTGTGTACAACACACAGCAATGACTGAGGTCTGATCTCTGCCTGCTGCTATGCTGCGCTTGGCATGGTTCGTGCTTGGATAGATAACCAGCGAGACTGAATGCACTGTGGATGTCAGGATTGAAGGGATTTGTAGCCTCATAATGGTTAGACTGTTAATTTGTCGAGAACTGCGTCTTCTTTTCCTCAGGGCATAGATGAAAGGCTTCCATATTGTACTCAGAGAGAATGGGAAAATGAATTCTCCCTGAATATATCATGGAGGCTGCCTTCTGCAGCTGTGATTTGTAAAACACCTACCCTATATAACCAACACATTTCTTCCTCCATATCACTGTAGCATCCACTTCAATTAATCCAGTCACCTTGAAGATGGAGGCAATAAGTTCCTCCAAAATGTCAAAACATTTAACCACTACACATAGAAGACCATTATTTGAATATTTATTCAGTTCAGATGGTGTCATCAATCACTATGCAGAAAACGACATCATTTGCTCTGTGATGCACAGTCCTATATTAACACGTGAATTGCAGGACCAAATAGTGCAGAGTGAATTGTATCATCAGTCACTTTGCAGCCAAGCAGCTACAAGTGGGTTTTGCATTCTACTGTACACCCTGCAACTTTGTTGTATCAAGATTCTAATCTGAACGAACTTCGCGATATTAACAAATAAGGAATACCACAAAATTTACAGAATACATTTTGAAACTCCAGACAACAAACTGGAATACAAATTCTAACTATTGCTGCATTTCACACTGCAATATTCCAGGACCTAACCCCTCTCCCCCACCCATGGTTCTGATTGGGTACCATCTTTGCAACCCACCTGTACAGCCACTTATAGAATCACTTCTGTGTTTTACTTGAAACCCTGAAGCTGGAGGTATGTCCCACCAAAACAGTGGTATCTAACTGTAAGACCACATGGTGTCACTATCTGAAAAATCCCTGCTATTTAAACTTATACATTCTTACATTTATGCAAATAGCACTTTCTAAACATAACATATAATGCAGTTGGCTACAATTTCAGGATATAATGTTATGTTTGAGTGAACTTACCATTTTTGTGGATATTTTTTACAGCTCTCAGAATTTCTACCCAGTAATATATAATTGTGATTATAGGTATACAATTGGTCTTTGAAATGTTCTTCATTAGCTTGGAGAAATCAGTTTCCCCCCTTTCCATGACCACATACAGCATCTGTCTGTCTTCTGCATACTCACTATTAAAACATAAAAATCAAACATAGCAAGTAAAATTAATTTAATATCCCTTTTGTCTTGAAACAACATAAAAGCATAGTTTCTGACCAAATCCATGACAAAATATTTAAACTTCATAACATTATCTACAGAAGATGGAAGCAATCTGATAACTAATTTTCCAAATCCATACCAATTATCTTCACATTTGCTTGATGCACTCCACTGTGATTATTTGCTACAAGTGAATATATCAACAACACAATTTCCACAACTGTGTATTAGTACAATATCAAGTTCTTTTGATTAACTAACATGAACTGTGACTACAAGTTTTGGCTAATATTAGCCATTATAAAGTCAATTCCAGACATTTCTTCATTCCAAATATACTGAATATAACACATTTAAGTATCCAGTCCACATTATAACCTTTCTTTGACTGAAAATATGTTTACATTTATGTCCAAATTCTGTACTCATATGACTCACTACGGTGTTTGTTCACCGACATAATTATAATAATGTCAAAAGTCTTCAACATGTGATTGCATAAAGTATAAAACATGAAATTATAAAAAGATTAGAACCAAGAAATAAGATTTTGATATGCTGACCATTAGAATGAGATTTAATGTAATTTTAATTTAATTTAAACTTATTTCCTGGTTTTAATCTTGTTCACATTGTATATTTTGTACTTTATACAGTCACACATTAAGGTCTTTCAACATGCTGCTGCCGCTGCTGCTGCTACTGTTGTTGTTATTTGTCTCACTAACTTGTGTTCAACACGGCAGAGTCATATCACCTCACGCATGTAATAACGAAGGTGAAGCTAAGTATGTGTATCACCTATTGCTGAAATGTGCTGTTACCTAAGAACTTTCTATGTTGCAAGTATTTAAGATTATCGATCTTTGTATGGTCACGTACACCAAATCTGGAAAGTTTAGTCACTTGTGGACATCATGCAGTGTGTGTGAGGAAAACTCCTGTTGCATATAGTAACAGGTAAGGTATAAACTGCTTCTACTTGCCACTGTTGTTTCATTTCAATGCTTAATTCTGCATATTTTCTCATTCTTTTGGTTTCAGCAGTTTGCACATTACCTGAATTTGGTATACTGACATAACTTAAATAAACTATTTTATTGGTTAGTATTCCCCTGTCCCAATATGAACGTGCCAGATTACTCTCCAAAGACACTGATGAATTGTATTAATAATAGTGGGTACTTTAATTTAGTAGAGTACTTTAGAGCCAGTTTCTCACACAATATTTTTGAAGCACTATCATGTCTGGCTTTGTAGTCCAATTGTGTTAATGTGCAGCATATAGATATTATATGCTGAATGTATTATTATTATTATTATTGCTGCTGCTGTTATTGGATTAGTATTTTCTGGCAACCTGTGGCCTTCACTTCCAACCAGCATGCAAGATTCATTTCTTCCTGTTGTACTGTTTGTCATAAACACTCCCAGCCCAGGCATAAGATAAAACAGAGCTGACTTACTATGTATGATGATCTTTGCTTCTTTGGATATCTCTTGTCAGAATGCCAAAAGCCAGTTCTCAAATGCTAAGTGGAAAATTTGTTGCCATAAACAATTTTTCAGTCACCAATGGTGATCAGCCAACCATATTTTTCAAACTTACATTAATAGGTTAATTAATTCCTCATTGACATAAGTGAAAAGTGGGTATGAGAAAAATACGAGTGTTACTGGCTAGCCAGCCTGTCTATATTATCTACCTTTTATGTGTCTTAGTATCAAAATATGCAGTTGTATTGTTGGGTATTGTTGGAGAACAAATCAATCTGGGAGATGAGTGTACACACTGGCACTTAAATGGTAAGTGAATAAATTGCACAGAAAGCAAATATGATTTGAATTATTTACCTAGTTCCGTATTTCTGGAGCTATGGCTCTACTTTGACACACATCTTATAATGAAACACATCTCATGGGACCCCTTACATCCAGTCCCTACTACCACAAGACCAAAGGAATGTTTAATGAAGTACGGCTTTCACACTGGTTAAATGTTGTTGCCAACACTGTTCTTGGGTGTTTGCACCCTGTGAAAATAGCCTATTTTGCCTGTGTTCCAGAAGAACATGCTGCCTCCATCTCCAGGGCTTCAACCTGTAAGGTGGAGATGGCAAATCCACCTCTGAGGTGTAAGCAACACAACCCACTACTACATGGTATCAGGAGAGAAAGACACACACACACAGCATGCACACAGGTGGGTCTGAGACATGCACACTTGCCAGATATGACACACACACACACTCACCCGTGCACGCATGCACACAGCTGGGTTTGAGACATGCACACTTGCCAGATATGGCATAGTTGAGGAATGCACAATGATCCTCTGTGGTTGTTCATAAAAAACTGGATTTAGTGTAACTGACACTAATCCCAAAAGTTAACGAATAAAAATTATTAAGTGAAAGTATACCAGAAAAGCAGTGGTAGACTAAAATGGCCACTATAAAAAGAGAAGAAAAGAGAGAGTAAAAAACAGGGGGGGGGGGGAGGTTGTGCCAAAGAATTGTACCGAAGAATGTTATCTGATGAGGTAAAACATATTTTCTTAATTTTTCTCCTGTGGAAAAAATTTGTCTTATATCAGAGACTACTGTACACTTGAATAAGTATAGTATAGGACACTGCTGGCAAACCTTTTTGAAGGCACGTGCCCAAATTGTCTACACATTTTGAAGAAATCCTTTCATATGACCATAGGAATTTTGAAGACAAAAATAAGGTCCTGGAATCTTCCATAATTATTAATTACTACATTACTGTCATTAATGCATATTATAATTATATAATTAATGCATAGTATAATTATTACGTTTCTAATAAAGGCTCTGTTGAGGAATGCGATAAGGAAGAAAATATGGAAGTAACTGGAGCTGCTATTACTTCCTGCTTAAAATGAATATTGTATAATATATTGTCCAATGTCATGTATTCACCCCGCCACTGCCCCAGTGATAAATATCCAGTCAACACTTCACACTGCTCCCACTTTGTGTAAAAATATTTCACTTGCAGTGTTATTTGGTAGCAACAGTAATTCATATTCAATCTTGACACAGTCTTACGTGTGTGTGTGTGTGTGTGTATAAATATATATACATATACACACACACACACACACATATTCTCCATAACATAGAGATGCTAGTCAGGCAAAAGAAAAAAATAAAGTTGGGTGCACCAGACCCATGCTCTAGTGAGTCTTTATTAAACTTTCTAAAGGTTATTATCACTTTGTTTGTCCAGCTCCTGTCATTGACTGTTAAACCTCCCTGACATGCAGGATATGATGCAATGCTGACATGCCATTATCAGTTAAGTAAAAAAAAAATCTACCCACAGTATTCGAAGGAAGGCTCAGGTTCACTTAAACCATTACTTCAATATTAACCCTTCCACATTCACACATGACAAATACAATTTGACTTTTCTTCAGAATTTGGCCTGTGTTAAGGAGGGTAAAGTCTGAAAAGTGACACTTTAACTTTCTTCATTAGTTGATAAGAAATATTTACATGTAAGTGAACTCACAAGTCAGTCATGCCAATTACTGTGTCACTGCCTTGCAGTCTTCTCAAAAGCTCAATTTCATTGAGGTAGCCCTGTGCAACTGATGGCTCTGCAGATGAGAGGTCAACACACTTCATGGCCAGCTCCTGTGTACTGTTTGGATCCTGCACCTGGAAAAGTTAACATCAACCAAATATACTGGTCCATAACATAAATAAGATCAGTATCATAGTGAATGAGAAACAACACCACTGAAACACAGAAAAAGTTAGCAAAGTGCTTCACAAAACAGGCTCATGATACAGCAGTATCAATCATGTCTGAACAATTCAACAGATTTTTATGAAACCTGCCACACCACTTCCAATTTTTTTGTCACAGAAAAATACCAAAATTGTGGGTGTGCAATTTCTGAGAAGGAAGTGACATACAAATCGTTACGTTCATTATACTAAAATTTTGCATCATTCAAATTTGTAGTACTTGTTTATGTATTGCAAAATGCCACCTTGGAAACAGTAAAATTCATTTCACTGTTCTGTTTAATTACAGAAATCGCTGACATGTTGCAGCCAAACACACACAATATGGATCACACCCACACATCTTTTCCTGAAACACTTTTGCGCACTACAAATTACAAATATCGCAACCATACAAAAGGACAGACGAAAACAGAAAACTACATAGTTAGAATGTGCAGTCTGCACACCTCCAATCAGTAGGGCATTGCTGTAATGTTAAGTAATTCATCTGTACTCATGAAAAGATAAAAACCAGCCCTTGAACTTCTGTTTATTCTCTGTATGAAGAACATAGAATGAATACACAATGGGATGGTCACATTTCTCTACCCACATATTCCATGACTGCTGACTGCATTTCAGTGAGGCCTACTGTAATTCAAGTTACAGGTGTACACTAACCATTGCCAGGCAAATGTAATTTTTGTTTGTAATGGTCCAATACAACCACAGACTGGCATGCAGCTCAACCTCACCTTAAAAAATCAGATTTCTGAAAAATGATGTATTATAAAAAACAGAGGTACAAGGCATAAAATACAGAAGTTATGCAGTCCTCCAATTAAAACTTGTATCTTGCAAAACAGTGCAAAAAAGAGAAAATCTATAATATTCTTTTCTATTTCACAAATTATACAGCTAGTGTTCCCTGAAAATGTACATGCTCATGTTGGCATGGGTAAAAAATGTTTAATAAAATACAACCTTATCAAATAACCTCCATGTTGTACTGCTGTGAATATTTAGTCATCTTTTCTACCATAGGAACTCAGGAGAAGATTGGTAAAATGAGAGCAATGAAGACACTCAATAAAATGATTAATATGGGGGCACCTTTTCACTCTACAATATTTCTGACACATGCTGCTGTCCCTCATTTAAAGAAGTCAGTTTCAACCCTAGAGAGTTGAATATTGACATTCTGTACTGTGCAATTATACAAAGTTATTCTTTTTTATGTTATATAAATTGTTGATTATATGTGCCTGATATGATGCAATTATATGGTTGAGACATATGATGCAGAAAAATGACTAAATCCTAAAATATTTGATTTTACTGCTTATATTAGATATGAGGTTTTCATGGCAAGGACATATTTAGGTTATGACATGTAATGTGGTTACTGTATGTCAGCGTTTCACAGAAATATACCACCTCCACATTCAGAGTAGAAGATGGAGGCAGATGAACATAATGTGGGCTATTTTACATGTTTCTCTGTTAGATTACACACTGTAATGGTAGACATGTTTAAGAATAATAAAATATACAATATCTGTGAAAAAACCAGTGGTACTTTGCAATAAAAAATTACTATCATGGAAATAAGTACCAGCTTAAGAAATAAATATTTCAAGCATATTCAAGGCCCAAGCACTATGTCACAGAGGTAACTACAAGAAAAACAGACCAGGTTTAAAATATGAGACAATTTGATTTATATACACACCATGCAAAAACATATAACAAATTTTATATCCCACCATAATATAGGAGACAACTAACATAAAGGAGTGAGAAGGAGAGAAAGACAATGTTAAAACGCTCTGTACTGTGAACAAGTGAATTATAAAGCACAAAATTAAATTACACTTCCAAATATACAGTAATTAATCAATATTAACAAACATGATCGTTATAAAATCAAGTTTAAACTTACATATCATAGAGTTCAATAATCTAATTTCAACTTACTTTAAACACTTTACTGGAGCCCCCTTGTCCAAGGAGTTCCAGGACTCTATAACCTTTCCCATTCACAGTTATATAATTATTCAGCCTCTCAGCTGGTTTAAGAGCTGTGTTCTGGACTTGTATGTGTACAAGCTTAACAGCAGGTTTGGGCTGCACAGCTTGCCCCTTTGTCTGGCATTCCTGCACAGCAACACTGCCTTCCACTGCACCAGTCCCTTGAGTGGATACTCGCTGGAACTCCTTTTTACTCTCTGCTGAATATTCTTGCACAGTTTTTGATTTTGACTTATATGATGGGGCTGGCTGGCTCTCAGCTACAACTGTTTGATATTCTTGTTTTAGTGATATAACATCACCAAACAAAGGAGTAGTTTCCTTCATGATTGGCTTACAAAGTGATGCATATTCATCAACTAGTGGCTTATGTCTTGGCTTCTCGTTTATTCTGTATTTCTTAGTAGGCAAATGAAAATCATTTTCTTTGTTGATGTTCAATTTTACAGAATCTAATTTACAAATGTTACCATTCTCTTGAGTACTGCTTTTCACATGCTTTATAAAATCTAATGGAGGTGTGCTTTCCTTCATATGTACATTACAAGATGGTGCACAACTTCCCAAATTTTTATCCAACTGCTTCTCTGTTGCAGTGTCTTTCCATTTAGACACCTGAAAGTCTCTTTCTTTTGTTAAGTGTACTGATCTGGTGTCAAGTAGTGGAATTTTATTGCCTGATGGATTGTGTTTTGCAGGAGTTCTACTAACTGCAGGTGTTTTTGATGCAAACAACTCTGTATCATTTTCTTTGTTTATATAGTTTACATCCATTTGTTTATGATTCTCTTCACTTGCCTGCAAAAGTATGGGAATTTCCCTTAGATCTACAGCATTCTTCTTTGATTTTGAAAGATCCTGACTGTTTATTATATCCCGAAATACAGCTTTGTTTGCCCTTGCAGCACTACACATTAAAGGTGGTCCCATACGATATTTCTCATCACCTGCCTTCTCACACAGTGCTGAGGATCTGTAAACTTCTCCATGAACTGGTGTCAATGTCTTAGAATTTTGACTCAAGCATGTATTCGGATTACTACCTGCATCAAGATTTGTAACAATCTTTTCCTCCAGTAGGTTATGGGAATGAGAACTCGAATATGGACACTCTCTATGTATGGAGGATATCTCTTCAAAAATAAAAACATCTTTCCCAGGATTGTTAACATGTCCATTTGTTTTGTGTGCTTCGCTAATATGGCCTATGGCTTGACACTCAGGAATTAACTTCTCACAATTTTCAGGCCATCCCTGATGATGATCAGAGTGTGGCAGTTGATTATAAACTTCTAGCTCTTGCATACTTGATAAGTTGTTAGTCAATTCCATACAACGTTGTGAATCTGTACTAGAATTAAATTTTCCTTCCAAATTTTCACCAGTTCCTTTATCTGAATGATGCAAAAAGTTATTCATGCCAGGTGTTGTTCCACCACCCCCATCACAGGACAGATCACTAGGCAGTGAAATCACAGATATATCACTGCTGTCATCTGCATGAGTATTAGCAATTCTTTCATCTTTTGCACTTTCCTTCAAAATTCTCAGTGCTGGTAATATAGGAACAGGTTTTACTATCCGCTGCCTTTTCCCTAGTAACCTGCAACATTTTAAAAATCAATAATGCAATTATATTGTGTCCATCCACACAGCTTTTAATAGCAGTCCATTTTGAATTGAAGTGAATTTAGTTTGGCACATGACAGATAACTATGAAAGGAAAGACATTTAAGGTCATACAAAAATTATCAGTATGCAGGACACGCAGTGCCAGGCATGTCAGTCAGTTGTCCAAAAAAGATTACAGAAGGTGTCATGCATATGTTTTGTCAGTTACCTAATAAGATTCCAACTACTAAGATATGTACCTCAAACAGGTTACTATGCATTAACATTCAGTCTCCTTAATGTAGCAGCCATGGACTTCTCTACTGTAAAGGTCTACCAAATAATTGTGCAGAAAAGTGGCAGAATTCCTTGGACAGCAGGTAAGGCCTCTACCATCAAAAGACAACATAAACAAACTGTGGGGCAAACAGAATTCAAATCTGCAATCCCAAATTCCAAGCATAACAGACTGCATGGCCAATGGGAATTGCATACTTTACAGTACAAATAGCTGAGGCCTTGTTTTATGCCCTAGTCATGTTTCTGAAAAGTTGGCATAAATCAAAAAGGTGTAATTAAAAATGATATTCCCATAATTTTTACTCATTTTATCTGCCGTGACATGTATAGGGACATTATGTTATCTGACAACTGTCACTTATCACTTCCTGTCAGCGTAACTTTTGATGCTGAATGAGCAACATGTCTGTTAAATATTAAATGTGCCTGTGAACCAAAGAGAAACACTTGCAGCACCTTCTTGAAATACAGTCACTAAAAATCCTACTATTAACTCCAATATGTTAAACTAAAATGCAAACTGGAAAAGCAGCTAGTGTTGGATTGTCTGCCATCACTTGAAAATGAGTGTGGAGTGGTGGATGGGAGTTGTCAGAGACATTAATGTCCTTGTATGATATAATATAGCAATCACACATGACTACTACTGTTTACACATTTGGTCATATAGAATTAGAACTTATTTACATTCCCTAGATACCTTATGGTACAAGGATGTACAACAAGTCACGGTACATATATAATACAATAACAACCAATAAATATGTGGTTTGTACAGCTATATATAACCAGCTGTCTTGTAAAAATATATTATAAAAGGTAAAGCAATCCCTATACAGGCCTTCAGCGCTCAAAGACATTGAGGTTCTCAGAATTTCTAGACAACTGGCACATGAAGGCGGTGAGGTGGTCAGGCCCACACAATGGCCACCTTAACCCCTCACGACACTTCTGGTACCCATTTCTATTACAGGCTGAGTCAACTCCAGGGTAACAGTGCAACCGGAAAGATTAAGTCAATGAAAAATCCTAATGACCACATAAGGAACTGAACCAATGACCTTCTGGCTTGTAGTGCAGTGCCTCAACCAATTGCATCACCACGTATCCCCTATATTTTTTTGTTTTTGGCGCAACAGCCCCCCAATGGGCCATGGCCTCCTTATTCACGAGGTTTCTAGATCACAGAAAATGACGCACCACATTCGGTAGGACTCCTCTGGACAAGTGATCAGCTCATCGCAGAGACCTCTACCTGACAACACACAACAATCACAACAAACATCCATGCCCCCAGTGGGATTCGAACCCTTAATCTCAGCAGGTGAGCGGCTGCAGACCTATGCCTTAGACTGCGCGGCCATTGGGACCGGCACGTATCCTCTATAATCAGGCCAAAATACACTAAGGCACACATGTCAACAAATTACTCAATAATATGGAAACTTCTTTTAAGCTGTCAGTTGAAAAAATATTATTAGACAAAATAGAAGAATCTTTCAATGCTGGCTTAAATATTTTCACTTTCAGGGTCTGAGATTGTAATGTTAGGGGGAATATCATTCTGATGCTGCATACTACACACCTTTCTGGTCATTTTGGTGTTCAACATTTGGAGCACAGAGGTCACACGTTATCTATTATACAGTGTATTTCTGAGTTTGTTCACAATTTGTTTTTAATTTTGTGTAAAAAAAAAAAAAGATAACAATAATATAAATTTATTGGCAAAGGGGAAATATTACCATATTTCTTAAATGATCCTATAAGAGACTTTATCTGTTGTACATGTCACTAAGCCAATAAATTTCTTCAGGACTGTGAGCATTTTGTTGTCATCTGTTAAATATCCTTCACTTCACTTAATTGAACCTCTTCTACTGGTAGGTGCAGAGGGCTGTCAAATTTCCCCAAAAGATAATGTCATAAGACACAAGAGCATGGATATAATATGACAAATACACACAATACTATGTAGGAATTATTTTGTGTCATATAGAATTAAAAATTATTCGATTCCATTACTTCAGCTAACACACCTTACAGACATGACTGTATCTGACTAACTATGTTAGTCTAATTTATTCGAAGATTTTTTAAAATTGATTGTATTGTAGGACACAAAAACAGAGTGAGATCTGAACATGGGATTACGGTATCCTTTCATTACATTACTTATTACAGGCTGTGCAACTTGTGTGGTTTTTGCAATGGCGTAGCTGAAGATTCTTGTTGTCTGGGATACAATGCTACACAATGGGGATAACAGAATCCATCATTTTGAAGAAACATACAGCCTTCATCTTCAAGGGCCAAACAGTCCTGGAAGAATCCCATGATTTCCTTCAAAACAATGGGAGCTTACCCAGTGACAACATATCATATTCCAGAAGAATGAATGAAATTCTTGTTGTAAAGGCTGTAGGTTGCAATACAAATATTATGGTACAACAGTTTAAAGGCAACTATTAACTAAAAGTATGGACAATATAGAGAGAAAGTGCCATAAACCAGAACTCCTCCTACCTGATAAAATTCTGTGGTTTTCAAATATCACAAAACGTTTGTAATACAGAATTCCACACACGGCAGGCTTATCTAACATTCCTGATTGCTGGATTTTGATTTACTTTATGGTTACTAATGCTGCTAAGAACCCTTTTGACAGACCAACCCAAACTTGGCTACAAATACATATGGGTTTGCACTTGTGAGAAGTGTCAGGGAAAAGCATCCAGAAGACGAAGTTACAAGTTTGAGAAGAAACTGGAAAAATTCATGATGGCCAACCAAATGGCCCTAGTCTGATATATGCATTACCTCAAACTATTAAGGCAAATGGAAAAATAATTCAGTTCAAATGCGAATATTTTCTGATAAATAATGTACCCAACCTACCGTAAACATTCTGAGATCTGTTAGCCACCTTTCATTACATAAACATACCGCTCTATGTTACACGTTAATATGCAATGTAGGTCTTTCCAAAATCTGGTCCTAGAAAGAGGTGTACACATATGCGTCCACAATTCTCATTCCTTTTGTATCTTAACAGCTTCATCCAGTACCACAATTCCAAATCGTTTCACAGAAATATACAGAGAGCTCTATTGTCACACTGCCACTTCTGTCATGCCACAGTCACACGTTCTACAAACCGTCTAAATTACAGTAACATACTTACGGCACTCTTCTTTTCCTTTTCTTTGAACTGGCTCCAGGGAACGACGACTCTGAATAACTAGAATTACCGTCGCTCCCACTAAACGGGCCATGACATCCGTATTGACCATACATGACATCAGTTTCTTGAACTGGCCAATAAATTTAAGTAAGCTTCTGCATGAAAATCTCACTAATTTCGAATTAGACAGCTCTGTCATATATTATAGCTTTAATCTACATTTGTTCCCACAAATGCGAATAAACAAAATAATCAACCCCATCAAAATATTTATTTATCGTAAACTTAGTAAAAATACGTTAGGCACAACTTTAAATGCAATTCCTCCATGGTTGCTTATTGCAATTCCGGTTCCGGTTGGATTTGAACACTATGACCAACATAGCTAGGTAGTCACTGATAAACGAATGTAACAACGTCATCGCGAACAGTAATGTGGTTGTCTCAGGCGGCCGCTAGTATTTGTATGAATATTGTCCAATACTCTTCATAGACTATTCAATATATTGTGAAACCCTTCATTATTACTCCTAGACGGTCAATAATAGCGTGCCATATTTTATCGCATAATAGTACTCACCGTTTAGGGACACCTTTACACAGCTGTATTTTGCGAAATGCAACCATTATCACGCCATACATACAATATTTAAAAATCACCATATATATGTGTGTGTCTTTCTGTGGGATCCCACAAGTTCTCCAGTTTTTTACAACAAATAGTAAATAGTATTGGTTGACAGTGGCTAATTAGTGATTATAAAATATACATTACAGTACAAATTTCATATGTATAAAACTCTTTCTTTAGGGCAACAAGTAAAACGAGAATTGTTATATTTCTAATTATATGTAATGAAATGTACCTGGACTTTGTTTTTGAATGATTTAAACACAACGGGATGAATTCATCTAGGACCTACGAGAATACGATCCGTGGTGACGACATGTTTCAGTTCTTGTTTATTTATTCAAAGACGTGACAGCACAGGGTCAACAATAACAACATTAATAATAATAATAATAATAATAATAATAAAAAGATTCCTTATTAGTGTCTGTGAGGAATACTATACGTTCACGCGCTAGTAAGTCTCCATGTTATTGTTCAGTACCATTTTCAGTATTCCCTGCGTGGTTCTTTATTTTTCGCTGTGGGTTGGAATGTTTATTCTGAGACGCATCTGGACACTAGAACTTCGTCCCGCCACGAGTGTGTGGGATGACCGTTGTCTTCCGTCTGCATCCGTTATTTAAAACGAAAGTCGAAAATTTGTCCCTCTTTGGCCACGAATTTCGAGTGGTGTAACATATTTCTGTAATTCAGGTCACGAATGTTTCTATATGGAAGTTTCTGAGTCTTCCGTCTTACTTCATTGGTACAGTACGCCAACGAAAATCCGAGCACTTTCTCTGCTGCCTGAGAGAATGCCACGTTGGTATAACCCACAGATCATCTATGTATAACGTGTTCCTCCGCGGCGTCGCTCGCGGAGATCCTCTGGAATTAAATGTATTATGTATTACCAACACGAGCAATTCAAGATCAGTTTAGAGCACAGATTATCATACAAACAGTTTGCAATAAAAGCATGGCGTAATTTCAGTACGTTCTGCTGCGATCCATTGTGCTTCTTCCTCTCCCCACCTATACAGCAGAAGTAAGATATACCATAGGAACATAGTATATGGGGTAAAACTCTTACCTGTACGAAATGACTTAACCAGCTATCCTTTGATGATGTGATACATAATAAGTTGGCAGAAATTTACTAACAGTTATGGGAACCCGCTTCTGTTTGTCTAAGTATGAAAGCAACAGGTGCAGCCTAACATTTGTAAATTTCAAACAGCCTAGCAGCATAACAACTGAGCAGCACTATTGCTTGTAGTCATTGCTGGGAGAACCTTAGATTCTTTAAACCTTTATGTAAGTTTAATGCAAAATTCCCTCCACAAACTGCAGTCGATATGTATCAACATCATTGTTAGTTGAAGAGCTTACTGTTAACAGGTGTTGAGAGAGTTTGAATTGCAATATGGAATAAAAGCATTTCATTTGAATAATTCACCTTATGTCCACAAATTACATTTGAACATATAGAAATGCAGTTAGGTTTCCAATGGATTTCTGTTTTCTATGCAACCACTATTTCAAACTAATATTGTAGTAGGATATGTATACAAAATTCAGCCAAAATCTGACAAAATGGTTGAAACAATAAAAGACCACTTATGGACATGGTCATGTGGGTGTAACTTTGATGTTCTTTATCATGTTGGATGTAAGTATGCACAGGCATGCACATAAGGTGAAATTATATGCCAGTCTTTGCTCTGCAGGTACACTGATTGCCTGGGATTTAGGGATATGCAGAAAACAATGAAAAGTGTGACAAAATGTTAATACACATTTTATCATCACAGGCAGAAACATGGTATAAGCCATTTCAGGTTTGTTCCATCTTCAAAGGTGTTGGTCTCTTCATTTCTTCCTTTGTCAACTTACCTTTCTTCCGATGGTTGGAATGTATTTATACACTAATTACAGAGTGTTCTGCATACAAATATATTTTGTCCCAACTTTGAATCTGTAATTCGCAGTAACCATCTCAATCAGTGGTTCATAAATTGTCCAAAAATCTAGTAGTCATTTCAAAATCCTTAGGCACCAGAAGGGCAATATGAAGCAACATTCATGCTGAAGGCCCACAGATAGTACATGCCATCATACAAAATTCAGCAGCCAGGGTAGCCTAATGCCAGGTATTTGTGCACCCCTTATTTAAATTATACACACACACACACACACACAGTTACTTCATTTGTTTTATGGTCATATAATGTACATACTTAATTTTAAAAATCTGTCACTGCTACTTAAGTTCTTACTTAATTCTCTTCAGTCCAATTCCCACACCCATACAGTGTCACTTGCACTGCCATTATCTCATAGTTTCCTGAAATACGCAAAACCCAACTTCCCTTCAGTTTTTCTGGACTTTGCAACAGTGCAGTTCTTCAGAGCAGCAGTAAGGTCTATGAAGGAATTCTCTCCATGTACTTGCTCTACTGAGTAACATTAGTAGCACCATGGTGAAGAGTAGACTGAATCTGTAGCAACTCCAGTGAGGAAAGAATGAAGATGTGTTCTAGTTGTGCAGATTATTGCAGTTGTGTGCTGTAACAACTACTGTGAGGGAAGGGTGGAGAGGTGTTGTAGTATCAGATACTGTTCATATTTTGTGAACTGTACCAAAGCAGATTTATAGGCATGGGTTATAATGTAAGAAGTATTTTACTCCACATCAGAACAAATTATTTTATTCTTCAAAGCTGCTCTTATAATAAACACATTAAATAACAAACTATAGTGATGAATACTTTATTCTGCATACCTTAATCATATATCTAGATTATTTAACCAATTACTCATACTCTGCTACTATGAAATAACATTCATTAACATATGATTCAGTTAAATGCTCCAACTTCATACTACTCAAGACCACAAAATTAGAAGCACATTTCATGTCCAATACTCATCATAAACATAGATTAAAAATTGGCAGCCCACTGTAGCTAATTGTTATAACACACAGGATGTAAAGTAAACTATAACCTGTCCTTGTCAAAAACATGATGTAGCATGTGCCACTAACATTTCAGGGCCACAACTTGGGAAATAACAGCACAGTCACTTTACATCCTGCAGAGTTACGCTTGCTGTATTTCTTCTCCTTAAATATATAATCTTAATACTTACTTAACTCTACATTTCCAAAATACTTTTCAACAGGTGTCTACAATAACAAAGCTTATATTAGATGAATATATGTATATCATCCCTAACCTGATACTCAAAACAGTTTGCCTTCAAGTTCTTTCTCTAGATATGCATTAGAATGTAAATTTAAAAGTGAAGCAAACATTTCTGGAATTTCAACATGGGAGTATTAAGTGTACACACAGCACAAATTAATTTGGTCCCACACACAAGTCATGATAATCTACCAATGGTTTCACTCCAAACAGAACCATCTCCAACATAAATATATGTACTCATACAATCAGATGATACTGCAAGCATCTTATTCAAAGATAAACACAAATTACCTTTATGAAAACAGTGTACAGGTGTATCTTCTAGTTTCAGACACAACTTACAAGAAGCCTATTGGCTTAGGCATCAATATTTATGTACATTCTGAATACAACTGTCAGTATGAGCTGCTCAAGTACTTGTGTGTAAGTTTAAACTTCTAGTATGCAGTGCACTATTTTGTGTAACATGTACACTGGCTCCATGTGTCCTGTTTCCCACTATAAAGACTAGAACAACAAAGAATGTGTAATACTGTGACACTAAAATCATGCTCCCATGTTCAACTGATTCTATCAATACAGATTATGACCTATGAACCAAAACAGAAAATGGTACAAGTGTTTGTTAAGTGTTTGTTATAGAGCAAGTGTTTAGTTCTGAAACAGTGTACGAGTGAATTCTATATAATCCAGTGCACCTGCAATTGGCCTCTCTGTTTTGGGGTCTACATATGGCTTCATACGGGCTACACAGTAATCTGCCATTTCCTTTGTCAGGTTCTGAAAACAGAATAATATTTTATGTTTCTCTCTCCTACCTGAAAATATTAAGATAAAAACACATAAAAACCAATTTTATCTTATGTTTTACAAAGGCCTGTGAAACCTGCTTTCTGAGCTGAAGCAAAGAAGAGTTTGAAGCTGCTCAAGAACACAGTGCTCGAAAAGTACTGGATCTCAGGCAGATGAACTAACAGGATGATAGTTTGAATTTGATATTCGTGTGACAGTGCATCCTTAATATGAAATGACATGTGAGACCAACTAGATGCAACAAATTATGGTTTATTAATAATCCATTAGCTCAACATGTTTCAGGCATCATTATGCCCATCTTCAGGAGTGCTAGACCGTATGTTACTGCATATGGTTTTCAGCGCTAAATGTGTTGGCTGGAGTGTTGGGAAGCCAGGAAGCAGGCTGTGTGCAATGCACATGACCTGCTTCCCAAGACTCCAGGCAGCACATTTAGTGCTGAAAACCATATGCAGTAACATATGGTCTAGCGCTCCTGAAGATGGGCATAATGATGCCTGAAACATGCTGAGCTAATGGATTATCAATAAACCATAATTTGTTGCATCTAGTTGGTCTCACACGTCATTTCAGGACGAGAGTGACATTTTATGAACTTTCACAAAAAAACTCAATTTGCACTGGCTGTTCCATGACAACAAAGAAAAACACAACTTATGCATGGGACTGCTACATATGAACACTACTTAACATCATACACAGCTACACACATGCATGTGCATGCATGCACGCACACGCACACGCACACATTGTCAGAATTCCCTAAAATCATTTCGGGCTTGTAATTTCATGGCAAGTTCCACCATATTTCAAATCTGGAAGGTTCAACAACCCAGCTTCAAACAATTCCATATGAAGAAATTTAAACACAATTTAAAAAGTTCTGGATTCAGCATTTATACCTATGTGAAGCATACTTCTGGGATATTAAAATCTATCAGGAATCAATGCAACATTAGGCAAACCATAATAAAAAAAAAGGGGGGGGGGGGGAGTTGGTCAAGAAAAAAAAAAAAAAGGATTATCTGAAACACACTGAAAACTCGCATATAAAAAATTCCCTGCACGTGGCAAAA
>Ga0123354_10002126_pt1 | contig 25644 bp, 14 predicted proteins | sample TergutLab28metaG_2_FD_97872 | JGI IMG/M metagenome (GOLD analysis project Ga0123354, IMG submission 97872) | Labiotermes labralis P4 segment gut microbial communities from Petit-Saut dam, French Guiana - Lab288 P4 | ecosystem: Host-associated > Arthropoda: Insects > Digestive system > Gut ...
GTAAAGTGATCCCGTTACAGGCCCGGTGTGGCCCAGAGGGTGGGTAGAGGTATAGCTCTACTCTTCCATGACCGCGGCACTAGAAGGAGGTGAGTGGTCAGCAGCACGCTCCGGCCGCACTTTACCCCCGGGAAAGACCCGGTACCCATTGTACATTAGGCTGGGTGGACCCCAGAGCCGGTCTGGACAGGCGAAAAATCTCGTCCCCACGGGGATTCGATTCCGGACCGTCCAGCCCGTAGCTCAGTCGCTATACCGACTGAGCTACCTGGTCCCTCAGCTTTTTTACGTATATTTTGTGAAATTCTTGACTAAGTAATTTTCTCAAATCTTCTATTAATTCTATCTTACGTTCGAAGATTTTCGTTGGGTCATTCCTCTCAAAGTTCCTCCGTTATTAAGCCTCTGGGTGTTCACAACAGTCAAGAAACGTACCGTGTTCTTCTGTGTGATCACACTGTGTCGACATTATGTATCGCGAGGCGTTGACAGCGTCGTTAAATAAATCATAAGTAAATAGAACACCGTGCAGACTGGTAGATGTTTACGAATGTTTTCGAAGAAAATACTTCGTACTACCTCTATCTTCAGGATATTACGTTGCATAAAAACGTTATGTTGCTTGGAAATGTTGCAAACCGACTCTCATATTTCATGTTGTTATAACTACAAATCTTCAGGGGAATATGGCTGAAGCTGCAAAGATTTTGACTTATACGCTGGAGGTGCGCAGTTTGAATTATGGCCAGAATACAGACTTGGGTCCGTAGTCAGACCGTGAACACAGTGAGTGCAGCGGTTTGCAGTGCAAGTGTGTGTGTGTGTAATGCTCAATTATACATATGCTGTATATATATATATATATATATGTAATGCTTAATTATACATATACTATATATATATATATATATATGTAATGTATGCAGAACGTAAAAGCGCCGTTGTCAGGATCACAAAGTCAACACTTTAATTAAAGTGTTATATTAGCCGATAAACACGATATATTGGTTTTTATTGAGCACTACTACGTGTTCCGACTGTCTACATCAGCCATCATCAGATAGGCATCGGTTCCCAAATAAAGTGAAAAGGGGTGAGGCCTTTCTTGACAAACATTGACGTAAAATTGTTATTTTTTATAAAACAATGATGACTATTATTCCGAGCAACGGAATTATAACGTTAAAGATTGCGTTATAAATTTGCTGGGTCTAATCCAATGTGCTCTATAACACTGTACAAACATCTGGCATACACATACATTTTTTAACATGAGCGAGCTTGCATATCACAGTAGTATGCTTTGTGGATAGCACCCCGCGGCGCCAGCTTTGCAAACTGCAGCCTAAGGTGCCAGACATACGACGCCACAAAACGTAGAGAAGTGACGATTCCAGTGAAAGCTCCTGTACATCGCTGACTGAAAGGTTCCCAGAAGTGGAATTCACTATGTAATTCTAACCCACTTACACAGGCTTTCGCTATGGTATTCTGAACTGGAACAATATCGCATTCTTCACGTGTGAAACTTTTACCTATCCATCGTTCGCTGCTCGCGCTTTCTACCAACAGCAACTCTGCTCTTTTCGTAGACCGACTTCGTCCTTGTGTGGCTCACTTTGGATCAGCATGTTTGTCTTCTATATTCCGCAAAGTCCTAGTGGGTGCAGCCATATTTATAGTGGGTGCAGTGCATTTACTTGCCTCCCCATGGCAACGGGACCTCACTGACTATCCTTCGTGAGGTTTAAATGATTTTTCTCAGCATGTCCAGACAAATGGTCGGGTTGTGTCTCTAATCGGGCACGAACGATTTCTTCCAAATCCTTCTCCATTTTTACGTGATTTTCGTCCTACCACTCGGCGCTACACTCTGGGATGATACTAGCCTTGTTAAAGTGGACAGTAAGTAGCCAAATAAACCCATACAAGATTACAATTAGCAGTTTTAGGTTTCCTGTTACGTTATCCGTTCTTAATATGGCATAGTTCGTCTAGATGGTATTTATTGATATCTTCGTATGGCCTGTATAACTTATAACGTTACAATTTGTGCTCTTTCAACAAAATAATGTAACGAATTTACTATAAACAATCATAATAAAAGTTTTTAAATAAACTCCAGTTATAAGTAATTTAGGATACTTTCAAACAGATTAACGAATTAAACTACTCCATCGGTACAATCGCTGAATGAGCAAGGTTAAAGATTTGGTAGACGCCTAGCCTAAATTTTATTTAGGCATGGGTAACCGTGCAACAGGGCACTTTGTATAGCAACGGCGTTACGCGTTTCGCTCGCAGTTTATTAGGTTACTAGCTTTGTCACGTAGCCTTTACACGATTCACTTCTGTCTGCTGTTTGAACGTCAGACGATGGAAGGCACTTCAATCAGCTAATGAAGAAGCAGTGAAGTGCCGTAATATGATTACCCACCATTTGCAACATCGCTCAGAAAACGTATAGGAATGTAGAGAGTATAGATGAGGCGTGAGAGATGAAATTTTATTGAATGATAGGAAGCTTTATGACGCCCTATTATGGTGGAAGTTCCTAGTTCATTACCAAAAAGTTACCTCATCTTCACTCTTTAACATCGTGTACGATCTTTGGTCAGCGTAACAGCAAATGTCGCGTACCGAGTGGTTTTATGTGTCTGGAAGCATTTTAGGCGCTTTCGCTAAATTGCGATAAGTAACTATTAACTTCTTGTCTTTTTTTATGTTTTGCTGACCGTGCATCTCAGTATAATCCTAGTAATTAACCAACTTGATGTACACAAAATCTTGTTTTATAATAAGTTTATTAAATGCCTCTACATGTTTAGAGCACTGTTGTGCTCATCATCAGGAGGCGAAAATTGTATATACAACATCTGGTATCATCACACCTGTAGGTGGCCGTCCGGTGCGCAAGTTGAGAGAAGACTCTTCACTCAACCTGTGCACCTGACGGCCACCTACAGGTGTGATGATACCAGATGCTGTATAATACAATTTTGACCTCCTGATGATGAGTAAATAGTGCTCGAAACATGTAGAGGAGTTTAATAAACTTATTATAAAACAAGATTTTGTGCATCAAGTTGGTTAATTATTAGGATTCGTCCTGTCTGGCTGTCTGTTTGTTTGTCTGTCCGTCCGCATGCAACAATTCGGTTCCCACTGATCGGATTTTCATTAAATTTGATGTTTGAGTATTTTTCGAAAATCTGTCGAAAAAAATTAATTTCAACTAAAATCTGACAATAATGACGGGTACGTTACAGGGAGATCAGTATACATTTATGACCATACCTCGCTCAATTCCATTTGTAATGAAAAATGTTTCAGACAAACTTTGGAGAGAGTATTAAAACACACATTTTATGTTCAATGACTTTTTTTTCGAAAAACATGCCGTCTATGAGATAAAGTTTAAAAATGTTTTAGAGGAGGATAGGCGAATTTCATACTCGATACCTAAGGCTACAAACACACATTCAGAATATTTAATATTTACTGCTTTTTTTACTGCAAAAATGGTTGCACAAACGCTCCTCAGTATTACGTTGTATGTATATTGCCCGCCTTCTTCAAACATAGATTCTCTGTATTCATTTTTACATAATTCTGTATGACCGTTGTGCCACTGAATGTCACATGAAACCCTAGTCTGTAAATTCCCTTCAGTGGACAGTAGGGACATGCGGACTTCTGAGGTGGACGTGGAAGTTGCACAACTACCAAACGTAATAAGTACGGTGATGATTCGTGACCACAGTGAGCACACCAGTATGCTTCCTTGGTTTGTTTTGTGTGAATTTGTTAAGGATTCCCAGGTGTGTAGTAACCGCAGCGACTGAATTATAATCAGCAGCAGACAGCAGAAGAAGGACAAGGGTTGCGCATGTTGGTAAAGGATTGTTTGGCACTGGCCCACATCGATGGTGATGACACTAAATCATTACGTAGTCTTAGTCTGCCTTGCAACCGGTACAGGGCCGCCTCCAAAGCGAGTTCTCCCACAGAGTGCGATCTAGTGTCTTCATTCAATTTACTGTATCCTGTCTTGTCCTTAAAGTCTTCTAATAGATGCTTATGTCTACTTCCTCGTATTCCCGTCCTTTATATCTTTCCTTCAATAACGTGTTCTAGAAGACAGATCCCACGGAAAATGTAAGCAATCCAGTTAGCCTTTCTTCTGTTCATTGAACGTAGGATGTTCCTTTCCTCCTTGAGTCTCTATAATACTTCGTCATACGATCGGTACAAATGTTCCAGCACTCTCCAGCACCACATTTCAAAACTGTTCAGTTATTTCTGATCTAATTTCCAAAGTGTCAAAGTCTCAGCAACATACAAAGGTATGCTCAAAATGTAACACTTCATTATTTTCTTCCTTAAATTAAGTCCAATTAGTTTATAAAAAGAGTCTTCTTCTTGTTGAATCCTGCTTTTGCCATAGAAGTCCTGGATCTGATTTCACATGTACATCTTTCATCACTTGTTATCAGGCTACCTAAGTATTTGAAATATTCCACATTATCCAGTAGGTTTTTTGATCTGTCGCAATCTGTTCTGAAAATTGTTGCCTTGAGATTCTCATTACGTTAGTTTTTTCCGCATTCACTTCCATTCCATATCGTGTTCAAACTTCAATCAGTGTACCAAATCATACCTTCACAAATAGGATATAGGCTATTTAAAGTTGGGCAGCTGTTCAAAGAAAGTAGCAAGAATTGGGGTTAACCTACATCTATGCCAGAGGCCACGAAACAACAATAAAAATTTGGTATTTAAACCAATTCAAGAAATGTGTAACGATAGTGAAATATAAGATTTATTTAATGGTCTTAGTCGAAATAATTTCTTGTTATATTACTATGAACCTTAACACAAGTGACGGTTTTACAGGGAAAGAGAGAAGAGAAATAATACGGCCGAAAGCAGGGGTTTTAGAAATTACGAGAGCCAACGAGGTGGTTCGAGAAAGGAAGATACCCTATGTGTTTGGTGGAGGTGGTTTCTAGACGTACATTATTAAAATGTGCAAAAACGAAATCTTCGAGTAACGTACAGGTGTCAGGGAACGATACAGTGGAGAGAATATCTCTGCTGCAATGAGTTATTTATTTATTTATTTATTCGTTTGTTTAGTCAGTTAGTTACGTGTGTTTTACTATTAAAGAGTATGCAGCGTTTTATGGAGTCGAAGGGCTCGGAAATAAGATTATAATGCCCTAATACAAGAACTCCTAAAAGGTGGTCTCAGGTTCTATGAGAAATTATTTTGGCCTCATATGGAATAATTCAGAAAAACCATAAAAATCTTTGTGATTTTTGCTTGAATAATAAAGATAAAGGGAGAATCTGACAACTGGCTTCCGGCCAGTCTCTTCCTGCATAAAATTCTCGGGCCTTACCCATCTCAGCATACCCGGTGTTTAACATAAATGAAATTAATTGGTTGCCGCTGATGTAAGACGTGATGAAATATTGGATTCTTAAGAGGAAGTGGAGGTATAGCTCCACGCATCCTGAACCTAGGCACTAAACAGTAGTGTGTAATCAGCTTCAAGTTCCGGTCTTATTATCACTGTGATATGAGTCCCCCAGTACTGACTGAATAGGAGGCTAGGGCGGTCTGGGCACCGGGAGACGAAACTAATCTCTTGTACTCGAGAAAATGGAGCCCGAATTCCGGATTCACATCAACGATTCAGCTATCCTGGCTTATGCATGCATGTGTGTGTGTGTGTGTGTTCCAGATGTAAATATATACGAACTTACGAAATGGAAGTTGAAAAAAAAGTGATTGTTATAAATGGTCGTCCTACGTAATGTCAGCGCTGCCAGCACATGTTAAGTGAAGGATAAAGTGCAGAGAGTTGGCAGAATTATCTTCGAAAGTGCCGTAATTGCAGGCAGTAGAACGTTTTGAACGAGCTGAAAAAGGCAGACCTCGTGACTTCAAAGTAGCTGATTCGACTCGAGAATTGCTGTTAAAAAGAAATGAGAGAGGAGGAGAGTAGGAGGAGGAAAGAGCTATATGGAGACAGTGTTAGGAGTTGTAGAAAGAAAAAGAGAGTAGACAAACGGGTAAAGAAAGAGGAGAAAGAAGATAAAGCCGAGAGATTTCTTGAGAGGAAACCCTGAAGAAGAAACGAAACGAAAGCTACAAAGAAAAGAAGTGAGATAGATCAACGACGCTGGCGTGATTCCTGCACGTCGCAGAGACATAGCGACATTACTTACGTCTCTTCCCCCCCCCCCCCATTCGGAAAGCGGTTTTTGATGGACAGAATGTGAACTTGGTGGGGATGGTGTTAGATTACACTCACAGAAGAATCGGTGAGAACTCAGACAAATATGCTGCCCAGGAACACTTTCTGAAATTGAGAATGCCATGTCTTGACGGAAAGCGAAACTACCGTGTTATTGCAGAGATGCGAGGTCGGCTTGCTTTGTGAGCACACCGTATCCTATTAGACTGTAGCTATCAATTACAGATTTGTGTCATTTGCAGTATTGTCAGCCCCCTTCGACAGTGCAGGGTCATCCCCGAGACCTCTATAATAAATGAAGCAGACAGTAACTGCCCAGCTTTCACTGTATCAAATGGTTTATTGCCACGTTTAAAAGACTGCGCTATTGGAGCTGACGAACCATTTAAATCTACTTATCTTACCCTATCCTATCTCCATAATTCAAAAAGTGCTCTATCTTAGCCGTAACTCGATCGGTAAAGTATAAGATTTTAATACCGAATGGAGAAAACGGATATTTCTCACTGCAGTTGATTACTGCCATGTGATGGTTCTAGCTGTAATTTTAAACTTTCTGGCTGATATGTAAAGATAGAATGGCAAGCCAATATATACGTATATGAAAGTGCACGACAGATATCGATTCCAGTTGTTTATGTCACCGCAGTGATGAGGAATATGATAATTTAATTAAATGAAAAATTTTAGACCAGAAACAGGCAGATTGCATTAAAACTACTCATCACATTGCATAGAGGGAGGTTGGAAAAAAAAACTAAAAACTTTCTGATTGATTTCTGGGCTGGGAACAAAACTTTAAGCTTTCAGATAGAAGTTTGTGAGCTGAGAGAGAGCGAGAGGAGTAGAAAGAGACTAGCCATAGAAGCATTCCAATTTATTCTAAAGAATGAATAGAGTACAGAATGCATCGATCTTCTTGATTTAACTTAATTGATTGTGGACGTGATTTTTTGTGTGTTATGTAAAATATTCTAAGTAACAGATTACACGTACGTGTTTAAGGATTTTCCTTGTGTAGTTGAACGTTGTTTCCTGTGTTCGTGAAATTCACTTCTTCACCATCGAAAATTCTAATTACCACACTCGACACTGGACCCTGCAAATTCAATACGGTCAATACTTGCACATGCTGTATCAGCAATATCAGCTTTAATATGCTGTCTGTATCTACTCACAGGAGCAAGGAGAGATGATTTAATACACCGGAAAGAGTGCGGACAGGCCAACAGCGAGAATCGGATGTAATAATCGTAAAGGGGACAAAGATCGTCTCTTCCGGCAACGTCGGGGTCCCACTTATGCTCCTCTTCAGTCGGTGTCTGGTCAGCTTTCGAGAACTTAAGGTTAACACTGTATGGGTTTGTACCTCCACCCCCAATACGTCTTCATGGCTCGAGACGTGATTAAGCAAATGACAGCTTTACTTTTCCCTCCACAATATACGTTATTTGGTGTAACTAATAGTTCCTTGGTCCCTTCTATCCGGGGGTTTCGACCCTAAACGTTTGTGTGCATTTTAAAGGTTTTACAAGATTAAAATAGTCTGAACTTGAATATTCGAGTCTCGTGGGATGTTATACAGTACCGATTGGTAAATACTTATAGTTAACGATGTTTCGAAAGATAGTGGTGACTTTCGTCTTCACCGTTACGCAGTACTCTCTCTTGGACTTCATGACCTTGAAGACGAAAGCATTACGATCCTTAAAATCTTCGATAACTAATTACCAGTCAGCGCGGCGTAACATCCTAGAAATCTGAATCTTTAGTAACAAGACTTTGAGAACCCCAAATTTCGTATTTTCTGAGCTTATATCGATCTCGCGTTTTTCAAGCCCCTGCAATTTTCTTTTCATACCATTTTTAAACACCAACTGTTTTCTGCAGTTTTTTGTAGATATGATTGCCGTCTTCCGAGATGTTGTGCCATGCAGTCTTATATATATGTACCACCTGTTAGAACGAACATCCTGCCTTTATATTTTACCATGAAGACACAGGAAATATACCCCTCGGAAACAATAGCGCTTATGCGCCAGACTGTACTGCGTCACGTCCTACACTTCTAGTATCAGCTCTCAATTACTAAAACACCCATTCTTAAGACTAACAAACTATTTTGCTCTGACTTAATTTGCTAAATGAATATTAACTCCAGCTGTCGCCCAGTGGTTCTACCTGTTTTGTTGTGTTTGCTTACGTATTGTCCTTCTCGTTGTTGGCGGTGATTACTGCACTAACTTTGTGCCCTGTTTTTATCACACACTAATAGTGTTTATGGCGCACTTCGCTGTGCTCTGCTTTTAATTATCACTACACCAGCTCAAAAGGTTTTTTTTTAAACCTTCGCACCAGTTCACTGTTGTCAAGCAGCTGGATCGCTTCGACTTTGAGGAGGTGGAGAAGCCTCTCTTCCTGCTTCTTAGCGAACTTTTCAATTTCATTCGTAACCATCTCCATTTGAAGTTCCCTATGGAGTTCGGCGTAATTGTGAATCTGAGGTTAAGATGGGCTGAAGCGCCCAAGTATTTTAGTTTGTTTGTTCGGGGCTGAGACAAAGAAAATGAATCTCACAAGCAGCAGTACAGAACTGGTACTTACAGAATAAACACGACGCTTTTCTGATTAGCTATCCAGTTTTTAGATTAGAAAATCACTCAAATTGAATCTTGTAGCTGAATAATATGAGGCTTCAGGGAGAAGATTGTACAGAAAATAACCTCGTATGGAATTCATGGCTTTACACGCTTGAGAAAACAAAGCTAAACGCAGTCTGTACCTGTGTGAGAATGGAGTTAACAAGTCCAATGGTTATCAAATTTGGAGGAATTTCCTGCCTCCATTTCCAGGGCAAATGTGACAATAGTAGCATCATGTACCATTCTACTGAGCTACGAGTTGACACACCCCAGGCAACCACAATGTTGGTCAGTCTTTGTCTAGCTAAGTTTAGGATTATTGATTCGCCAGCTTCACAATAAGTTAGTTTTAATTTCATGTAGCAGTTTACAGTGCTGGTATAGTGAATAGAATTACGATTGATTTTACTATTGCAATTACTCCTCCTAGTTTGTTTGGGATTGATCTGAGATTGCGTATACGAATGGGAATTATCTTGTGAAACAGGCGGATATGAAGAATTCGCCTAATCAATAAAACCCAGCCAGAAACGGCATGCCACAAAGAGCGAAATTAGAAACCATTAAACACGAATAAGGAAAAGGCATATAAATAAACTAACAATAAAACGTTTTGTGCTTTGTTGTTGGTTTGGGTTTCGTTTATGTGTTTGTATTAGTTATTTTATTACTTGTCCCGTTGTGGGCTTTTTCTATATGTGAGTTTAGAGAGTTTGGATCTGTCAGTTTTTACTCTTGTTGTAGTGTCGTTTTTTTACTCCATGGACTACAGAACGTTTTGCTGAGTGAGTTTTTTTGGTTTGGTATTGATTATATTTCGTTTTTGTCGTGTCTGTACTGACTCTGACAGTAAGTGACCACACAGCTAAAGGACAGAAACATAAAAAAACTGTTTGTTCGGAGGAATACAAACCAGAGGAGAGCTTCGGGTTCTTTAATATTTTTAATTGCATGATAATAATTTGTTTTGAATCTTTTATAGTAGGCGTCGGATTACTTTGCTTTATGTTTAGGTTGTCATGTTTTGTAACTGTCTGCGATTTTCTTGAAGCGGTGTGGTTTTTGTCTTCACACTAAATCAGAACACTTCTACATAAGCTTCTGATTCCAATATTCACTTTTCAGTGAGGTAAATTCAAGAAACGCGTATATTGGATTCTTTTAGTACCAAAACCGAGAAACAGTGGAGTTCCACATTTTCTTTACATTGTCATTATGAGTGCTGTTTCGTTATAGACATACTTATCTATACATAGGCTTGGCATCCCATGAATAATTTACAAGGTCGTTCGTGTAACAGAGCGCCTTGCATCTGCGGCAACTACTCCGTCTGCAATGTAAAGCGGGTTGTATGATTTTTCTGCTAGCGTTAACAGAAAGTGCTGCTGCAAATGTGTTTGCTACGCACAAAATGTGGATTGTAGCAGATTTCTTTTTTGTTTATAGTTAGACAAAGTTAGAGCTAAATTTAATTAAAATTCTTTCATAAGGCAGAAACAACCTTTTCTCCTCCCGCATGCAGTGTGCTATGACTTTGTTACCCATCTTTGTTATTATAGAAATATATTCAATCTTAATTCATACATATAGATATAAATGTGTAATGCACTGGCTCTCCACATTCTTTTATATGGAAGTGAAATTTGGGCCCATAGAAGAGAGGACAAAAGACGATTGACATCAATCGAGATTAAATTTTTCAGAACAGCTGGATACATCCGTTTTGACCACAAAGGGAACGAAGAAATTTTGTATGAGTTGAAAGTAGAACCAGTTGACGAGAAACTAAGAAAATAAGAATCAAATTGGCTACGACATATAACAAGAATGAACAATAACAGGATGTCAAAAAATGCTGAATTATGGACTCAATGGACGAAGACGACTTGGAAGACCTTTGAAGAGACTGTTAGACGAGGCCGAAGCAGATCTATCAAGGCCGAACTGGTGACGGATGATGATGATGATGATGATGATCTTTACCGGTTCAGTCAACTTTATCTGAGATAAATGTTCTATTTCCTGCTTTTATTTCAACGTAGCTTACTGGTCTGAATGTTACTGTAATGCTTGGGAAATAATTTACTTATTTATTCATTCATTCATTCCTGTACACATCCTATCTTTCTTTCTTTCTTTCGTTCTTTCTCTCAGTCTTCGGTATTCCTAAAAAGTAACACAACTAAAAGTAGCCCAAATTTTGTGTTGACGACTTCATGAAACTTGACATATTTTTAAGTGGTCGACTGTTGTTTATTTTCCATATCTTTTGCGGTTATGGGGCACACCCATTTATGAAGAAAGATCCAGAGGGGTTTTTCCACATGTACAAAGCAGCTGGAGTATGAGACCTGACCACTGGGTTGTGTTGAGTCGTGGGAAGATTTTATTTATTCTCACACTTTGTTGTGTAATTAATGGCATTTGTTTCAATTTCAATTGAGCCCCTTAGGACGTTACTTAAAAGTTGTGTCCTTGAAATAGTATAACTCTACCGCACATAACGTCTCTGTGCAGAACAGAGTTCTGCACAGAGACGTTATAATAAGGTACGAATTTTTTCTATCAGATAGTTTACCGTACTGAGTCAAGTAATAACCAATTCTTTTTATATATAAACGCATATTTCTTGTTTTATTTTTAACAAGTTATACAGAACTTAGATTTATACTCTGGTTGTATTTCATTTCATTACGTATTGGTACAAACGTATGATCATTTAATATATTACCCGTTTATTCAAATTTACGAGCAAGTGTATTGTAGAAACACATCTCCACCTTTCACGCTAATTGTTACAGAGTGATATCGTTTCGCTGCTTGTCATTTCTCTACACGTTTTCCTTCTGGAAGATAGTCACATTTGAATGTCTAAAACGGTATATTACCGACAAATCGCGGGTTCGACCTTAGAGCATTCCGTGTGGAAATTGTGGTGGACGAAATTACCCTGTGGCAGGTTTTTTTTTTCTGAGTACTTCCATTGCTTTATCATTCTACCATTGCTTTGTATTCATTCGGAGTCCACTGCTTTGCGAGACATTTTCTCAAGTCCGATGAATCGACATTTGATTCCCGACTGGTGTTAGAGTCATCTCTCTTCACTGGATTATCCATACCGGCTACCCAAAGGCCAACGAGAAATCTTTCCCCTAGGATATACCAGCCGGTGTTTGAACCTGACCATCTACACGCTTCTAATGTTTTAGAATATGTGGAGCTGCACCTCCATTCGCCTTATGTCTTCGTATCGCGGTCTTAATTAAGCACAGAACATCCATACTTCAGTCTTTATACTCACAAGGGAATGGCGGTACGTTATATGGAAAACACTAGGACAGAGTTCAGGTGAAGCTTCTGGCCTGCTCTCCCGGACTACGAAACAGGCTAAAACTGCTTTGCTGTTGTACAGAGGATTAGCGTTCCGGGAACACTGTAGTAGTCCCTTGATAGCTGTACCTCACTGTCCTTCATTACAGGCCACACAAAAATCGTAAGACTGCCCGTTGAGAGTGTTTGACACAGTGTATTCGTACACTGACCCGTTTGTTAACAAGGCATGTTAGTGAAGTGGACAGCGCTCTGAAGATGTTCAAGATGCAGCTGAGAAGCGTAACAATCTTTCGCCGTATAACTTGATGGTGTTCTATGCATCATACATAAGGGCGGTACAGACGGACTGTTCGCGTGCAGTGTTTAAATTTAGACACGTAATCATTCTACAGAACTGTGGCACATCCTGCTCTTAAGGTACACGTCCACTGAACATCACTGTAGAATGCGTAATATTTCTTTCATATTCTGGATATCCAGGGTTCAAGCCTCGACCCAGCGATCGGCTGGCCTAACTGAAGTGTGTGAGGTCTTGTCCCGACCATATGTGTAGTGCCTCAAAGTAGGCCACGGCCACTACCACATCATTCCAAGCTCATCTTCATCTAACCCTGTATCGTTCGATGTTGTGTGCCTAGGAATATGCTGAGAACATAATTAAATAAATTGTGCATAAAGAAATAAAATGAGTAGATTTGATTTTTTTTATAACAGTGACTTCTGTGTGCAGTAAACTTTTCAGCCTCCGATAGTCCACATCTTATTTAATTTTTATTTTTGGTTTATTTCTGTTTTTGGGCGATGTGATTAGGGGGGGTAAGCTCTTTATTGTATTTTTTATAATTTTTGTTTGATTTAGTTTTGTGGATTGTATAGAGATTTTCAACTTTATTATGTCAAAATTCGGTTTTTTTATTTTTATTTGTTTTTGTCGAAATACTTTCCTTAACTTTGGCTCGTATTCCTATTATTGTGGAATTAGTAAATTTTGCTGTTACGTTGTTTTATCTTTTCTTAATTTCTTTTGAGGAATTAGGCTATTTTTTATGTCTGCCTGTTTAACAAAAACATCTTCTGGTGTTGGGTAGGGGAAGTCAATCTCATTCGGTAGAGCGACTGGGCTATAGCCTGGGCAACTGAGGAATCCTTTTTTCAGTTTTCTGCTGTGCAAAGAATCCAGTCCGAATCTGCGGTCCACCTAGCCTTCTATTGAATGGTCTCGGAGGTAAAGATGTTGAGGGGGGAAACTGGCCGCTTACCTCTCAGTAGTGCAGAGTCTAGGACTGCCTCCAGTACCTCGTGTGCCTTCGCCCCTCAATGCTTAATTAAGCACAGAGCCACTTTTACTACTGTGTGCCTTTGTATGTGGTCAAAGAATTTTCGAACGAACCAGCCGTTTTCTCTGGCAGAAATAAAGATTTCCTCCCTATCTTGCACAACAGCATAAATGTCTATGACTTCGCTTCTCTTCGTGAATTATAAATAACATTTTTATTTTCATACTTTTTTCGATCGTGTGGGAAAATAAAGAATATATTGACACCACGGAGCTGGTGAAGTTGTGCTATTTTATACACGAACCGTGACTTTTATTATTTCAATGCCTTCCTCTAGTTCATGGAAATTGCACTACGTCTAAATGGCGTCGAAGTGCCAGTAAGACTTGGTGGCGTACGTTTCAGGTTGGCGCCATTAATACGGCAATAAATACAGAGAATTCCGGAAGTAGGGAACTAGAACGAAGTAAGTTCTTTTGCATTTGTTACGCCACATCTAGTGCAGAAAGAAAGAGACGTCCGACGGCTTATATCGAAACTGTGTACTGGGGAGTGCAGAACAGGAAATGGATTTCTGTTCTTTATCTATATATGTGGAACATTTCTTGTGACTGAGTGGGTTAGGATGAAATTGATGTTCCGTGAATCTTGCAACTGCAGTAAGTCGAGTTTCTGGTGTTTTAAATGTGACTTATACGCTAATGAAAGAATATGAGCTTGAAATTTGCTATGGATATTACTTCTTGCGTCCATATGCCAACGGTTGCCTAGGATGGACGAGGTAACAGGGGAATGGAGGAAGCTGCATAATGAGGAGCTGAATGATCTGTACTCCTCACCCAGTTACATTCGGGTGTTAAAATCGAGAAGAATGAGATGAGCAGGGCATGTAGCGCGTATGGGGGAGAGAAGAGGGTTTTGGTGGGGAAACCTGAGGGAAAGAGACCATTTGGGAGATCCAGGCGTGGATGGGAGGATAATATTAAGAAGGATCTTCAGGAAATAGGGTGTGAGGGTTTGGACTGGATCGGACTGGCTCAGGATAGGGACAGGTGGCGGGGATTTGTGAATACGGTAATGAACTTTTGGGTTCCCTAAAATGCGGGGAATTTCTTGACTAGCTGAAAACCGGTTAGCTTCTCAAGAAGGACTCTGCTTCGTGGAGCAATTAAGTAGGTAAGTGTATGCTACCGGTTATTAAATTCAGTATACTGTGTCGCAGGAATGTCCTCGTGTTTTAAATTTGCTTTTGTCACGAAAGACGACACTTCTTGCTGGACACATCCCAAATCCCTGCAACTTGGCGCTTACGTGTGTCATTGTTTCTGTAATGTCTTTTAAGTAGGTGACTACTCTGGAGTGAACATGAATCTGTAAATCTGATCAAGGCCTTTTGGTTTTTGCGTGAAGATTGTTGGTCGGAAGACATTAAGCGAAGAGGTACTTGGAGGCCAGAACACACATGGGTGATAAACTTAAAATGATTGGTAGATAAATTGGCTGAAGTTGTGTGAATATTTGCAGTTGAATCAGTAGAGGGTTGTTTTGAAGACGGTAATGAAACTTTTAATTCCAAAAGAAGGCGACGAATTTCTTTGCCACTTGAACTACTGACCTCATTCAATAAATTTGTTTTACCGTTGATTTGGATAGTTACTTAATTCCCGACGTTGTTAATTAGTGACTTGCTTAGATAGTGACCCGTTTAGTTCTTTATTTACTTAACATCTCATTTCGTTTGTTATTTAGTGTGTTTGTCGTTTCTTCGTTTCCTTGCTCTCTCATTATATGAGTTTTGAAAATCTACCAACTGATATAGGCCTATATACAATTTCCCATGACATCATACGTGTGAAAAATAGAGATGCTGCAATATTACACCGTGTCTGATAGTAAATATTTATCTACGTTTTGGAGATCTGCAGTACCTACATCATAATTGTCAAGTCAAGGACAAAATTTCTCTCTAAACGTCAGTAGATAATTTTAATGTTTTGCTGGCCGTGCATCTCAGTATAATCTTAGCAACTGACCAACTTAATGCACAAATTTTTTTTATAATAAGTTTATTATATTCCTCTACATGTATCGAGCACTATTGTGCTCATCATCAGGAGGTCAAATTGTAATATACAGCATCTGGTATCGTCACACTGTAGGTGGCCGTCCGGTGCACAGGTTGAACGAAGACTCTTCTCTCAACCTGTGCACCGGACGGCCACCTACAGAGTGTAATGATACCAGATGCTGTATATTACAATTTGACCTCCTGATGATGAGCACAATAGTGCTCGATACATGTGCAGAAATATAATAAACTTATTATAAAAAAGAATATATACATTATGTTGGTAAATTGCTAAGACTAAGGTCAGTAGATAATGAATAGTTTACGCAATGTAACATATCCGAAGACGTGAGTCTTTGTGTTTGCCGCTGTAGGAGCCTTGTATCTCACTACCCGTTAATAGCTACACAGGCAAAAGAAGGATAAGCTTAAGTGAGATATTGGAGCCAGAAGCGTCCTGCCAGCCCATCGTCAAAAGTGAAATATTTTCTTTAGTCTTTCTACGTCTTCCAAAGTATCTGTTTCCTCTCTTTCGGACATTCAAAGACTGTGCCGTCTCGTCCTTCAGCAATTTTCCCTGAATCAGCTTAACCTTAATCCCCTGCCCACTAGGGGAAAGTGCTCCATGTGGTAGCAGGAGGAACTGCGGAAAGTTCGGTATTCTTAGCCTTTAGTGACCCAAGAATCTAAGAGCAATCAGGGACTTCGATTGTGGCCACTCTACAAATCCTTTTCTTTTCACTACTATTGTCTGCCTTTACTCTTGTATGCCGTTTTGTGTTCTACGAAAGCTCGGTTGCTTAACAACATATTCCACTGATGCCTTACATTTTACCCATTTTAAACTGAAGGCCCTTTTGGGGGTACTTCTGAGACCAAAGTAACGTGTGTGTGTGTGTGTGTATGTAAGTGTCGATTCGTCCTGCATTTCAAATTTGAGCCAGATGACCGATTTTCACGAATCATAGTTTGAACATTGTGCAGCTAGAGGCACACCAATGCTACCTGATAATGACGACTGATGATACGGCAGAGGCTAAAAGTTCTGAGGTGGTAGCGGCATTAACATCGCGTACTGTAGGTGCATTGTTACATATATTGAAGTAAACTTAGCATTTGTTAAGGAAATGTTTTGCAGAAAATGTAATAACGAAGTGAGGAAGGTAGGACAACTTTTTTCCGACTTGGCTTATACAGCGTTATGCTTGAACAGCAGGAGCAAGACAGGTGTAATTTTGTGCTGACACAAATGGTACACATGCGTACACATTATGGGCCTCTATGTAGTAATATTTGTGATTTAAAAATCACAAAAATTGGCGACGATTTGGAACTGTTAAAGCATAAAGTCAGTTAAACTTCAATATAGAACAGGCCGTGAAGGCTCAGAGGTTTAGTAGAAGTATAGATCTGCGCCATCTTTAACCCTTTAAAGACGAAGCGCAGACTGCTTTATTTAAAGACCCAGTCCGTACCGCGCTGTAAACACTTTTCATCTCGGTTATAAAAACGAATCAGTTTATGCTGTAAGTGGCACAAGTCGCTGTTTATTCTCAGATAAATACAAAACACATAAATAGAGTGTGGCAGAATGTAAAATTCCTGAATGTTAAACCGTTTGGTGCATCACGTAACCAGTAGTCTTTAAAAGGTTAAACTCGGTGCCAGATGTGGTTCGGTGGTTAAGGCCACGGCTCAGCCGCTTTACCCCGGCTAAGAGACCCGGTACCTAACAGTGAGTACGTGTACCTGTAGGTAAGTAACAAGTACTGCACAGAAATATGATGATATTAATAACAATATATCTATTCCTATATTAGTAATTTGCTGGCGCAACTTCCGTGCAGTCTTTCACAGAGAAAGCACAGGAACGTAAGAGAGAATACATGCAATAACAATCCACGAATATGAGCATACAGAAAACAAGTAAAACGAACCAATCACATCAGTAGTTTGCTTCTATTTTATTAACCTGCATTTTTAGCCGCATAGGACCAATTATGCAGCCAGCACGAATACACAAATACACGAATACAGCGCAATTACAGAAGCAAAACAAAATAAAATGAAAACAAGTTATAGGCCTGTATATTGAAGCCTATACTGACGTCCAGTTCGACATATTTAGTTGACCTGAGACGCTTTCGGCTTTCAGGATATTTACTTTTTGCGGCAGGAGGTAATGATAACATCACTAGACATGGAAGGGTTGTGGGCGACCCCGGAACAAGTGTTGTTGTAATCTGCTTGAAAGTGTGTACCAACAGCTTCAGCATCTGCTCCCGATTGAAATACAAAACACCGCTCACTCTAGCTGGATAGAAGTAGAATTTTGTTCCTAAACTAAAACACGTTTGGCCATAATTTAATGTGTTGTGATTTTAAGTTATCATTCGTAAAATTCGGCCACTTTAATCTGTCGAATTTAGTTTTAGCTTCAACCGGCTTTCGATGGAAAACTTAAAATTGTAAGTATCCTTATTTGTATTTTAAAGACGTTTATAGAAATCGTACAAGTATTTCTTCGGAATATAATATGTTAAAAGAGGGCGAAGGAATCGTAAAGGGAATTTGGGCTTTCTGGTGAGAACATGAAGATTTGCTAGGTTCATAGCATGGTAAGGTAAAGCAGTCCCGTTACAGGCCTGGAGTGGCCCAGAGGGTTCCAAGAAGTTAAGGTTCCCAGATTTTGTGACAACGGCACAGGATGGTGGTAGGTTATCAGCCTTACGCACCGTCCGCCTTTACCCCCAGGGAATGCTCCTGGTACTGATTTCTATTAGAGGCTGAGTCGACCCCAGGGCCATAGCGTGATCGGAAGGATTTTATATCAATGAAAAATCCAATGACACCAGCTGGGATCCAACCAGCGACCTTCCGATTTGTAGCGCAGCACCTTAACCACTGTGCCACCACGGTCCCTCTTCATAGTATGGTGCGTACCATTAATGGGACTGAATGAGGTTCTGAACAGCGGTGCAACCGGGAGTGTTAGGCTAACTTGCAGAACCAAAAGAAATTAAAAAGAAAACTATACAAATCGTAGTCCTCTGCACCCTATTTACGGTGATAATATTTATGGTTTTGTGTATAAATCTTAAATTACAAATGAATAAACAGAAATTCACTTTTCTTTAAAGCAGCTGACTTCTGTAAAAAAAAAACTTTCAAGTTTGTATAGTCCACTAAATATTTCGGTCTCTGGACGCCTTTATCAGTTTTATACTGGAGTTTTGTTATTTACTTTTACGACCTTAACAGTAAAATTACTGAAAATTGTTAGACCTCGTCAGGCCAATGATGCAGAATGTATTTGGTTACCATTTAAAGAAGAAGGCATCTACACAATTACGACATTGAGATAAAGGGTATAAATATTGTAAAACCCAAGATATTCAAAACTAAAAATCTCTGCAGTATGAAAGTCAGTTTCGAGTTTTTATTGGACTTTGTACATCCGTCGTGCAGTCAGGAACTTCAGATTCACTCGTTTGCATGCCCTTCTATATTTAATGTCTAAGTTACATTTGTTTCTGCATCCAGATTATTTTATTCTTGGAGATATTTGTGGCATTAGGTTGGTACTATACGAAAACCTAACTTTATGCACGATTGGTGTGAGCAAGAAAGCGAAGTCACAGCCGCAGGAAACATTTACTTATGTTTGATATTCTAATTGCCTCTCTGACGTTGGCAACGTTTGCAGCTTTTCCATCAGCTGCCTGCTGACTCTCGACTGCACAGACGGCGTGCTGAGGTAAGCAGGATGCGTCGTCATTCTATCAGAAGTTTCTCCTGCTCCCTAGCAGAAGTTTGTCTACTCTAAACAAGGCTCCTTCAGTCACATCCGTGTTCGTGACTAAAAAGACATTTTGCACTCCTTTTGTGACTCTAGTATTCCCGCCATTACTGAGACAAACAAGGTGTTTCAAAAGTAGACATTCCTGTGCTTACTGTTGTCGGCATGTCCTGGGCTAAATGGAACAGTAATATTACGTCTATTAGCTCTTGAAGAAATACAGTGGGGTGATGTAGAATGGACTCAGCTGGCAAAGATTAGGACTCAGTGGCACGTGTTTGTGAACACGACGTCAAATAAATACGTGCAACGTCTTGATTAAACAAACATTAGTCACCAACGAGGCCCTAACTGCATGGAGTTATGTTTAGTTTTGATCCCATTAATGAAATGTCGAACGGTTGAATGATTTGTCTTTGCTTATATGAGAAACTTCGTAATTTGTAATTCATTCATATTGTTGTTTTTTCTGCTTAGCTACCTTAACCCTTTTGATGATAAAGACAAGACATCTCGCCTGATATCCTCAGCCATTTAAACTGAAGCTATTTGTGCCTTGGAAACGCAGTGAAATGAAACTGTCTTCTTGTCTCAGAATTGTCAATGTCTGCCACATATTTCTCATTTAAACAATATTAATTAAAGAGTCAACAAAATAAAATGTTACTGAAAATCCGCCCAAAATTTCGGAGACATACAAGGAACACCGTATTTTGTTTCTTCTTCAATACATACTGTGTCCAGCCACCTGTGTCAACTTTCAAGTCTTGATGTTGTGTATCGGTTTAAGTAATACAATGGCACAGTCAAAACTAACTTAAACGGAACTTGGATATTAAAAAAAATATCTGTCCGCAACGAAAAACCTTTACAGTCCCGACAATCTTTAATTTAAATTCCAGGACCTGTATTAAAGGGAACTTGCCTGCAACCGAAAGAAATCCTGTCCCTGTGGTTTCGTTATGGGCAGGTTTTACTGCGCAATATTAGAATAATAAACACGGCGTCTGTATTACGAAGAACAGATGATATAGGAAATTGAAGAAAAATACTGTTTTTTCGAGAAATAAACAAATCCCACATGTGAAGGAATCTTGGATACTTTGCTACTGAAGCAAGCCGTGCATTCCAGGTAGTTGCTGATGCCCAGACCTAAAGCCAGATATTCATTAAGTGCATTTTCTTCTGGGATATGCCCCATGTACTTCGCATGTCAGTCCCATCATTCGGCAGAAGCTGTTGCCTATATCTTTAGGGAAGGAAAGGCACATTTCATTCCAGAAGACAGTAATCTTCACAATCGTATTGTGAGAACCTTAAATCCTAAATATTTCACCTAATATAAAATACTATTTGCCTTGAAAATGTCCTAAAGTACGATTCATAAAAGCCTCAACACTGGAAGGCTTTATTGCAGTGAATTCAGAAGGGTGGAATAGAGAGCACGGTGCGAGTGATGAATTGGGAAGGATAAAGGCTAATTCACACACAGCATGCCGTGCCCATGCCATTCCGTGCCGTGTTATTTCACACATGCCATGCCGCATCCCTACCATGCACCAACAGTGCCGTGAATTTCGTGACAGTCCGCATGTTAGCCGGAAATATCCGAACTGCTAGTCCAACAGTTTAACAGATCGTCTTTTTGGTACTGTGCTGCTACCACTCTTTACAGTCGTAGGTGTGGATCGTTGTGTAGATCAAATGGGAAAGACGGCACGGCATGGCAGGGGAACGGCATGGGCACGACATGCTATGTGTGAATTAGCCTTAAGAAAGGCAGCCATAGCTTTTATGTCCACAGAGGTAAACTAAATGAATTGAATTGAATGGTATTTGGGTTCAAGCCCTTCCGGGCCCGAAGCACCTAGGCCTTAAGACAGGCCTTTTGTGCCCCATGTTTTATACTAAGTTAAAGGAGCCCTGTTCCTTTAGCAAACTTCCAGATGGCTCCTATTATTAGTTTACTAATATCCTCTGGGTCCAAAAGAAGGAACCCAGATATGTATGTCTGGGTGAGACTAAGGCCTCACACTCACACAAAATGTGGACGGAGGTCTCCTCATCAGTACCACAATACGTACACAAGGTTCCCAGTGAAGGAGCTCCCCCCGGCCCCCTCCACGGAGCCTGTTCAAAGAGAGACGCTCGATCTCCAGAGCCCTCTTCATCCATCTCTCAAAGTCCCCGGTAGACGAGCCCTCCTCCAGGTTCCCCAAACGGGGCCCCTATGGAAAGAGATGCCTGTCTCAAGAGCCTTTTCTACATATCCCTCAGGGTCCGCAGCAAGGGAGCTCTCCCTCCAGGTTCCCTTCACAGAGCTCCCACAGAGAGAAACACTCCAACTCCAGAGCCACTTTCAACCATATCTCAAAGTTCCCGGTTGATGAACCCACTCCATGTTACCCAACTGAGCCCCCGTGAAGAGAGACGCCCATCCACAGAGCCTTCCTTTCATATCCTTTAGTGTCGTCAGTAAGGGTTCTCTCCCTCTAGGTTCCCCTAACAGATCTCCCATAGACAGAGATGCCCCGTTTTCAGAGCCCCCATTCAACTGTCTCTTAGAGTTACCGGTGAACGGACCCCCAGTGATACTTACCAAGGCCTCGGTGGAGAAAGGTGCCCATCTTCAGAGCCTTCTCAAGGCCCCGGTAGAAGAGCCCCCTACTATATTCCCCAGAGGGGCCCCCCATGGAGAGTGATGTCCGTCCCCTGAGCCCTCCTCTCCGTGTATTTCCAGGTTCCCAGAAAGGAGCCCGCTAACAGAGCTCTCGCATTGAGAGATGCTCCTCCCTTTCCGGAGCCCACCAACTATCTCATAAAATTCCCAGTCAACGGACTCCACAGGTTCCCCAATGGGCTGCTACGGAGAGAGACACCCGTCTCCAGAGCTTTCTTTTACACCTTTCCCTCAACGTCCCCGGTAAATGATCCCCCCTCCATGTTCCCCAACAGGGTCCCTATGGTGAGAGAAGCTTCATCTCCGGAGCCAGCTGTTTTTTCATTCATTTATATCTGTCAGAGTCCCCAATAAGGAGCTCCCCACGAAAAACGGGGAAAATATTTGGTCTTCGTCCACAGAGCCCCACGTGGACGGAAGGCCTACATACAATGGGGTGCGGCCTGGTTCCCGAAGGGGATCTTTACGACACTGCAATCTCTACCCCAGTGCCATGCAGCCCTCAGCACGAAACCTTCCACCTCGGCTTGCGTAGACCAGAGCCCCGTTAGCCAGCGTGTGTCGTAGCAACCCTCATCAGGGTATGCCATCCACAACTGTTACCGCCTCCCACGTGACCCCGGGTAGAGTAGAGTACGAATCGACGATACCCCGAGGTACGGACGAGGGGTTGGATTTATGGGGGGCGTCCACAAGGGTGAGCAGAATGTATTCATCATACTCAAAGTTTCACCATTCGCTTACAGACAATTTACATTTGTTTAAAGTAATGCGAAATGGGCCGATCCCAGTGGTCGCGCAGTCTAAGACGTGGGTCTGCGGTCGCTAGCTTGCTGAGGTTGGGAGTTCGAATCCCGCCAGGTGTATAGGTGTCTCACTCTTGTGAGTGGTGTGTGTTTTCAGGTAGTAGACCCTGCGACGGAAAGATCACTCGTCCATTGGAGTCCTACCGAATGTGATGTGTCTGGGTGTGATCGTAAAGCCTCAACGTTGAGGAGGCCTAGACCCGCTAGGGCTGTCGAGCCATGAAAAGAAAACATGTGAATAGGAAGACTTTGGTATTATTTAGGTACGTTGCACAAATATTGGTTTTTACAAATAACGCTTGTGAGGTTTCATATATCAATATATATGCAGTGATGCATTCAGTTCATAATACTTTTCAAAACGCGTAGTGTCATGATCGGTGACACGGCATTGATTTATTCAGAAATTCCCTCTTTGAGATTGTGTGATTTAACTCATTCAAATAACTAAACAGATGAAATGTAACTTCGTCTGACATATTCAAGCTACGAATAACATCTGAATGTTCGTTCATTGAGGAAACAACTAACAAAATGCATATCTTCAAAAAAAACCACTATTGTACCATTCTTAAACAGTTTGTATTCGGTAGGGGTGATGACGTAAGGGAGAATTAAGTATTCGATGAATCGGTCTGCTCAATATGCTGAGGGAAACTGAATATGTGCGTAGCTCTCGTCTGGGGCTACGGCCGACAGCGGCTCGTACTCCTTGCACATATCCGTTGTACGCACAGTTCTGACACGGGCTCCAGGTTTCTTGTTTGGAGCAGAAGCCGTGGTCCGAAAATTCTCTACACCTTTGTTGACGGTGTTGTGTTGATGAACCAATGCAAGTCTCCCAGTTTTGAATTTCCCTCTGGATATTGGTCGAATTCTTATCACAGAGTCGTTTTACGCGCCTTCGCAAACTTGCGAAAAGCGACCATGAGCTTTGTCATATATGTCTGTCTGTCCGTCCGTCCACGCGCATGGAATAAAGCGGCTGCCACTGGTAGGATTTTCATGAAATTTGATGTTCGAATATTTTTCATAAATCAATGAAGAAAATTCGAGTTTTAATAAAATGTCAATAATGACGGGTATTTTACGTGAAGACCTATGTACATTTATGATAATATCTCTCTATAATGGGAAATGTTTCAAAAAAACGTTTTAGTGAAAATCAAAACAATATTTTCGAAGTTTTTTTCCCAAAATCGTACCTTTTATGAGATAATGTGGAAAAATGTTTTAGAGCCAGAGAGGTCACAGATGACAACATACTCGTAATACGGCACATGTGCCTTGCATGCTGGATCACTAAGGCTACAGACACACACTCAGAATAGGCAATAATTATTGCTTTTCCATGGCAACAATTGTTACGCCAACGTGCCTCACTGTTACGCTCATGCATACATTGCCTGTCTTTTTGAAAAACGTCTGTATCACAAGCACGGTGGACAGCCTGCCACTGATCTGTGTATAGTGAATAGTTTTCCTACCTAAATGCTTTAGCGCATGATTTCTTAAACTGTGATATGCGTACCACTACTGATACGACAAATATTTTTACTGGTACGCGGCCCTAATGACAAAAAAAATCAAAGTGAAAAAAAAGGATGAAAACTTTAAAAATAAATAATATATGATCCACATACTTTTCTTGAATTGGACTACTTCCATCCCGCTGTGTACATATGACAAATTGTATTGAATTAAACCGTCTTTACACAACATTATTGAGAGTTATATTCTACATCTGGTTACATCAGCAACATGTTTCGGCCTTGCTTGGCCATCATCAGGCTTACAAAGATTAGTATCAATGAAGGTATATAAAGTTGCTGTACCGATGGGATCCCATGGTTAATATTGTTACATTGTTACAATGTAACAGTGTTACAATGTAACATTTCTTTACATTGTAACAATGTAAACCATGGGATCCCATCGGTACAGCAACTTTATGTGCCTTAATTGATACTAATTGTTGTAAGCCTGATGATGGCCAAGCAAGGCCGAAACATGTTGCTGATGTAACCAGTTGTAGAATATAACTGTCAATAGTGTTGTGTAAAGACGGTGTTACGCTAAGGGCAGAATTTTTACAGTTGGATTTTCTCGCTAACAATAGGCGTAACATTGGTGCATCAGATTGCACAACTCTTGTTAACTTAGGGATGATGCAACTATCACGAGTTATGTGACGTCACAGGCGTTTAGACGCTTCGAGAACTTTTTCTTTGTTCTAGCATAAGAGCAGTGTGCGTTAACGACCGTGGCTTGGCGTCAGTCCTTCGTTGCTAGTGTCTGCATGCACATCCATGAGGGAGCATGTAATTCATGTTGTCACATTTCGAAAGGAACAAAGGGTTCTTACAGTGTTTTTACCACAAGGGTAATTTAGTGTACGCGTCAGCTATACTGTCTGTAAATTGTGTGTGAATTGCACCTTCATAGGGAAGTGCATCCTTGTAATTCGTACTAGTGCTGCATAAGGCAGAGAAGTGAAGCTTCAAGTACATACGTGTTATTACAACTGTGTGAGGACACAGAATTAGAGTTCACCAAAGGGGTGTATTTATAAACTCAGAAGGAACAGTTGTATTGAAAATTGCTTGTGATTAATCGGTTTACGATTTCATTAAACTATTGAAATCATCAGTGTGTGGATAGCACAATAAGTGAGCTTGCATGAGGCAACTAACTATTTCTTGTAGGAAGTGTACTTCTAGGAACAGTGTTGTTATACACAGGGTGACAAATAATAATTCAAGTAATATTCTAA
>Ga0123354_10002130_pt1 | contig 25622 bp, 19 predicted proteins | sample TergutLab28metaG_2_FD_97872 | JGI IMG/M metagenome (GOLD analysis project Ga0123354, IMG submission 97872) | Labiotermes labralis P4 segment gut microbial communities from Petit-Saut dam, French Guiana - Lab288 P4 | ecosystem: Host-associated > Arthropoda: Insects > Digestive system > Gut ...
CATCTGCTGCAATGCGCTGCGCAGCGTATTCGCGGTAACGTTCGCGACCCAAGTCGACCGACGCCATACCAATTCCGCTGAATCCAACGGCAGCCTTTGGATCAGCCCATCCAGTGGCATCTGTCATCTTGCCGAGTGCGGCCGCGTAGTCGCCAATCAGGTACGACGAGTAGTTGGTTGCCTGATCGTGTGACAGCATCATTGCAGCTATCGACGTTGAAACTCCCCGGAATATAGTCGAGGGCTGGCCATCGCCAAACAGCGCCCCAGTAGCCGAATTGTGGGTGCCAACAGGTATCACAATGAGCGGGCCCCGCCCGTGTGCGGGCATCGGATTTATGCCGTAGACCTGCCACTCAGCCTCAGTCCAAGGCCTCGCCTCACCGGCGCGGGCGTTAACTAGCTCGGAAATTGCCGCCAGTGAATTGGCTTCGACGCCACCAAAATCCGCTCCGGTTTTCTCGAACAGCTCGGCCGTGTAGACAACGGCAGTCGCGTAGTTGCCACCGTCGAACCATGGTTTGCTCCGGCTCTGACTGCGCAAGAGATTAGCAACGTCCAGCACCATTGACGACCCAGTGCCACCACAAAGAGAGGAGATGATGAACACCAGCGTTTGATCGGCACCTCCCTCAGGCTGTCCGGTCAAACGGGCCAAAGTCTCAAGGTCTGATCTGGCAGTAGCCGTGTTCAGCAACTCAACCTGGTCGTTGATCACCGCGTATATGTCCGACACCCGGGTAAGCCCTGCCACGCGTCCGACGGCGCGGTACTGGCTGGCACCGGTGGTCAATGGCGTGGCTGCCGGAATGTCACCCGGTACCTTCGGGCGCCATTTGTGCAACAACGACAAAGCCCCCCGCTGCTGCAACCTTAGCGCCAGCGACGAGTCAACCGGTCCGTAAGTGTCGCCAACGCTCACAAAACCGTAATACCTGCCATCTTGATCGCCAACCGGAGACGGCAGATCAGACCGCGCACCATCGGATTCCATGGGTGTGTCTAAGTGCAGGAACTGCCAGCATTGGGGCAACCGGTCACCCTGCCAGCCCAATCGCTTGATCTCGCGGCGTAACCGTTCCATCAGGAACTGAACGGTGTTGCCACCGGATCCACCAATACCAACCACAAAGAATCTCATCATTTCTGATCTCTTTCCACGGTTTCACTCACTAAATAATCAGCCTGTTGTTCAGTTCACTGACCAATCCATATCGCTGGGCACATCTGGCATGCCCGCATCGCCCCAGACGTCATCTGGCGGCGGCGGTGGCGCTGATACTGTCTGGCGCTTCGAACTCCTGCCACGGACTTTGGCAGTGCTACCGGCCAGCCGTGAGCGCAAGCTCTCGATGTACCCCCCAGCATCCTTGGCCGCTTGATCCACGCTGCCAGGACGCTCAACAAGGGGGCGCCCCGCTGGCACGAATACGACTAGTGTGCCGGCGATAGGACTGTCAGGCGATGTCGTCCCAGGCGCGGCAAGGAACGCCCACTCGTTTGCAAGGCCTAACCGCATGACGGCGGCCCCGTCCTTTGTAGTGTTCGGGCCAAGAGAACCAACGCCAACCATTCCGTCGGCGACAAGTGCCACATAGCCGGGCTCAGAAAATCGTATGCCTGCCCTGGCTATCAGTTCCAGCCCACTTACAATGGTGGCCAGATGGCCCCCGCCGCGCACTTCGCCAATCTTCGACCATTGGACCGGGCCATTGACACTGACTTGATCGCCGTCAGCTTGTGCTGATATCACGGCTGCTTCGACATCTGTCAGGTCGTTGGGGAATCTGGCACCCTTCCTTCTTGTCCATACCATGACAAAGATGGGCACGCCGAGCCCAATCAACAAGCAAACGGTCAACACGATGATAAAGACCAGCATGTTGGCTTCAAGCTCGCATGTTGCCGTCAATGGAACTACCGTTGTTACTTCTTTTTGCTGCGACTCTTCAGGGATCAAGTGCACCGTGAAATTGCCACGCACCGCACCGCTGCCAGGTACCTGCGGTGTCATTGTGACGCTGAGATTATCCTTCTGCCCAACGCCAAGCGATAGACACGTTGAAGGCGATGATGCCGGTGAGGAGATAGCTAGCTGGGCCTGCGTCAACTGCTGCGGTATTACGGTGAAATGACCTGAATCAGGCTCGACCCAAACACAGCCGGGGCCAACTACCTCAATGCTAGAAGTCGCGGGCACAGTACCCCGGATGGTGCCGAAATTGACTGAGGCCGTATTTATGGTTGGCAGCACATAGGGTGCTCTGATAGTGATTGTCTGTTCGATTTCTTGCGTATCGAGGCTAATCCCGCCTGCCGTGATGAGGCTGACTGAAGTCACAAGGGTCGCGGATCCGATCGGGGCATCGTCTGGCACAGACCAAGTGGCTGTTTGCTCACCGCTCAGTATCGCAAGCGCATCCCCGTCCTGCGACGACATGATAGGCGTTGAACCAGCGGGCAGCTTGATAGACGCAGAGATTTCAATATGCTTCAGAGCCGGCTCCAGGGAAGGTATCGGGGTTCCATCAAGGCGTTCAAGGACGAATGCCAGATCGGTATCCTCGCCCCGGATAAACTCCGGAGCGCTGGAGGGATCAAGCCGCATTGAAATGTCAGAGCGGAACGACACCTTTGCCTGACCAGGTAGATCGCCGTTCTTTGACGCAGCGTCAACAAAGCCGATGGTCCACTTGCCAGACCAACTCGGTGGCCCCGCACTGCCATCCAGTGTTACAGACACAGCAGACATCATTGACGGCGCGTACCAGGTGTATGAAAATGGCACACCGCCAGCCAACCCAGTACTTGCTTCTATGTTGTCGTTGACGGTCACAGTGACAGGTGCCGGCTGCCCCTTAACCTTTGGCGGTGTTATGGTCATCTGCACACCAGGCTTATCGAAGACCGCCAGGATAGTCAGCGACGATAGCGATGTGTCAAGGATGAACGAGCGGAAGCTATTCTTCGGGCACGTCTTCGCATCTGGCTTGCATGGCACGATGTTATCCAGAGGCTTGTCGTCCGCATCTTGGTCAACTGTCGAATTACCGACAGTATCCGATGCGTCGAAGGCCAATAGTAGCTCTGCCATATTGTTGGCTTGCACAAACTGGCCTCGTGGTTGCAGCGCCCCGCAAGTGTTGTCAGCGCCACCTGTACCATTGACTGGCCCTGTAACGATTGACTGCAGCAACCCGAATTTCGGATTATCCGACGATGATAATCCCACACCGACAATGTATATCCCATCCGCACGCAGGGTGTCAGCTACACCGCCATCACGGCAAAGATCAGAAATGGCGGCATTCTGCACCTGGGTAGCAGCCGCCGCGTCTGTGAGCTCAACCGTCTCCACCCCTGGAACCGGCTTGGTTACCCCGTAATTATCTTGCATCCGGGTATCGGTGCGCGCATTGATATGAAACTCGCCGTCCGAAAGCACAACAAGCAGCGCGCATGGCTCCAACGGAGCGCCTGGCATCGCTGAGGCATGCGAGGTCAAGTCATCCTCCGCGGTCTTAAGGCCAGTCCAGTAATCGGTCTCGAAACCGGTGTTGGCGCCTGCAAGGTTGCTGATATCACTGTTCAGTGTTACAACACCACCGGCATCCAGGCGTGTCCAGTCGCCAACTGGCTTAGCGTCACTAGAAAATGACCAGATACGCATGTCAACCGTTGCGCCGAGCGCTGTGGCCATATCAGACAGCCTGCTAAGCAATATCTGTGCTGCTGGAACACGAGCATTGTTCCGGTCTGTTCTGGCCAAACTGCTTGACGCATCGAAAAGCAACTGAACCGCACCAACCTTGCTGCTGGCGACGCACGTGGAAAAACCGCGCACGCCAATGTTATCCAGCGGATCGGCATGTGCCGGCGTCACCAAAGCCATGCTGAAAAAGAACGGTACTGTCACTGTCAGCGCTGCGATTATCGCACTTGCGCGCCATGGTACTCGCTTCATGTTTACTTCGCCCCTAAAAACATCGGCAGCCTGGCAAACCAATCAGCGAACAGCCACGCGTTCCAAAGTGATAGCACCAGCGTGACCACGACGGTAGCCAATCTGACTGGCGAGACGATATCGTCGCGGGCGATGTACCAGTTGGACGCCCGGCGGCGGTTGTCGACGACGGTGAAGTACAACAAGAACCCGAAGCCAAGCCCGCACACCAGCGCCCACGCCACAGCTCGCATCCAAGTAGAACCCCATACCAAGCTGACGATGCCGATGACAAGCGGACCAGCCAGAGCGACGATCAACGGCACCCACGCGGGCCCGGCATAGGCGGACTCTTCGACCACCCCTTGATCGATTTTGGTGGTCGTCTGCATCGCGTCCGGCCATGGGAAATCTATCCCCTGGCCAGTAGCATCCGATGGCCAAGCAGAGTCGATAGGCGCTGCCCCTGGCCATGCCACATCGGGAGGAGTCGGCAGTGGATTTGTGATCTCGCCTGCGCCTTGGTATGACACGTCAAGCCGGCCTTCCGCGCCATAGAATGAGTCAGGCGGCGTGTCGCCGTTATAAGGTGGGTCTGTCATCAAGAAACCTTAAGATCCGTCATGGAATTTCCATAGGTAGGATACCTCACAAAACTGATCCTGTGAAACCATTTTCTAGTGTTGGACGCACTATTTTAGGTAAGCAGGGCCCCCAAGATCGCCCCGGCCTCACGGCACTGGTCCACGGTGACGTCCATGTGGGTCACCGCCCGCACCGTGTGCGGCCCCACACCACTGGCAATGACACCCGCCTGGTGGGCGGCGTCCAGCACCTCGGCACTGGAACGCCGGCCGGTGTCCATCACCACGATGTTCGTCTGCGGCGGCGTAGAGATCGCACCAGGGGCGCGCTTTGCCACCTCGGAAGCCAGCACTTTTGCCGCCTCGTGGTCGTTAGCCAGCCGGGCGATGTTGTGGTCCAGTGCGAAAAGGGCGCCGGCCGCCAGAATCCCCGACTGGCGCATCGATCCGCCGAGCGCCTTGCGCTGTAGCCTCGCCCGCCCGATGGCTTCTGAGGAACTAACCAATACTGACCCGACCGGCGCGCCAAGCCCCTTGGAATAACAAACTGACACAGTATTGAAAAGGCGTCCGTAATCAGCCATTGCCACCCCTGTTGCCACATGGGCGTTCCAAAGCCTTGCGCCATCCAGGTGCATGGCCACGCCGGCTTTGCGGCAGACGGCACTAATCGCCACCAACTCGTCGTACGGCTGCACCGTACCACCGCCGAAGTTGTGGGTGTTCTCGATTTCGACGCCGGCTGTTGCCACAAGGAAACCGGCTGGCGGTGCGATCATCGCCTCGATGACATTGGCGGACGCCACACCAGTGCCACCAGACGACCATGTCCTGGTCAAGATACCGTGCAGGTTGGCATGCGAGCCGTGCTCGGCACGCACGATGTGGGCCTGCTCGTCGCACAGCACCTCCTGGCCGCGCCCGGCCGTCAGCCAGATACCGAGCAGATTCGACATGGTGCCACTTGGCACGAACAGACCGGCCTCGTGGCCAAGCAACTCCGCCGTCCTAGCCTCTAGTTCGGCAACCGTCGGGTCTTCCTGGTATATGTCATCGCCCACATCCGCTGCCGCCATGGCGGCTCGCATTGCTTGGCTGGGCAGGGTTATGGTGTCGGAGCGTACGTCAATCACGATGCAACAGTTTAGTGGCAAATCACCAGTCGGCTGGGTCAAGGTCGGGCCGACGCTGCTCGGCCAACGACCCAAGACGCTCTGCCACCCGGAACGCCAGCTCCAGTGCCTGGTTCCGGTTGAGGCGCGGGTCGCACAGCGTCTCATACCGATCCGTCAGATCAGCCTCGCTGGTATCGAACGCGCCGCCCAGGCACTCTGTGACATCCTCGCCAGTCAGCTCAACATGGATGCCACCAGGCCATGTGCCCAGCTCACCGTGCACATCGAAGAAACCATCGATCTCCTCGACAACATCGTCTATCCGGCGCGTCTTGAAACCGCTGTCTGTGGTGACGGTGTTGCCATGCATCGGGTCGCAGATCCATACAACCTCATAGCCGGCATCCCCCACCGCCTCAATGAGCGACGGCAACAGGCGTCTCACATTCTTGGCACCAAGTCGCGTGATGAATGTCAAACGCCCCGGCTCGTGGTCCGGGTCAAGGCTTCTCGCCAGCTGGGCCGCCTCCGCCGGTGTCGTGCTCGGCCCGAGTTTGACGCCCAGCGGGTTACGCACATGAGCCAGCATCTCGACATGCGGGCCATCAAGTGCCCGGGTGCGCTCGCCAATCCACAACAGGTGGCCTGACGTGTCATACGGCAGCCCGGTGCGGTAGTCGACGCGAGTCATGGCGCGCTCGTAATCAAGCAACAATGCCTCGTGACTGGCGAAGAACTCCCCCGCCCGCACGTCGTGGTCGCTCAGTCCGCATGCCGCCAGGAACCCGATGGCTCGCTCGATCTCGCCTGCCACCTGCAGGTATTGCTGCTGCACGTGCGTGTCGCGGACAAACTGCGCGTTCCAGGTGTGTGCCTGCCGCACATCGCCAAAACCGCCCGCCATGAACGCCCGCACCAGGTTAAGAGTTGAGGACGCCGCGTTGTATGCCCGCAACAGCCGCTGCGGGTCGTGGCGCCTGGACTCCGCCGTGAACTCGAACCCATTGACGGCGTCACCGCGATACGCCGGCAGCATCACCCCGTCGCGCGTCTCTGTATCGGATGACCGGGGCTTGGCGTACTGGCCAGCCATGCGCCCAAGCGTTATCACCGGGGTCTGGCCAGCGTAGGCCAGCACCACAGACATTGACAGCAGCACTCGCAGCCTGGCCTTGATGGCATTTGCCGTCAGCCCGTCGAAGGTTTCAGCGCAGTCGCCGCCCTGCAGCACGAACCCCGCCCCACAGGCCACCTTGGCCAACAGGGCCTTCAAGTCATCGCACTCACCGGCGAACACCAGCGGCGGCAGGGTTTGCAGCTGCTTGACGACGGCGTCGCGTTCGGCCGGATCGTCGTAAACCGGCTGTTGCGCATTCATAGTTGACACACGCCAGATTCTAGTCGCCAAGCGCTAGATTATCTGTCGACCAGCTTCTGGCTGACCACTCGTGAGACGCCATCGCCGCGCATCGTCACCCCGTACAGGGCGTCCGCCACCTCCATTGTGCGCTTCTGGTGGGTGATGATCAGCAGCTGGGATGACTGCCGCAGCTCCTCGTAGATGTCAAGCAAGCGCGAGAGGTTGGTGTCGTCCAGCGCTGCCTCGACCTCGTCCAAAATATAGAACGGGCTGGGCCGCGCGATGAACAGCGCCAGCATGAACGCCACCGCCACCAGCGCCCGCTCGCCGCCTGACAGCAGCGACAGCCGCTTCACCTTTTTTCCCGCCGGCCTTGCCTCGACGTCGACGCCAGTTGCCAGCAGATCGTTCGGGTCGGTCATAAACAGCTGCCCCTCGCCACCCGGGAACAACCGCGAGAACACTTCACTGAATGTCTTGGCAACGTCGGCGAACGCCGCGGCGAACACCTGCTGCACCTGCGTGTCAACCTCGTCGATGATGCCAACCAGGTCGGCATGGGTGCGCTTGACGTCTTCCATCTGCTCGGCGAGGAATGCGTGGCGCTCGCTCATCGCGTCGAACTCCTCCAGAGCCAGCGGGTTGACCTTGCCCAGCACAGCTAAATCCTGCTCCGCCCGCCGGAGCCGTGTGGCCTGCTCCGTCCTGTCGTACGGCTTGGTGACGCCCGGCTCATCCCCCTCCGCCGGCACCGGAACTGGCACATCCGGCCCGTACTCATCGATCAGGATCGCTGCCTCAAGGCCCAGCTCGGCCAGTGACCGCTCCGAGAGCTGTTCCAGGCGCAAACGTTGCTCGATGCGGTCCAGCTCGCCACGGTGCGCCCCCGCCACAACGTTCTCGAACGCCACCGACCTCTCTCGGGCGGCTGCGCGAGCTTGGGCCAAGCCCGCCTGGGCCGCCAGCCGCGCCTCGTCAGCCTGGCTCTTCTTGATACCAGCGGCATCGATGGCTGCATCGACCTGCGTGGCCAGCCATTCGGCTCCGATCCGCACCGCTTGCGCCTTTTCCGCCTCGCGACGCAGCCGTTCGGCCCGCTCTATGGCCGCAGCACGCCGTGCCCGCTCCTGCTCAGCCGCCGCCATCAGGGCATCAGCCCGTCCAGCCAGAGCGGTGGCGCGCTCCTCCACAGTGCGCAACGCCAGCCGGGCCTCCATCTCCTGCTCTCGCACTTGCCCAAGTGCTTCGGTGGCCGCGTCCTTGGCGCTCGGGTCTGGCTCCTCGTTGCCGCCCTCGGTGCTGGCGGCCTCCAGCCGCTGCTCCAGCCCGGCAAGGGAGGCCTGGTCCTTCTCCCGCCCACTTCTGGCTTCGTCTATCCCTACTTGCAGACGCCCGGCTTCCGCCTTCGCTGAGGCTGCCTTCTGTTTGGCGACGTTCAGCTGCTCCGTCAGCGCGGCGATCGCCGCATCCGACTGATTGAGGTTGGCCAGTGCCTCTTCCCGGACGGACTTGGCCGACGCCTCCTCGGCAGTCGCCCTGGCCATCTCAAACCGGACCTTTTCTGCCTGGTGAGATGCACCTTCCAAGTCGGATTTGGTCTTATCCAAAGCCGCCTGCACCTGTAGCTGGCTGCTATCCCCCGCTGCACCGCCCCGCACCTGCCAGCGGCTGATCACATCGCCGTCACGAGTCACCGCCATCAAGTCCGGTTCCGCTTGCGCCAGACGGATCGCGCCCGGCAGGTCGTCGACCGCCACAATGCCGCGCAGTGCCAGCCGCACGGCCCCAGACAAGCCATCATCTGTGCGCACGGCGTCTGCAACCCAACGCGAACCCGCTGGCGGTGGCGGCGCCTTGATGCCACCAACACCACGCACCAGCAATGCGGCCCGCCCGGTGTTCGACTTCTTCAGCCAGTCGACGGCGTCCCGCGCGGCGGTCAGGCTATCTGCCACGACGGATTCGGCCAGCGGGCCAAGAGCGGCCGCCACCGCCATCTCCCACCCCGGCTCGATCACAATGCTTGCTGCCAGACGCCCGGCGATGCCACTCACCGCACCGGAATCTGTCAACTGTGCCGATACATCGGCACCAAGGCTCAGCTCCAACGCCTCGATGCGGGCCTTTAGCGACGCCACCTTCTGGCCGGCGTCTGCCTCGTGCTGGCGTGCCGCCTCGATGGCCTGGGCGGCGCTCTGCCAGGTCGCATCGGCATCATCGAATGCCGCGTCCAGCCCAAGCTGTGCATCATCGAGTGAAGCCAGGCGTGATTCCATCGCCTGATAGTCGCCCATCGCCTCAAGTGTGCGGGCCTCGGCGTCAGCCAATGATGAGCGCATCCTGGCGTCCGTGGCCAGCCCGGCCTCAATCCGGGAGCGCAGCGCGCCCACCTGCCCGCCGAGCTTGGCCAGCCCTTCGCGACGGTCAGATGCCGTGCGCAAGGCCAATGAATACGCCGACTCGGCGTCGCTGGCTGCTTGCTCAGCTGACGCCCGTTTTGCTTCCGCCTGCTGCAAGATAGCGCCCGCCTGCTCGATCTCGCCCCGCAGCGCCTCTTCGCTCACCCGCATCGACGCCGCTTCCGCCTCCAGCGTCTCCGGGTCACGCAGGCCGGCAGGGGTTTCGGACGCGTCCGCGGCATGTGACACACGTTCCACCGCGATCGACAGGGTCGAGGCGACGCGTTCCCGCAGCGCGGTCAGGCTGTACCAAAGCTCTTGGGCTGCACTGAGCCGCGGCAACGCCTCAGCGGCCACAGCCTCGGCCGCCGCCTCGTCCTCCCGGGCCTTGGTCAGCGCCATTTCCGCGCTCTGGCGGGCCTTCTCCTGCTCCGCCTCTGCCATGGCTTCTGCCTCCAGTGCCGCCATGGCCTGCGTCAGGTCGTCTGCCAACAACCGCGCCCTGGCATCGCGGACGTCAGCCTGCACGGCGGCGGCGCGCCTGGCCACCTCGGCCTGGCGTCCCAATGGTTTCAGCTGTCGGCGGATTTCAGCCACCAGATCGCTTAGCCTGGCCAGGTTTGCCTTGGTTGCCTCCAGCTTGTGTTGCGCCCGCTCCTTACGGCGACGGTGCTTGAGCACACCGGCGGCCTCTTCGATGAAGCCTCTGCGCTGTTCCGGGGTAGCACCAAGGATGGCATCCAGCTGCCCCTGGCCGACTATGACGTGCATCTCGCGCCCCATGCCGGTATCGCTTAGCAGTTCTTGCACATCCAAAAGACGACAAGTTGTGCCATTGATCGCGTACTCCGAGCCGCCGCTGCGGAACATCGTGCGCGATATCGTCACTTCCGAGTAGTCGATGGGCAGCGAATGGTCAGTGTTGTCGATTGTCAGCTGCACCTCGGCGCGTCCCAAAGGCGCCCTGGCAGACGTGCCGGCAAAGATGACGTCCTCCATCTTGCCGCCCCGCAATGGCTTGACGCCCTGTTCGCCCATCACCCAGCTGAGGGCGTCCACAATGTTCGATTTGCCGGAGCCGTTGGGGCCAACCAGTGCCGTGATGCCGGGCTCGAAGGTCAATGTGGTTGTGGACGCAAAAGACTTGAACCCCCGCAGGGTCAAGGTCTTCAGATACACGGCGATTCCTTATCGGTGGTGGCAACTCGGGTTAGTTTACAGGCTCGGGTCGTGGTGGCGGAAGGTCACAAGCCGGTTGACCATGAAGTTGACAGGCATCCCGACCAGTACGCCGGCCAATTGGCCCCAATACTCTCTTGCCCGCCAGCCAGAATCGGTGAACCAGCCCGGCAGATAGAGCGGTGAGCTCGGGTGCGTCAGCGCCACCTTGACGGCAAAGCCGACCAGAGCCCCGATTATGCCGACGGCAAAAAACAGCAGGAAACCCTGCCACCAGGCGCGCCTGGTGCCGCGGAACGTCCACCAGCGGTTCAGCTGGTAGTTCCAGGTGTTGGCCACAAGAAAAGCAACGGCGTACACCACGTAGCTGTATCGGATTGCCATGTTGCCAGGCAGCGACCAGATGGCTTCCCGGGCGTTAGCCGCACCGCCATTGAACTGGTTCATGATCAGGGTGACCAGCAAATTGACTACTATCCCGGACACCCCGATGAGGCCGAACTTAACGAACTGCCCCAGCCACCCCGGTAATTTGCTCACTATTCATCACTCGGATTAAGCGCCTGGTATGCGAAGCGGGCCGCCCACTGCTCAGCGTGCTTCTTCGAGTGCCCCTCACCTCGCGGGTACTCGCGCTCGTCCAGCCACACCCAGGCTGTGAAATGCTTATCGTGATCCGGCCCGGACTCACTGATGAAATACTCCGGCACACCGAGCCCCCGGTTGGCCGCCAGCTCTTGCAGCGACGTCTTCCAATCGAGCCCGGCACCCAAAGTGGCAGCGTGGTCGACAAGAGGGACGAACAGGTATGACACCAGATGCCGCGCGCCTTCCTCCGATGTCAGCCAGGCCGCACCGATAAGCGACTCGGTGGTGTCTGCCAGAATCGATGTCTTGTCGCGCCCGTTCGTTGCCAGCTCACCCTTGCCCAGCTTGATCAGGTCGCCGATGCCGAAATTGCGGGCCACGACGGCCAGCGATGCGGCTGAGACTGTGGCGGCGCGCAGTTTCGCCAGCTGCCCCTCAGGCATTTCGGGAAAGTGCTTGTACAGATAATCGGTGACGACAAGGCCCAACACGGCGTCACCAAGGAACTCGAGGCGCTCGTTATGGGGGCACTGCCCATGCTCGTAGGCATAGCTGCGGTGGGTCAGCGCCAACGAAAACAGTTCAGGGTCAATGACCACGCCGATCTGGTTCAACAAGGCGACGAACGTAATTCGCGTTTCATTGTCTGCGTTGTCGCCAGATTCGAGCAGTGACACTACACGTCGATTACTTGGCGACGCTCGCCCTCGGGCCCATACTGCCCGCATTCCGGGCATGCTGTGTGGGGCAGATGCATGGCCTTGCAGGCCTGATTGGCGCAGACGACCAGCGTCGGAGCGCTGGACTTCCATTGCGATCGGCGTGCGCGCGTGCGAGCTCGCGACAACCTGCGCTTCGGTACAGCCACGGTTTCTCCTCTTCTGAATGTTTCGCCGTATAAGAGATTGGTAGACGCAATTTGCGCTAACCGTTCAAGTGTACGCGATCAGCCCTAAGTTGCCGAATGCTGGTGGTCGCCAGCCTTGTTGAGGTCAGCGCCGCAGATCGGGCAAAGGCCCTCGCAGTCATCCCGGCAGAGCGGGCTGAACGGCAAATTGAGCACCACGGCCGCCCGCAGCACGGGCTCCAGGTCAACCGAATCATCGACCACGAACAAAGCCTCCTCGTCGCCGTCGCCCTTGCCGGGGTAGTAATAGAACTCCTCGATCTCGAACTGCCCGGTATGGCTGAAGGGCTCCAGACAACGGGCGCACTGCCCTTCCAGCCCGACGTGGGCAAGGCCCTGCACCAGCACACCATCGCCGGCAGACTGGCAGGTCAGTTCGAGCACCACCGGGGATTCGTCTGGCACGCCGATCATGGCAACTGCCATGCCGGTTGGCGCCGGCACCTCCAGGTGCATCTGCTTCATCTCGCCGGGATGGCGCCCGAGCGAATGCAGGTCGAGAATGGTCTGGTGCCCTGTCATGGCTGCCTCACCGCCGCCAGCTTGGCCAGCACGGCCTGATTGACATCCGGGGTGACGAATTGGGAGACGTCGCCCCCGTTGAGGGCCACTTCCCTGAGCAATGTCGAGCTGATCGTGCCGTAAAGGCGGCTGCCTGGCAGCAGCACTGTCTCGATGCCTGTCAGTGCCGTGTTTAGTTGCGCCATCTGCAGTTCGTAGTCGAAGTCTGTGGCAAACCGCAAGCCCTTGACTATGACGGTTGCCCCCTGCTCTGCGCAGAAACTGGTCAACAACCCACTAAAAGGCAGCACCGTGACGGCCGGCAGGTGGCGAAGCGTCTGCCTGGTCAGTTCAAGGCGCTCCTCGAACGAGAACAGATAGTTTTTGGACGAATTGCGCCCGACACCGACTATCACTTGCGAGAACAATTCGACGGCTCGTTCGACCACGTCGATATGCCCTAGGGTGGGCGGGTCGAAAGAACCGGGGCAACAAGCGATACTCATGGCAGCCTTTCCCTGGCGAAATAGACGACAGTCTCACCGTATCGCTTGTGCCAGCGCTGCGCCAACCCGGGCGGCCACTGCGGTGCCGGCGTGCGAGCTGATCGCTCGATGGCCACCAGTCCATCGGCAGCCAGCCACTGCGCTGCTTTGCATATGACATCGCCCAGTTCAAGGTCGTAGGGCGGGTCAAGCCATATGACGTCGAACGGCGCCGGCGTGCCCCGCAGGAATCCGTCCACAGTGGCTCTTGTCACCTTGACACCAACACCAGCAGTAGCAGTGTTCGCCTGGATCAGGCGGGCTGCCACGGCGTCCGAATCGACTGCGACCACCGGCCTGGCGCCCCGGCTGGCTGCCTCAATGGCGACGGCCCCGGAACCGGCGAACAGGTCGAGCAGGCTAAGCCCAGCCAACTGCACCTCCGCCGGCCCACCGGCGGTGCCTGCCCAGTCGGCAATCAGGGAGAAGACAGCCTCGCGCACCCGGTCACTCGTGGGCCTTGTGCCCTGGCGGGGTGCTACCAGGTGCACACCCTTGGCTGTTCCGGCGATAACCCTCACTAGACCCGCTCCTTTCCGGCTCGCAGGCGATCGACCCATGCATCGATTTCAGACGCCGCCACTCTGGCCGGCCGCACCACCTGTTTGGTGGCCACGTAGTAGAACACGGCGTCGACGTCGTCAGGCGAACAACCCGCCATCTGCGCCCATGCCAAACGGTACACCGCGAGTTGGGCGTCATCACTGGTCTGGCCAGACGACGTCTTCCAGTCAACCACCTGATACTTGTTCCCCTGCTGGTACACAGCATCGATGCGGCCCCGCACCTGCTGGCCAGCGATCACCGCCACGAACGGCGTCTCGACTGCGACCGGGGTGCGGTCGGCGTACGGCCCAGCTTCGAAAGCAGCGATAAGCGGCTCGATGGCCGCGGGGGCTTCCTCTGTGCCAGGCCGGCCTGACGAGGTGAATCTCTGCTCGACCCAACGGTGGAATAGCGTGCCACGGGTGGCCCCGGCATCGGAGATATGCGGCATCGGCCGGGCGATGTCTTCGTAGAACGCTTCAGTGTCGCGGTGGGCGGCAACCAGTGCTGACGCTGATATAGACCCAGGCACCGATACCAACGGCTCCCCCGCCTGTGACTCAATGGCATCAATGGCCCCCCGCCACCCATCGACCCGCAGGGAGTCTTCCGCAGACAAGCCACCCACATCCATTACGATCCGGCGTGCCGCCACCACCGATGCCGCCTGGTCGAGGCGGGCCTGCTCGTCGTCGTCAAGGGCTGGCGGCCAGGCGTATGCCAATGTCTCAACGTTCAGCGGATTGGGCCCACCCGGTGCGTCGGCCAAGTCCACCAGCTCTGCGTTGGCAGCGATCAGGTCGAAGAGGCGCGATGGCATCGCCGGCGTCGTCCGCCCCGGCCACCAGTAGCTGGCAGACGCCAGCAGCAAACTCTTGGCCCGCGACACGGCGACATATGCCAACCTGTCTTCACTTGCCACCTGTTCAGATCGCAGCGCGTCCGTGAACTCACCGATACCCTTGTGAGACACCGATCGCAGCGACGGCAAACTGCCAGCGTCGAGGCGCAGCTCATAGGGCAGGGATTCGTGGCGCTGCAGCGGGTTGTCGCCAAGCCGGTCGTTAGGAAACACCCCGGCGCAAAGCCCTGGCAGTGCCACCACCGACCACTCCAGCCCTTTTGCCTTGTGCACGGTCAGCAGCTTGACGGAGTCCTGCGCACTTGGGGTTGCTTGGTCCAACTGGTCGCCATGGTCGTTCTCCGCCTCCAGCCAGGCCAACAGGCCAGGCAGTGTGATGTCGCCAACGCGCGCGGCGTGCTCGCTGACATGGGTTATCAGCCGGCGCATCTGGGCACCCAACGCCGCAGACCAAGGCGACGGCACGGCTAGCTCAGCCGTCAAGCCAAGCTCGTCGGCCGCTATCTGCACCAGGTCAGCCACCGGCTCGTGGCGGTGTCGCCGCACGGCCCGGATACGATCAGCCAGGCGCCTCAGGCGGTCTTGGCCCGCTTGGCTGACGCCCACAGGGTCGAACACAGCCTCCAGCAGTTGCGGTGACCGCCTGGCAAGTGCCGCCATATCGGCCGGGCCCAGGCTACAGGCCGGCCCGCTGACCAGCAGAGCCACCGCCGGGTTGTCGTCATCAGATACCGCCAGGGACGCCATTGCCACAACGGATGCTATCTCCGGCAGCGCCAGCAGGCCGCCAAGCCCGACGATCTCGACCGGTGCATCCAGCAACACCAGCGCTGAGTAGATGTCTGGAATATCGGCGTTGCGCCGCACCAGGATAGCGGCGTCAGACCAGCGCTGCGCCTGCCCCAGCCGGTGGGCCTCGACGATCCGCGCCGCAACAGAGGCCACCTCCTGCGGGCGCGTCGAAAACAGTCTGGCTTCCACCATCCCGGGCGGCAGGCTCGTATCGGGCTGCAGTAGCGTTGCCTTCATTTGGGACGCCACAGCGTTGGCCACCGCAACGATCCGGTTGCCGCTTCGCCGGTTGATGGTCAGCGGGAAGACTCGCTCCTGCGGCATCGGGAACAAACTGGCGAACTGGCCCATGTTGTCACAGGCCGCCCCACGCCATCCATAGATTGCCTGCAGCGGATCACCGACAGCGCTCACCGGATGCCCGCGGCCATGCGCCATATCTGGGCCGGAAAACAGCCCCGCCAGCATGGCGGTCTGGGCGGCAGAAGTGTCCTGGTACTCGTCAAGAAGGACGACGCTGAACTGTGCCCGCAGCGCTGCCCCGACCTGCGGCACCGCCAGTACGAGCCTGGTGACGGCTGCCTGCTGGTCGCTGAACTCGGCACAGCCTTTTTCTACCTTGAGCTCGCTGTAAGCCTCAGCAAATCGCGCCAGCTCAATGCGCTCGGCTGCCGTCTGGGCGGCCTTGGCAACATCGACGAACGGCTTGGCACCGTGTAATGGCGCATTGGCACAGGCATCGATGAACGCATTATCGGCGTTGATCAAATCGGTCGTTGCTACCAGGTGAGATGCCATCTGCTGGTCAAGGTGCAGCATGCGATCGGCCAAACTCGACTGTGCCAGGCGGTGCAATAGCTGAGGCTGGAACCCCGGATCGGCCGCCACCTGGGTGGCCAATTGGTATGGCTCGGCGTCAGTCATCAAACGTCCGAAGGCGCCCAACCGCATGCCCTGGCCCTCAAGCAAACCCCCGACGAAGGCGTCATACGTCGCAACCGCCGGCCCGTCGTCCAGCGGCTCGCCATAAAGGGCGGCCAGGGCATCGGCAATGCGCTGGTCCAGCTCTGCGGCGGCACGGCGCGTGAACGTCAGCCCGAGCACGGCCTCTGGGCGCACCTGCTTCGTTGCGACCAGCCAAACCACCCGGGCTGCCATGACGGTGGTCTTGCCTGTGCCGGCGCCGGCCACGATCAGGCTCGGCGCCAAAGGCGTGGTAATGGCCGCCAACTGCTCGTCCGAAAAGTCGATGCCGAGCAGTGCCCGCAGTTCCTCTGGCTTGCTGATACTCATGTCTCACCTGCCATCACCGATGCCGGGCAGCCCTGGGCAAAGGCGCAGCCACGGCAGACGTTTTGGCCGGGCGTTGCGGCGAAACGCTGCTCCGCCACGATGGCTGCTGCCTCAGCAACCCGTGATAACACCCGCTGCTGGTCGATCACTTCCGGCTTTGCCATATCGACCGGGCACTTGTCGATGCCCGGCCAAACCAGCTCCGGCGGCGCCACTTCAGTGTCCCCGAATGCGCCGCGCGCGGCGGCCACGGCGTAGATACCCAGCTGGTCGTCATAGTTCGATGGCAGGTGATTGGGCGACGTCTTGAAATCGATCACCACCAGGCGTCCCGCATCGTCAACCTCCAGCCGGTCGATGCGGCCCCGGATTTCAACTTGCCCCCATTGCTGGGTGAAACCGGTCTCGACAGCCTTCAGCCGGCGCCCCGGACGACCATCGCGCCAAATCTGAAAGCGCGCCAGCGAATCGAGCAGCCCCTGGAACTGGGACGGCGCCCGCCAGGTGTTCGCTAAAGGCGTATCGGCGAATTTGTCGCGCAGGGCGTCTGCAATCATCGGCGGAGTGCTAAGCGCACATTCCTGGAACAGCCAGTGAGCCAGCTGGCCAATCCATGCTGCGCTGCCCATCGGTGGCGACGCGCCGGCCCGGTTTTGCATGAACCAACGGCGCGGGCACTCCAGCAGCAGCCCGATGCTGCTGGCTGAAAGCCGCACCGGGTTCTCCTGGGTGTCCCCCTTGCTCAGCCCGCCGACCCACCACCACCGCGACGGGTCGGCTGATGGTGCCAAAGGCCGTCCGTCTGGGCGCCGGCTATCGACCAAACGGGCGAGCAGAGCGGCGGCGGCGTCAACCAGCGCTGGCGGCTCCTCCCCCGATTGGGCCACCGCCCGTAGCTGCCCCACCAGGTCAAGCGGTGACAGGTGCGGGCTCTGGTAGCGCCACCGCGACGGAGTCAGGCCGATTTCCCGCAGGAACCGGGAGGGCCGCACAGGCTCGCCGTCAGCTGGTGGCGCTCCCGTCACGATCAGCCGGGCGGAGGCCCGGCTGGCGGCCAGTGTGAACAGGCGGCGCTGGGCCGCAACCATCTCGCCACGCGTGCCCACCGGCAGTTGGCCATCCACTGTCAGCCTGTCCGGCTCGAGTAGTGAAATGGTGCTGCCCCGCACTGGCCAGGCGCCCTCAACCGCGCCGCAGACGGCCACCACCGGCCAGCCGCGCCCCTTGGCCCTGTAAGCGCTGAGCACTGTCACGACGTCCAATGAGTCGTCCGCCTCGCGCGCCCTGTCGCGCTGCACAACCTGTTGGCCCACCAGTTCCGCGATTGCCGTCACCCCTGGTGCCCCCGTTAATTGGGGACGCCCACCCGCCAGGTCGAAAAGGGCGATCACAGAGTCCAAGTCGCGGTCGGCCCGCAGTGAGGCCTCACCACGGTCAAGGGATGCCCGGCGCAATCTGGCTGGCCAGTCGCCAAGGGTCCAAATGCCCCAGGCAAGCTCGGAAAAGGTCGCGGCCTCAAGACCATCGGCCAGCTTCACGATGGCATCGACGGCCGCAACCAACTCGGTGCCCGACAATGTGTCGCGGTGCGTCAGGGCGTCTTCCAGCAGGGCGTCCTCCCAAGCGTCGTCCGTGCCAGCCAGGTTGCGCAGATCCATCCGGTCAAGGCCCACCAACGGCGAACACAACAGGTCGAGCCAGGCCGACGACGACGCCCGCCCAGCCGCGACGTCGACCACCAATTGGACGCCGGCAATGATCAACCGCACAGCTGGCGAGTCAGCCAGCGCCAATGTCTCGCCTTCCAAGCGAACTGGTACGCCGGCTACTGCCAGCCCAGCGGCAATCTGTGCGTTGTCTGTGCGCCCGATCACCGCCATGTGTTGCCACGGCACACCATCGCAATGGGCCACCCACAGCCTCTCTGCGAGCATGGCCGGCTCATCGCCAGGCGTGTCGGCCAGCCATGCCTCAGCGGTGTCTGCCTGGCGCCAGTGGTGTGTCAGCTCAATCACCGGCGCCGGCCCGAAGGCGTCAGCAAATTCGGCGGCGAACCGGCTGATCGCGCCCGGCCAGGCACCGCGGAAGCCAAGGATGCGGGTAGACGGATCGCCGAAGGCGATCACCGGCACGCCAGCCCGCCAGATGTCGCGCAGCAGCGCAACCACAGACTCGTCGCACTCGGCGAACTCGTCGATGAAAACGGCCTTGGTGTGAGCAGATACACCGGCTTGGATGTCGTCGTCGACCATTGCCAAACGGCTGCGGTGCACCAGCTCTGCGTAGTCGAGCACCTCCTCGCGGTCGATAACGTCAAGGTACTGCTCGAAGAACGCGGCCGCCGCTTGCCAGTCGGCCCGACCCGCTGCCCGGCCAGAGGCTGCCAGCCCCGACGGGTCAAGCCCCAGCTGCCTGGCCCTGGTTAAAAGTGCCCTTACCTGACCGGCGAATGCTGGGGACTTGGCAGCTTGGCCCAGGTCGTTTGGCCACTTGGTGCCAACCAGCAGCTCCCGCACCCGGAACTCCTGCTCCGGAGCGCTGAGCAGATGCGGTGGTAGCGCACCGGGTGCGCCATAGCTGGTCAGCAGATACTGGCACCAGCCATGAATCGTTGTGATCCGCGGCCTTTCCTGTGTCACCCCGATGGCGGCCATTATCAAGCGCCGCAGCCTCTGAGCGGCCGGGCGGGCATGCGTCGCCACGACGATCTGTTCCAGGGGCGTCCCCCCTGAAACCAGCCCCGCCACAGCCGCGACAAGGGCAGTCGTCTTGCCCGTTCCAGGGCCGCCGGTGACAAGCAGGCAGCTGCGAAGCCGTGTGGCCCGCTGCACTATGCCTGCCTGGAAGCTGTCCAAGATCATGTATCTATGCAACCACGCCGCACCGACAAATACCCCACAGTTGGCACCACCGCCTTGCATGTGGAACAGTTGAGGCCAACAGTAGGACAAAGCCCCGCGACATATGGGCCGCAGCGGTGACCCGAAGTAACCAAGGAGTAAGAATGGCAACCGGAACCGTGAAGTGGTTCAGCGCTGAAAAGGGTTATGGTTTTATCACACCTGATGGCGACGACGCCGATGTATTCGTCTATTACAAGGCCATCGAAGGCGACGGCTACCGCACGCTCACCGAAGGTGCGCGTGTCGGGTTCGAGATCGTCCAAGGACCGAAAGGCAAGCAAGCCGAACACGTGACCGTCGTGGGTTGACCACGATGACACCGCTTGAGCTTGATGATTCATACTCGCATGGCGGCGCGGATGTGGCTCGGGTGGCTGGTGACCGTGAAAGCTTCGTGCTACGGCCGGCTATCTGGGCTGGTGGCGCCAGCGATGTCGGGTTGCGTCACGCCCCGAACCAGGACGCCATCGCCATGGCGGCTGGGCTTGGCGCTGATGGACGCCCCGTTGCGGTCACCTGCGTCAGCGACGGTGTATCGACGTCTGCCCAGTCGGAAAGCGCTTCCGTTCTTGCGGCAGAAACTGCCTGCTCATATCTGGCCGACCGGCTTCGCGGATCGCGCGCCCACATCGACTTCGCCAAGGAACTGACAGCGGCTTTTGAGACGGCCAATGCCCGCATCGTCGAGGCGGCAGGCACATCGACGCCGGGCACGTGGGCCTGCACGCTGGTGGCAGCTGTCATCTGGCATGGCAGTTTGTACGTCGGCAGCGTCGGCGATTCCCGGGCCTACTGGGTGCCGGACGACGGGGTGCCCCTTGTGCTCAGCACCGATGACTCCATGGCCCAGGCGAAAATCGAGCTCGGCGTCGATCGCGAGATAGCTGAGAACAGTTCCGGGGCGCACGCAATCACCAAGTGGCTTGGCCCGGGCGCCCACACGGTGCAACCTTCGCTCACAGTCATCGATATCACTGAGCCTGGCTGGCTGCTTACGTGCTCTGACGGCCTTTGGAACTACGCGTCCCACCCGGAGGCCATGGCAGACGCCGTTCGCGCCGCCATATCCCGGGCGTCCACCTCCCAGCCCGATCTGGTGCCACCGGCCTGGACGGTCTGCTGCGAGCTGGTCGACTGGGCCAACGAGATGGGCGGGGACGATAACGTCACCGTAACCATGTTCCGTCTACCGCCCATAGACCTAGCGGCACTCTGATCGACTAGACTGAGGGACTGTGGAAATCAGAATCGGAGTTGTTGACGCGCCTCGCGAGGTTGTGATCGAGGTCACGGATTCAGCTGATGACATCGCCGAAGCTTATCGTGGTGCCCTGGGCCAGTCGGACGGCGTGTTGCGCCTGACCGATGCCAAGGGGCGCATCCTGCTGATCCCCGCCGCCCGCGTTGCCTACCTCGATCTGGGCTCGCCTGGGCATCGGCCTGTCGGGTTCGGCATGCTTGAACAATGAGAGACATCCAATGACCCAAAACAGCGCCACCGGATCGTTCACCGATCTCGGTGTCGACGAACGCCTGGCAAAGGCACTGCACGAAGTCGGCATCGACAACCCCTTCCCCATCCAAGACATGGCTATCCCGATCGCGCTAGCCGGCACAGACCTGATCGGCCAGGCCCGCACCGGCACCGGCAAGACTCTGGCTTTCGGGCTGCCGCTGCTACAGCACGTACTGCTGGAAGGCGACGACGACTTCGACGACCTTGAGCACCAAGATATCCCACAAGCGCTTGTGCTGACACCGACCAGGGAGCTGGCCAGCCAGATCACAGCCGAACTGACTTCGGCAAACAAGTACCGTGGCGCACGGTTGCTCACCGTTTACGGCGGGGTTGGCTACGACGACCAGGTTGACACGCTGAAAGCGGGCGTCGATATCGTTATCGGCACGCCTGGGCGCATTCTCGATCTGGCCGATAGCAACCGGCTTGACCTTTCGGGCGTCGTCCATCTGGTGCTCGACGAGGCAGACGAAATGCTCGACATGGGCTTCCTGCCAGACGTGGAGCGCATCGTTGGCAAGACGTCGCCCGACCGGCAGGCTCTGCTCTTCTCCGCCACGATGCCGGGCCCGATCGTCTCGTTGGCGCGTTCGATCATGCGTCAGCCGGTTCGCGTGCGGGCCGAGGGCCACGACGCCACGCTGATGGTGCCGGAGACCACCCAGTTCGTCTATCAGACGCACAACCTGGACAAGCCCGAGATTCTGGGCAAACTGCTGCAGTCACCGAACGTCACCAAGATCATGGTGTTCACGCATACCAAACGGTCGGCCCAGCGAGTGGCAGACGAGCTGGTCGACCGCGGCTTCAAGGCAGTCGCCATCCACGGAGACCTGACGCAGCAAACAAGGGAGCGGTCGCTGCGCCGCTTCCGCAAGGGGGACGCCGTTGTGCTGGTGGCCACGGATGTGGCAGCGCGCGGCATCGATGTTGCGGGCGTCAGCCATGTGGTCAACTACGAGTGCCCTGACGATGAAAAGATGTACGTCCACCGCATCGGGCGCACGGGCCGTGCGGGCGCAAGCGGTGTTGCCGTCACTCTGGTCGACTGGGCCGATATCACCCGCTGGAAGGTGATAAACAAGGCGCTTGAGTTGCCCTTCGAGGATATCCTCGAAGCCTATTCGACGACCCCCCAGCTATTGAGTGATCTGTGCATCCCAGACGGTGTGGCGGGGCGCATCGCCACCGCCAGGCCGGCTTCCGACGATGAGCCGGAAAAGCCGCGCCGGGAGCGCAGCCGCCACCACCGCTACAACCGTGATAGCAAGGACGCCCCGACTGAATCCAAGGGCGACGCCCCCAAGCGGGTCAGAGTCCGCATGCGCAACGGCAAGCCGGTTGACGGCTAAATTCAAGGCACGAAGCGCCGGGGTGGTTCTCTTGGGACCCGGGATCGCGGTAAACTACCTGTCATTACTGACTAAAACGCAGGGATAGTTATGTCGAACAATGAAGATCTGACGACAGCAGCGCCCATGCGTCGCCTCTCGATCTGGGGTTGGTTATCGATTGTGGCGGTGATAGTGGTTGTCGCCTGTGTGATCGTGTTCGTCATCGTTCCCCGGGCCAACACCAGTACTGGCACCAACCCGGCAATCCATCACTCACCGACCCAACCCAATAGTCGCAGCGCACCGATTTGGGGGCCGGTGGTTAATGTTACGCAAGGCTTACCGGATTCAAAGGTTGACTACTATAAATCTTCAACCTACGTTTCCGGTGATCTTGTGATCGCTGATGTAATGCTGATCAATCACCTCACCAGCATGGCATCTATGAGATACCTGCGCGGGATTGACGCGCAGACTTCGAAGATCCTATGGACACTTAACACGTCATCGCTGAGCATGAAGGCTGATGCCACGTCTAGTGTGGCAATTGATTCTGACACCGGCACGTTGGCCCTGGTTTGGGCGTCTGGTGAATCATGCTATTTGGCGGCAATACGCTTAAGCGATGGTCGCGCCGCAAGCCATTCAACCTCCGCCCTCCAGTGTCCGCTGCCAACTGTTAGTGATATACACGACTTGTTCGTTCAGACTGTAGACGGGTACATCCTGGTTTCCATTGGTGTGGACACTATGGGAATGCCGGCGACCAGTTACAACCTGTTCGGTTTCAGTGAAACAGACCTGGACCACCCGGTTTGGCAGAAACAGGGCGACGCCTACGCCTATTCTGTTGAGGATGGCTGGGTGTGCTCAGATGGCTGCTGGTCGGTGGTGGATGGCAGCACAGCGCCCTTTGGTGCCGACGCCAGGAAAGGAAGTCCAGGTATCTCCTATACCAGCTTCCAAGACCCTGATGGCAGTTATCGAACCTACCGGATCGACCGTGAGTCGGTGCCATATAGTTGGCAGCAGTGGTCAACTACCACAGACAGCCCGGCACCTAACACCAAGCCCGTCACATCTCAAAACGGCTTCAACTCGATAGCCGGCGACAATAACGATACGTTGCTCATGTGTGACGGCTCGAGTTGCTGGCTCGCCTCCATGGATGGCAACCGCACCTATCCCCCATTCCAGTGGACCGGATACCCACTGGCTGTCGTCTTTGATGGTGCGATGATTGTTTATGACTTCAAGGTGGCAGCCCATGATCCTCAGCCTAGCTTGATGATTTCATTGGCATCTGGTCAGACGACAACACTGGCACCGTACAGGAATTGCCTGACTTCGAGTGATCTGGCCTACTGCTGGCTTCAAGACGTTGTGGATTCGCCCACACCCATGGAAATCCAGGCCATCGATGCATCGCAAGGCGCAACACCCGTGTGGTCCAGTCAGCCACACCAGGATGGTGAGTCCTTTGGCGGAGTGTTTAACGTCACTGACACCACCGTGTTTTTCGATAACCTTGCCAATCAACTCCAGTTCGCATCGCTAGTCTGACCCCAATACCCATCCACCAGAGGGGTGGACGCGAAGCGCCAGGGTGGTTTACGCGACCCGTCTGTTTAGAACCGGACGGCTCAGCGCGTAGAACCCAGCGGCCAACACAAGACACGCCCCGATCTGGGCGAAGACGTTGTTGTGGAACAGGATCAGGTTGAAAAACCAGGCCTCGGCGTGGCGCAGCGGTGCGATTGGCGTGAACACCGAGATGATCGCGATGATCACAACGTCGGCCGTCCAGCCGTACCACTTATCCTGTGCCGCCACCAGAGTGTGCAAAAAGGCTACGAACAACAGCAGAAACGCCCATTGCTGCAGGAAAGCACCGACCGGGCCATGGGCGTCCCAACCAAATACGCCGGGTGCAGTCCAGAATGAGCCGAGGCGTCCCCAAGCAGTCATGGGGCGATCTACCAGGTAGCTCCACAAGGTGTTGACCAGCGCGGCCGCCCCGCTCAGCACGGCGTACGACTCCAGGGTGCCCCAGAAGTAGTCACGCCGCTTGGCGCCAAGGTTCAGGATTCGCGAGAAATTGCCCAGTGGCATGACGATCGCGGCGATCAGCAGAAGCAGCCACAGGTACCAGGCCAGGCTGATGGTTTGGTTATCAGGCCCACTCATTTCGATGCCGAACCGCAACAGGATCGCGCCGACGATGTTCTGCACCAGCATGAGGCCAACGCAGATACCGACTACCAGGTACGCGACGCGGATGTTTTTCAGATGGAGCCGCGCGACGCTCCAGATGGTCCTACTCATGGCTGACGCCCCCTACCAGGTCGATGAAAAAGTCTTGCAGTCCGATGTTGCTGATGGTCACACCGGGCGGCGGCTCGATCCGGTGATCGTAGATGTGGGCCGCCATCACGGAGCCCATTACCGTCTCGCCGATGCAATTCAGGCCGGTCAGAAGCGGACGCACCGCCTCGACGGAGCCAGACAGCGTGTAGGCCATTTCGTCGATGTCGTCGATGCCGGCCTCGAGCAGCAGGTGCCCGCGATCAATGACGACCAAGCGCTGCACGACCTTGGCGATCTCGTCGATCATGTGCGTCGAGACCATGATCAGCCGCGGATGGGCGTCGAAACTCTTTAGCAGCAGTGTGTTGAACTGCTCACGCATTACCGGGTCGAAACCAAGGGTCGGCTCGTCGAACAGGATGGTGCGGCTGATGTTTGACGCCGTGATAATGGTCGTGAGCATCGTCTTCATACCGAACGACAGCTGGTTGAATCGCTTCCGCTGATCCAGCTCGAAACGATCAGCCATTTCCAAGGCGAAACCCCTGTCGAATTCGGGTTGCACGTCGGCCGCGGCGTCGATCAGCCAGCTGACCTTGCGGTTGAATTGCGCCACCCCCGTGTCGATGAAATTGACCGACTCCGGCATACGGGCGGGCGTCACCAATTCCCCGTCAACCGTAATGCTCCCCCGCGTCACCCCAACGCGTCCAGAAATCAGTCGCATGAGGGTCGTCTTGCCGGCACCATTGCGTCCGAGCAAGCAATAGATGCCGGTGTCCGGCAGAGTGAGGGTGAGGTCACCAATCGCGGTGACATCCCCGAAGCGCTTGGTGACGCTTTCTAATTGGATCATTGTTCGCTTTCTTCTTTGATGACGCCGACAAGCTCGTCGACGGACATACCTAACGCCTTGGCTTCTGCCAGCACCGCTTTCAAGGTGAC
>Ga0123354_10002131_pt1 | contig 25621 bp, 17 predicted proteins | sample TergutLab28metaG_2_FD_97872 | JGI IMG/M metagenome (GOLD analysis project Ga0123354, IMG submission 97872) | Labiotermes labralis P4 segment gut microbial communities from Petit-Saut dam, French Guiana - Lab288 P4 | ecosystem: Host-associated > Arthropoda: Insects > Digestive system > Gut ...
CCGACCAAAGCTCTTAGTGGGAAAAGAAAAAAATGTCGGGGGTGTTTTATTTTTGGGGGGAGAAAAAAAAAAAAAAAAAAAAAAAAAAAAAAAACAAATCAAAAAAAATATTTTGGGGGGGGGGGGGGGGGGGGGGAAGGAGGAGGAGGAGAAATAAAAACCTTTCCTACAATTAGTCAGTGACTGTGATCCATAACTGTGTGTGTGTGCGCGTGCGTAGCAGGTGCACTTTCATGGCCCTTTGTTAAGAAAAAGTAGATTTCACCAATTTGAGAAGATACCACTTGTTCTGCAAGCTCGCTACACAGGAGTTTCGTAACTCTCCTGCAGGATGTGGAAGTATACTGACATGTTATTAAGTCGGGAATTGACTAAAGGAGAATTACTCCCAGTGTTTTCTGCATCTCACTTCATAAATTCAAAAGGTTCTCAGTATGTAAAAGCATCCACAAGTGTACGGATTGTTAGTAGAGCAGGTTCATCGTCACCAAGAGTGCTACTATTTGTACAGTGGGTTTGAAATTGAGAAACAGCTGGTACAGGCATTCCCTGACATATTAATAGTTGCACTTGTGTAACTCAAAACTCCATTACCCGTTTGGTTTCATTGCCTTTAATTTTCACTGTAGGGTATGTAAATTAGTGAAAGTGAATTCAATCCATTTTAGCCACTTATGAATTTGTTCTTTTTTAAAATGATTTAATTCCTTTTAAATGTTCACAGAAAAGTTATAAACAGTTTTATACAAGATTTATAGGAAATCATGTTAATGCAAAATCTGCATACACCAGGGGATATCTGTAGTGGTAGACTCTTGTTATATTAAATACTGCACAGTGTATCAGAAAACAAAGTTTCAGGTTATATTTCATATTTACAATGGTGAAAAGCTCATGGTTCTTTTTACAAGGCAACTTTAAAAATACAAGAAATTCAGTACAACAGCCACAAGACTGGTAGAAATGAAATGTCTAATTTCTAAACAATTTTATTTCTACGTAACAAAACTGAAGTACTACACAGGGCTATATTTCACAACTAAAGTCACAGAAACAAGCTGGACAAAATATTTACTGTGTCAAGACATCTCAGATGATACTGGTGAAGAAGACATCCACGATCATTTATTTGCCTAAAAATGGAAACCATGGATAAAGATACTACAGGCACGTGTAATTGGTAATAACTAATCAAATTTTACCTTCAAAATAATCATCCTAATGTTTTAAACTCAAAGAGAAGAGAAAAGTACCCTCACACAACAGTCTGTAGTCAAAGGCAGAACCATTTCTGAATGACGAGTGAAGGATTCAGATGGTCAAGACATCATTACTGTTGAAAAACTAGGATGTGGATGAAATAACTGGTTATCTGTGTGCTTCACTCTGATAAGTAATCTTCTGTTTCAGTCCATTTTATTAACATTTCTATCTTGTTAAAATATTACTGTACCTTGTTCTGCTTAGACGTTGAATCATATAATGTACTATTCAAATCACGTTCACAATTTGTATATGCACTTCCTATTCCAAAACCTGCCCCAAGAATTATAGGCCACCTTCTTCCTGAAAGGAAAGAATTTGTCACATCACTTACAGAGTAATGATGCACAGCTCACGTTAACATACAGTAACCTAATGTTGACAGATTGTGTCTTCATTGCACTAATACAACTAATACAGGTATTCTACATCATTATGTGAACAAGGAATGTATACTGTGATGTACATATACAGCCAATCACTAATTTATTTGTCTGGAATACAGGAATTCAGTACTCTGATTACACATTAATTCTCTAAAAGTGCTCAAAGTGCCCAATGTATATCGTGTACTCATAGCCAGCACTGTTAAATTCCTTATTGTCAAATAAAATACCCAAAGAAATTACAGGAACAACTTTAGGATACAATAACTACATTCCTTAAAGAGTTACTAAGTGCCATAATCAGAACTGGGCATACTATACTATTATCACATATACAACAGAGAGTGGCACAGTTAAAAGTAGCCTACAGCATTCACCTATTGGAGATGATGCAGTGTGACATTGTGACATTTCTGACCACACCTCATGCATTTCATACCAGCACATACTAAGAACTTAGAATTGTATAACGTAAATTTCACCCAACATCAGACCATGAAGGCCCAGAGGAAGCAAAGGTATAGTTCTACTCTTTCTTTAACCTAGGTGCTAGAATCGGGTGTGTAGTAAATGCCACATCCTGGCTGCTTCACTCCCCATGAAGAGACCTGCTACCAACTTTACAGAAGGTTCTGTGGTTCCCAGGGCAGTTTGAACAGGTGCAGAAAGTGTCACCTCCAACTCAGATTTGATCCCCAGAGAGTTCCACCCATGGCAAGTTGCTATACTGCCTTCACAATCCTGGCCCACCTTAGCAGGGGTGCATCAGATAGTTATAAAAATGACATGTGCATGCCCTGTAACAACAGACTACTTGGAGAGAGGTGACTTTTGAATTTGTCATGCAACATGTAATACAATACTGGGAGCAAGTGCAGAAAGGGGGGCCAATATAACGGCACTAGAGTAATCGGTGTTCGTGCTATATCCGTGATTGTTGAACTTTGTTAGAGGGAGGCACGGTAGGGATGTAGGTGGGGAGTAGAAGGGGAAAGATGGTGACAGCTGTAACATTAGGATTACGTCAGGTCATTAAAAAAATAGCCCAAGTCTCTAACCTAGAGATGATTATTATTGTGTGGCACCATAACTGTGTGCGAAGATGCAGAAGTATGGGTAAGAGCTGTAACATGTTAGAGTACCGGCAGGTCATTTAAAAATATAACCACAGACCCTAACCTAAAGATGATCAGTATTGTGCGGCACCATACCTGTTAGCGGAGATGCAGATGTATGGGGGTGACCACGGCAAGAGCATCACGTGGCGGGGGCGGAGGAGGGAGTTAATTGTACACAGGACCAATCAGTGCTCGCAACAATATGCAGGAATTGGAGGAAAGGTGGTATTTCGTGCCTTGCACCTCACCACGAACCTGTAGTGGATGAGATGGTAACAGTAATTCTCCGCCCTGTTGTATGGCCCCAGGAAGACCTTGAGGCAATGACACATGGACTCAATGGTGTTGATGTGGTCCCCTGTGTCTGGATTGACGAAGTATAGGGAATGGTTGATGGTGCGGTGCATGTAACCCAGCGAGTCGAGATCGCGATACACACCCCAGCAATTGCTGATGACCGTCATGCCTGGTTTGATCCATTCACGTATAATAACCGTCAGCGTGTCGGTGGTTCCGTCCGGGAGACAGGAACAAGATATGTTCTGCCAGACTGTCGTTCGACACCGCCAAACACCCACTGACCCTGAACAGGGTGCCCTCTATTGTACTTTCGCTGACTGATCTTGCTCTCGTCAATTTTGACGGTCTTATTAGGACCACAAATTTTTTTTCAGAGCTGCCCTCCAAGAACTCGAGCATGGTTTCCCTACAGAACGTGCCCCAGACAGTGACCATATGGTGACTGAGGCCAGGTTCGTTTTTGATTTGGTGGGCTGGATCGCAGAGCAGGATGTCGTACGTAATAAGAATAATATCCATGAGAGTGAGATTACTCAGCTGGAACCATGATCTGTGCCTGATGAATGCCATTCCACGGCACCTGACCCCAGCAACTCTCTTTCGACATCACCACCTAAATCCTTCAGCACGATGGGGGTCTGCAGACCATGTCATGTCTCATTCACAGATGTTACAATGCACCTTACTCCAAATCAGGCCCACGTCCTTGAGGAAATGAATCATCAGTTCCTGGTGACCAAAAAGGCACGTAAGAAAAATCCTGTTCGGTGCACCGTCTTTCCATACCATACCATGTCCGTAGGAAAACCTCGGCAGCGACGGCATCTTCTGCAAACGATCCTCGTACTCTGCAACAACATGCTTCATTCGCTGAACCATTTTCTTCTCCCAAAAAAATACAACAACGATACAAGTAACAGACACAACCACCAACTGTACACAACGTCGCTGAAAGCACAGGATGCTGCCAGTTATTTGGAAAAGGTGAAACATGAAATAGAAAAGGTGAAATGGAAATATTGCCAGTTCAATGGAAAACATGAAAAGGGAAGTTCAGAGCCACGAACTGCAGCGACATAGGTGTCAGAGAACACAAGCATGGGCCCCCGATTCTGTGCTCGAACCCAATAAAGGCCAATGAATTTTCCAAATATGAGGTAAAATATCACGATGCTTATATTCACCAGATTCAGACCACTAAACCAGGAACTCAAAAAAATCACAGCATCATGTTTGAATATACAGTTAAAATGGTGTATACTTACGTTTAAAAAATAGGACTGTTGCAACAGTACCAACAAGTAACCCTCCTCCTAAAAACAGACAAACATTCTTAGCACAAAAAACGCCACACAATAAAGTTTTCACTCAGGAATCTTCACTATGAATTGCAGTGTTGTAGTAAATGTCCTGTAACTTTACAACGCTAATATTCACAATAAGCAATTAACTTAATGGAGGAGGTGAAGCAACAGACACCGCTGGAAACAAATTCAAACGTAAAAATTACTTATGACATTATATACAAATATTACACAATAAGACCTTGCATGAAACCATTTCAGAATTGATATAACCTATGCAACATCGACTTGGGTTCGAAGAACTCACAGTTAAAATAATCTGCTACCAGCGGTAATTCCTATTCGTTTGGTTTGATTTTAGCTTTAATTCACTTAGTACATACGCAAGTGATATCACGCGCTATCCGGCGCCATATCTCCCTTAAGGCTTTCTTAGAATTAAGGGTTCAAGTCATACGTTTGCCTGCAAATGAAGTTCAAGTTATGGCACTTGCCTATTGCCATAAGAATTTCTTATAAACAAATACCGAATTCAATGTGCATGCACGACTGCCGAAACACACGCCTGAAATTGCCAAGTCTGTGAATACTTAACTCACCATCTTAGGCAAATCTAACAACAATTAGCTCTTACAGCTACAACACGAAGTGAGAGAAAAGCGCAGATAAACATAATTACCCGTCTTCAGCACCATGTCTGTTAAACATCGATCCCATTTTCTTCCTAGTTCGTCCTCGGCAAAACTTGCCGTCGCTGCCATTTTGAATACAGTGGCGACACTGTGGCACAGATCATCTTTATACGGACGTGCAAAGAATGGCGCGTCTTTACCGTGTTCGTATGAGACTAACAGACAGCATTGTTAAATGTATTTTGACGGTTGTCAATGTTAACATTAACTTTCAAGTTAATCTTAATTATTTATCATCCCCACCACTATCAATATCAACGCCGGGCAACACTTTCTAAACAGAATTCTCCATGGTGTCTACAATACATTATACACCAACCTGCGCTCCTTGCACGGAGCCACAGAGTCTGCCACTTCCAGTCGGCTCTACGAAGGAGGCAGTGTTTTATCACTGCTATTCGTAATCCGAATTTGGTAACGAGTCAGAATTTAATGTTGGCGACGCGGATTATTTGCGGTTGGTCAGTGCGTTTGGTGTCATGTGTGATCTATGGTAGCAGAAACCAATTAGAATTTAATGTTGGTATGTGTTAGATTGAAACTTACGTATGCTCTGTGGTTTGAAATGTGGAAAGAGATGTAGAGAAGGAACGTACTTGGATGTTATAAGTATGGACAAATTGAGTCACGAAGACGTATGTATTTAAATGTGATTAATGTAAACCATGCCCTGAAGCATGAATTATACGTAAATGTGCAAAATATTATACAGTATTTCATCCAACTGCAAGGATATTAACCATAAATATTTGTTACTATGTGATACTCCTCCTGTCACTGAGTACTTTTGTATAAACCTTAACACAGAACAAGCAGTGGTGACAGTAATGACACAGATGTGTGAAACTTAACATATAATTGTTAACATTTAGCAAGAGTTTAATTGATAACACTGTATTTTAACTTTATATATGCTCATATTGGGCAGCATTTTTTATATATTTATTCCTGTATAAATATTCTCCCAGTAGGGACCGAAACATGTAGCAGGAGCATCACAAAATAAGAAATAGTTATTTGTGGTTATATGTGCGTTTCATTTGGTTTCATACTGTGCCGCTAGTCTATTTCATAGAATAAGGATAATCTTAATGTGCTGTATACTGCTTGTTTCCCTCCTAATCTAACCAGACAGGCAGAGTGGGATTCAAAAACGCACTATACCCGTTTTTTGGTGTTTGTTGATAAGAGCCCAACCCCTAACTTTCACCACAGTTTAAAAAAAAGCTGCACTATTAACACTTTATAATTTACTAACTTTATATCATCATCTTGTTTGCTTCTGCCACCTTGCCACCGTGAAATGACCCAAATACCCTGTGGCAGAGTAATAGAAATAACCAACAAAGGGCATGGCTTCCAAATAGTAGCTGTTCTGGAAATTCCTGTATGGCTTGCAGTTTAAAATATGTTTTGTTGTAAACTAAAATATGCAAATATTATGTTAAACCATTGGAACCATTTCTATGTCCAGAGCTACCATTTATATTTATGACCTATATGAACTTAATAATAAATGGTGAAGGTTCTAAACTTTTACATTTATCACTGGAAAGAGCTGAGTGGTGGAAGATATGCTCCGTTGTACCCACAACAGGACAAACATGGAATTAGCGGAACATACAAAATAATTAGTCCTGCAGCAGATTATTTGTGCTGTGAGAAGTGGCTGAATAATCTGCTTCAGGATTAATTACTTTGTTTATTCTGCTGATACTGTGGTTGTCCTGTTGTAGGTATATCAGAGCATAACCTTTGTCACTCATCTTTTTCCAGTGACAAAATGTAAAAGGTTAGAAGCTTCTACATCACTTCTATATCACATAACAGAAATCCTGTTAAGTCCTACACATACAGGAATTGCAGTTTGAGTGCATAGTAACAGTCAATTACTTAGCCAAGAGAGACCAAAACTCAGCCACAAATGGAGCAATAAACCTGCTGGAATTTGTGTAACATGACATGAGTACCTCTGAAATGAATCTGAAACATTTATTTTTGTTACATTTGCAGAAGTTGCGTCTCACTGTGCATAGTGAAGTCCGGAAGATATGTCAAGATGTGGGAAGACAAATAAGAATGGATCTGACTGAAGATGCTATCAGTGTCATTGCTGAACTTGCTTGGAAAAAGATGCGTGTGATTGGCCAGGACCTGGAACATTTTGCAAAGTGAGTCATTTTACCCTGGATGACCCAGGAGGTGATGTATGTTGTTAAAGGTTTCTGCTTTTTCAAGAAATGAATTTATTTCATACATCTTGCATATTTATTAGTTATGTGTATTGGTTTACAGAGCTCCAGTCTGGAAAAGTGTGTTGAACAGGTTTTGCTACAAAGCTAAACTAATTAGAATACAAAGACTCATAAACCTTAGAATAGCCAAATCCTACCGCACGGTTTCGAATGAGACATTGTGTGTAATCAATGGCATAATACCAATCAACATAAAAATAGAAGAAACAGGGAAATTCTATGAAATTACAAAAGGAATAGGAACCCAGTATGATAGGGAAATGGAAAACTGGAACCATCTGGCAACACACATCAAAATAAGTGAAGGATATGAAGATAGCTCACACCCTATACAAGCAGACACAGACGGCAGCAAGAATGACCTTGGAGTAGGAGCCAGAATAGCAATTTTCTTAGACAATAATCTAACAGCAACATTGAAATACAAGCTAAATGGACGATGCACCAACAATCAAGCAGAACAAATGGCTATCCTAGAAGCATTAGAATACATACAATACAGGGAATCAGGAGAAAAATCAGTACTAGTACATACAGACAGCCAGATAACACTTCAATTGCTACAAAACCAGAAGAAACATACATGCCTCATAGAATAAATCAGAACTAAAGTCATGGAAATGGAACAGCATGAATGTAGGGTGGAATTCAGTTGGATAAAGTCACGTGCGGGAAACCGAGGAAATTAAATGGCAGACCAACTGGCGAAAGAATCAGCAAATAATAAGAACATCGAGGAGTGATATACTAAAATACCAAAGAGTGCAGTGTTGTGTGAATTAAAAGATCAAAGTGTTCAGCAGTGGCAAAATGAATGGGAAAGATCCTCAAAAGGTGCAATAACAAAATCTTTCTTTCCCAAAATATAGGATAGGCTGAAACTAAGATTAAACGCAACCCCTAACTTTACTGCTATAGTAACTGGTCATGGCAACATAAAATCTTATCTATACAAGTACAAAATAGTAGATAATCCAATGTGCCCTTGCTAAAGACGTGATCAAACAGTGGACCACATCCTATTCGATTGCACACTCCTAGAACAAGAAAGGGATAAACTAAAAGCAGTGGTGACAAGGACAGAAAACTGGCTAGTGAGTTATAACAAACTAAGTATAAAATACTACAAAAACTCCAAAGAATACATAGACAAAATAATATGGAGCAAAGAATAGAGTACAAATAGACAGTTAAGGTCCTAAACTGTACATAGAATTGATAGAAAATAATATGTAAAAGTTACCATCAATCCATGTAGTATTACTACATAGTAATGGAGCATGCAGGCTGATAAATGTTTATAAAAAAAACACACACACACACATATTTGATCCATAAGTTTGTCACAAAGACAGTGGGGTGTAGAACAAGTCATACATACACACATTCATTTCTACACATAAAAATTCATCTACAGGGTGAAAGGAGTGTGTATTTAAGTATTGTCTTATGACTGGCTTGAATTATGCCTTGTTATTCTTGATGATTGTCAGACTAGGTGGTAAACTGTTGAAAATTTTGATGCCAGCATAAAATGTACTTTTTTGAAAAAAAGACAGATTGGCATTTGGTCTGTGAACATTTTTTCTAAAATACTTGAGGTTACATGCTTGCATATTTTTGTCTCTATGTAAGTGTGTGTGTGTGTGTGTGTGTGTGTGTGTGTGTGTTGAATACTTCGGTGCTTGCAATTGGTTTGTGATATGTAGCACACTTCGTGAGCTGGGATAGCACAGTATAGTAAATAGCCCACAGGTGAGTTGAAATCTCAAGAGGGGCAAGAAATCTTTCATTTCTTCAACAGGTCCAGGGTGGCTTTGTGCTCCTATGAGCTTCCTATTCAATGGATATGAGGGTTCTTTGCTGTGGGTAAGCATCAGCATGCAAAGTTCACCCGTTACCATCATGTAGTGCCCAAGTTAACGATATTAGAAGCTGTACCTTTTTTCACCCCCTGTGCCATGTTCATGCCTTGGGAAGGGACAACTTTACATTTACCTTCATTCACTGCGCTTCTCTGAACTCATTTTTAATTTGTCTTAATTTCAGGCATGCTAAACGTTCCACAATAAATGCAGAGGATGTTAAACTTCTTGTCAGAAGAAATCCTTCACTGGTAAATTTATAGTTAATACCAAGTAACAATTAGTGGGCCAGGTAGCTCAGTTGGTATAGTGACTGACTATGGCCTGGACAGTCCGAGATCGAATCCAAGTGGAGACGAGATTTTCCACCCGTCCAGACCGGCCCTGGGGCCCACCCAGCCTCCTGTAAAATGGGTACTGGGTCTTTCCCGGGGGTAAAGTGCAGCCGGGGCGTGCTGCTGACCACTCACCCTCTTCTAGTGCCGTGGTCATGGAAGAGTAGAGCTATACCTCTACCCACCCTCTGGGCCACACCAGGCCTGTAAAGGGATCACTTTACCTTTTTACCTGTATATATACAGGTACTGAGCTTAGTTTTAATCCGTTTATGTTTAAAGTTTTACAGAAAGTTTTCCTTAGAAGTAGTAGAGTATTTAGTCCATATTTATATACATTTATTTATGTAAATAGATATATTAGTCTTCATTTGTTCAATGTAGTGTGAATATTCATACGTTTCGCTGCAGAGATATTTATGTCTTCGATTACAGATCGCTGCCCCAGACCCTGCTGGGGATATTACATAATGTGTGGTATATGCATGGTAGTACCTCTAAACTTTGAGAAATTCTGAACTATGAAAGTCATCTGGTCCTGAGAGTTTTGGGTAGGGGGTTACATACCTGTATATCTTATCTGAGACTTACTAAATTTGATTGTTACATTTAGCAGGCAACAGTGTGTCATATGGCTGATGACACTGTAAAGAAAAAGCATCAGAATAAAGAAAAAGATGCAGAGGAGCTGTTATCTTGACTGGGTAAGATTTTAAGAGATAATATTGCGTGTTGAAGCTAGTTGGCTGTGAAGGTTCAGGGAGTAGTTCATTACTTTCATGCATGGAGACTGTCTAGCTTGTGACAAGAATGCTTCTTCTTGTTCATTTTCTGCATGCTTTGGACTTTCAGTGGAAGAGGAGTATTACCCCAAACGTTTGTATTTAAAGTCTGCGTTAACCCTGCAGCATGGGGGTCATTTAGAAGTCTGAAAACAGTCTGATAGATCATTTTCTTCTGGACTTCTAATTTAGCAAATAATAGCTAGAAAATCACAGTTGTAAAGTATTAGATGGTAGACACATAGAGATAGAATGGTCACTACTTTTAGGCACTTAAGAGAGAAATGCTAAATTATATAATTTTAAGAAGTTGTGTATCCTGGAATTGACATCACTCTGCCAGCTATGAATGACAAAGGACAGGCATGGCTGCCCAGATAAATATTGATATAGCTAAAATCATTGGTGAGTGTAATCAGTGTATGAAATGCAAATTGCCTTTCTTTCAGGTAAACGTCACGAAACTGAATCATAAGGCGACAGAAGTTTGAGAAGAAATATAGACTTGTGAGAAATTTAAATATGTCGAGATGTGATATGATAATGTAACTACGAAAGTAATTACGTCTGCAGAGATGTAGTAGTTTAATTACAAAATTTCATATTCTGTTCAGTTGTATAGTGCATTATTTTTAGATTCCTTCATACCGTTGGTTGTGCCTTGAAAATATATAAGGCTTGTGTAGCCTGTAATCTGTGATCACGGGGTGGTAATCCGTGGCTAGGACGGCCATCTTTTGAAACCATGCTGGGAATTAACTATATGAATGATTTCGTTGCTGCGAATGTAAGAGAAGTGAGCACAAGTCATGGGGTGGTGCAAAGGATTACCGAGTGGTGGTAGCAATGTTAGCGGAAAAATAGGTGGGGGTGAGTGGAAGGGAGCTACAGTGCGTCAACAAGCTTGTATACGATGGTGGTGTGTGTCGTATACACGTAGCACGGTACTTAACCTAAACACACTTCGTCATTTGCTTTCACACCTGTTACAATAGCATTGCTTGTAGCTTCAGCTCGCACATCCCCTCCCCCCCCAAACTTCCAGAACTGGAAGGGAATCCTTAAATGCCGTCCCAATTTGTCAAGAGCTATATCTGTGGTCAGGAGTATAACACCCCTGATGTGTTGCATTAGATAGCCGCTTGTTACAGTGAAGCACGCAGTCGCACTCTCTACCACTAAATACTATCCGGTTTCCTTTCTCCACATGCCACATTCTTACGAATGTTGCACATCCATATGACCATGTGCAAAGTATAAGACCCATCTCAAATGGATAGTACTGAAAGTTTTAATAATCATACTGGAATTCACAATTGAACACTAACCCCACAGCTTCCAGCTCTCTCCACGTCCCAAAAATGCATTATATACGTACACGTTTTCAGCGTCATTTTATGTATTGTGGGGAAACTGAAGTAGGATGTAACGAATTCCTGTGCAGTGACCCTATTTTTATTAGAGACCGAATAATCAACGCAAGCTGTAATAATGTGAAATGATGTAAAGCCCTTGCAAAATTGCTATAAGCGACCATCGGCTTCCTCATGGCTGCCCGCATGGACCTGGGCCCCCACTGGACAGATTTTCATTAACATCTGACAACAGGTACTTCACATGAAGATGTTTCAGATAAAAGTGGGGGGGGGGGGGGGTTGGGTCCGGTAAATTTTACCCGGAAATTGTGCAGTTTATGTGGACAAAATTTGGTTCGGCCAGACATGCCAAAAATTACAATATGGCGCATGCTCTTTGCATGCTGATAACCACAAAGGGGGCAGGAAGGCACGCACGGTGATGGCCAGGAGGGAGAAAGGGAAATGGAGAATATGCAATGCTTTAATGCTTTTACATTGCAACAGCGGTTACACAAACGCCTCTCAATGTTACAGCATATGCACATTCTTGTTCTGCAGTATAAAAAGATGATGTCATGCTCCTCAATGGTACTTTGGCAGGCAACTCAATTTTGACTCAAATGAAAGTTCCACTTTTATAGGCACACTGACTTAACACAGGCGGACATTTTAAGCACAAAGTGCCATAAATTCTGTTTAATACATGAACCTTGCATCTCTACCTCCTACCACACATGCACTTTTTACTGTTCCTTTTATTGTATTGAAATTCACCTTTCAGCAGTATATCTATCATAGGGGTAACAATAACCAAAACCAATATACAGAAATAATTAGGATTTCCTTTGTAAGCTATTAAGTTTCTAAATGCAGTATCTGGGTAAAGTAGGTGGAATGATTCAGAAATACTGCTCACTTAAGCAACTTGTCATAACCCATTGATACACAACTGTAAAACAGGCATGTTATGCTTTTACAAAAATTACAGATAAGCCATTTTGACAGGTAGGTAGGTTTGTAGCCCAGCTGTGTAGTAATGCAGTAATCTTTGTCCGACAGATTGTGTGGATCATGACAAATTACCGTTTCATGAGCAATACGTAAATGTAGTGTCATGTACTGTGCCCTGCTTACCATGACACAATGTCTCCATTCCAGCATCAAGTGAGGATCCCCAGTCCACCTGTTGTCTTTGCAGCATAAACATGCCAGATCACCTTACATCGAGAGTTTATGCCTATGTCATAAGCTGCATGCAAATACAAACAACTTTTTGTGCGGAGAAAAATGGCCCAAGAAAGCCTTAAAATCCTACGTAACTATCTGATCAAATTTCAAACAGGCCCAAAAATGAACCTGTATGTTGTCTGTGCTACCCAATGTGATCCAAACCCAATTATTACTTGCACTACTGACCCTTAACCTCGCCTTTGGGCTTGGCTGGGCTATGCTGGCCTCTAGTATCTGGGACGCAATGAGGACAAAACATACGAACAAACCTCCTTTATTGCAAGAACTTAAAACTTATTTCTAGACAGAAGTTTTGTTGTATATCTAGAAACATTATCCCCAAGAGGCAAGAAGTATACTAGAACACTACAAACAACATTCATGCTGCAGGTGACTGCACATTCTGTAATATTTGGCAGTAAAGTGTGAAGGATTAAGGCAGAAAGTTCGCCAAAAGCACAGCAGGCAATAACCATGACGACTGTAGAGGAACGAAGTGGAAGACCTTGGCACTTGCTGTCACAACACTATGCTTGCAAAGTAAGATGCACTAGTAACAACTGCTGAATTTTATAGAAATTACACATCTTCCCAATGTAAGATCTTTATTGATCCAAAGAGGGGAAACCCTACTGGCAACAAAAACTTGTTGCTTTCATCTGCATTTTCTGAAACCAACTGATAAATCTTACATTTTTTTTTGCATGTTTTTAATTCTCTTTAAATATCTAACATCCAAGCCTCTTTTCCCAATCACACAACACATTAACTAATGCCCGCATCTGGATAACTGCTTTTCTTATTTTTCCCTTCAGTTCAGTATTGTCAAAGGAATGTGTAGCTGCATCTGGGAAACTGGTCATAATTGTTCCAATCCCAGAGATGAATGAGGACAAGGGTGTGGAGACATCTAATATGAAACGTATATACAATTCCTTTGTTACTGCACCCCTCGACTCTTAACAGGCAGTTCATTATTAACATGCAAAAAGCCTACATCCTCAGCATCAGCAATCACATTCCTTGCACAAAGAACCTCTTTTGAAAGATGTAAGTAACATAGTGGTTCAGGTAAGTGAAGTTAACAGTTATCCAGACTGGGCTACAAACTGTGTAACACTCAAGTATACAGAGTTTCTTGCTCATTACACAAATTACTCTTGTGCTAACAGTCACAGTGGTCTATTGTAAACTGCAGTAAAACACTTCCATTGATCTATTATCTATATTTTGTATCAGTTGTGGTCAGCTACAACTCCCACCCATCCGCATCAAAAAACCCTATCAATGATACAAAGGTCTAGGTCGTTCATGTCTTATATCTTAATTCCTTGGTCCCTGTAGGGCATGGCAGCTGTTCAGTATTGTTATATACTACATGTGATTACTCTGTGCAGAAGCTATGATTCCTAAATCATGTATGACATTTTGAAAATTACTGAATATAAAACATCTTTAGATGAAAAAAATACTTTCTCTTAAGCTAGTTCAACTGGAGGGAAGTTTATTCATAGGGTGCATAAAAACAGCAGTACTGTATATGAAACAGCAAGTCATGTGAAAATAGAATCAACCTAGCACATAACATTCTCCAATGAGGCACTTCCACATGTGATGGAGAAATGTGCTTCTAGTCTGAAGGCATACGTTTTACTTAATGTGATATATCAGTATTTCTATCACAGGCTTAGATGTAAATCAGACCTTGGAATTGCACCATTTGACATTGGTAGTACAATGACCACCACCAAAATTAGGGCAAGCCACTGACTGGTACAGTGAAATGATAAGACACCAAACAAACAAGCCAAATAAACACACTGATGCTATCAGTGTACTGATTCTATCTACAAATGTTTACCATTCAATGATACCGCTTCATTAGTTGGGGGCAGCCAATCAGTGTACAAAAAAACTGTAAGCAATTATTTACCATGAAATCATGCTGCACTGCAATGAAAAGCCAATGGAAACCAGGACAATTTTTAACTGATATGTGAAAAAAGTTTTCACATACAAAATTTACAACTGACAACAATTCACAGACAATCATAATATATATGATATGATATACTTCAATTCTATGTTTTAACAAAATATCATCACTGCTTACCAACAGTTAAGTCAGTTTCAAAATCTGATATTAGTTCTTATAAATTAACTGGAATAGCTGCATGTACCACATTACAAATGCATCCAGTTTATTCCACTTGCCTCACACAACAGGAGTAACCTAGATGGCCGTGATGGTCAGAAGTGTAGCGGCACATTCACCACAACTAGGACACAAATTACAATCACAAGACTATGAAAGATTACAGAAAGCAGTGATGAACAGAATTACTCTCCCTACAATGTAATTAATCTACTATATGAAGAATATACAATACAATAAAACCCTGGTGAACAAGGCAAGGAAATTCTTTGGGATCATATTTTATAACATGTAGCAGCTACCACTCACAGCACACCATACTTCCAAACAAACCCACCTCTGTTGATTACTTATCATCATTAATTAATGAAAAAAATCTCCATGAAAAAATCACAAATGTATGCATTACAGTTGCCCCTCAAAATTCTCTAAAAGGCACTGAACTCAAATACCATTAAGGGTAAAATCAATCCAAATATTTGACTAACAAACTTATTTTCACATACACTCACAACATTCAATGCATTGTGTAAACCTAATATGGTACACAAAGCTGTGTAATGGATGAGCTCAAACATGCTCTATATTCTGAGACGTCTCCCTGGTCAACTAGGTGACTGTTGCAAATTAGCAGCACTTTTTTTTTTGTCTTTCTGGCAATTCAACAAATAACTTCAACTTTCAGGATTATGCAATAAAATATTCAAAAAGATACTGGAATACTTTTAACAGAACGATGCTACATCATTCCATGGCAATTAAAATTAACTAACAAGAAACTCCATACACTTGAATACGCACCACTTCAGTCTGTAAGCAGGTTCCACCTCAGCATCCACATTACATTTCACAGACATCCCTACTCTCAAATTATGAGTTTCTTCACTCCAAATTTCACCTTGGCTTTTAAAATTCAAAGTACCTTTCCCTAATTTCACTTCTAACAGTCTTTTTCTGGCTTTGTTCAACACTGTACATGCACACAAAACAGAACCATGGAATTTTGCTTGATGGTGTATCTTCGGACGTGGGGAAGACTGGAATGCTTAACACTGTCCGAGATCTCCTTCATGCTTTTCAGCACCAAAGTTCGGTCCATGGATCCAGCATTCTCAAAGGATTCACTTCTTACTACCTAAATTTATTTTTCATTTTTTTTTGTTTGTTTACTTAAATCCTAACTAACTACTTTTGAGGCTGAAACATAGCATTCTAGTTAATATTTACAAGGAACTTGACAGTAGCACATCACGAAGGGAGAACACTTCCAAGTCAATGTGACCTTCCCAATCAAACAGAACTCTGCAGTTGATCCATCTCACACTAGTTTGCATGCTCTCAATATTTTATACTCATCCCTTTCTTTGTTTGGAGAGCAGAGAGAACATATCTACTCTACTAAAACACAGCACACTTTTATCATCACAACAACAAGAAAAAGACTTTTATGTTATTTTCACAAAAAAGTTGTGTAACAAAATAAACTTTTCTTTTGTAGTTATTATCATACTTTTTAATAATACTCTTTACTACACTTCTTTATATGGCTTGGTTCCTGTCCCTATGATGTTCACCTGCTAATTCAGGCATTCTTGGGGAGTGAAAGGACACTCAAACAGGCTGTGTGCATCTACTATGGATGCTGCTGTGACTTGTCAATATGACAATCCAATATCGACATCATTAGCAATAACTACGAAAGTAAAGGGCATTGTTCCGATCCTAACATTTGGTTAAAACGAACTGCAAGGTACGATGATGCAACCAACCAAATAAACTTAATTCAACAAAAGGAATACAATGGAACAGTGGAGGCTTGCCTTATGCATAAAAGAAAGACATCTTTTACTGGATGATTATGACATCAATATCAACTTGCCAACTGAACAGACAGCATCTTCTTAGGAACATCTATATGCAGCTACACCCATTTTGGAAACATATTTTAAACACTAGGACTTCCCTTTATGAGGTGGTAGAGAGGAAGGAAAAAAAAAAACTAAGGGCACTTAAACTTCACCAATATTTGGGGCACATTTTCTTCTCCATTATGATCGCTGCCTGCCAGACATTGCCCACCCAACCGCTATGACTCAGCCTCTCAAACACTATAAACTACAAATCCTATTCTAATGCAACCTGCAGTTGCCATTCACGTTAACACCTAACACGACTACTGATTTTTTTTTTCTTTCACACAGAAAACATTAAACCAACACATCTGGACAAACACGACAACTAGTTCTCTTAGATTTACCGACACGAACTTAAACAACACACACGTAACGAAAGAAAAGGCCAGGGAACTTACATTCTATTGTACAATAAAACTGAAGAATCACCTTGACCTCTAAGTTCTACATATTTAGTTTCACATTAGAACATTAAGTGAAACTTTTGTTTTTCCCCTTAAAACCTACAAACTTCTACCTCAGTCAGAATTTGTTTTTAAAAAAGAAACAATGTTACTAATACTACCAATAGTCCAATGTTTCTATTCTACATCTAATGGAAAAGCAGCAATGGCATCCAAATTCCACTCACATTTACATTTACAATACGAACTATTTCTACAATTTCTTAACTAATCCTAAATTCTAATTCTTGCACCAAGATTAAACAGGCGCAACTTCCACATTTCCTGTAAAGCTGTGTTCTGTAATGTTCCTCACAATGTGGAAACACACAGTGAAAGTCTTTCTTTTTATATATATATATATGTATGTATATATATATATATATATATATAAATCACATCATCATCTGTTGAGATGAAGCTGCAAGTTGCACACAAGTGTCTACTTATGTGATTATTTCTTACACTTGAGAATAGCGGAATACAGTTCTGTCACCTCAACTAACAAATGTCTCTTTGTGTAAATGTTGTCAAAACCCTAAAAAAGTGTGTACTTCTGTTTTCTCCGTCTTGCTCTTATTTACGAAACACGTACTCATGTAAATACAACACACGGTTTTATTTTATATTCAATATGGACTCTTTTTGTGAGAAATGTGATTCTTAAAAAATAGTTACCATCTCACCATCAAATTCAGATGTACCAAAATAAACTAAATTTCATCAGTTTTTAACATTGTAAAATCTTTTCCGCACTTCTCAATACAGTAATACAATGCATGCACTATGGGAATATTAGCCCTAACTTCTAGGAAAACCCGATGGTTCAAAGATTCATGTTGATAATGGTATAATCACTCCAGAACCAGATTTCTTAATGGCAACAACCTAAAGACCTGAGCTACTGGGTGTCACAACCAACAAACCAGATTCTGGGAAAACTGATAAACAATTATACTTATACTATTAACAAATTCTCTATCAAACAATCATGACTTAACAGCAAGTTGGTATCTCTCAGACAATTACCAATTAACTATACAATCTACAGCTGGTTTGTATCGTTTTTGGTTGAAAGCTGTTTTCTTTAATACTCCATCAGTTTCGCACTGCTTAAAGCCAGCAGCGTATTTTAACACCCACTCTTAATTTAAGCTATGATTTCCACTAAGAAATCTGCGCACATTTCTTACGACTTTAAATGCTTCTTATAACATGAAAATTATGCAAAAATCTATATTCACTTTTACAAAATAAAGTCCACAGTAACGTATGGTAAATAGCCAATGGCGGTTGCATTTCAAGTCCTGTTAAAAGTAACATTTACAAACATGATTCGGTTAATTCGGAAATATCAAAACCTCTCACTACAGGATCAGTGTTGTGAAATATCACCATCAGCATCCACACCTGTAGTCACATAAAGAACTAGGCTCAATTCTAGATCAACTTAATGTACATTTTTGAACTGCTACAACACTGAAACAATTAGCAACTAGGAGATAAATTTGGCTTCATGGTTAGTATTTTATAATATATATAATTATTTCCCTGTCTTTGAATTATCATGAAAAGGCACAATATCTAAAAAAAGGTCCTTTAAAAAAGAACGAAATACTTTAAAAACTCGTTTCATGTATTACTGATATAGGCATTTTCATAAAAAAAAAAAATTTCAACACTGGAAAAACTCGGCACTAACAACAGTTAAAGTCGTAGAAAAATATGAAACACAAACCCAAAAAAAATTATTATAAGGCAACAAAGTTAATGGTTGCCATTTGATTGGAATGTGAGAAAATGAAAGGTATGCTTTGTTAGGATCTCCATACAACATTGATACACCATTTTGGTATTTTCAGTTCTGCTTTTTTTTCCCCACCAGCAAACAAGGCCACGCATCTCTGGCCAGTACCGGTAACTCAATCAGCAATATGTCTCTGGAACTGAGGAGATCTCAGTTGCATGTAAATTACAACCTCCTCAGCACCACAGAATTTAAAGAGTCTGCCAAACGATGAACCATTCTGAATAAAGACAAACTCTCTGTTACATAAATGTCCAATGTTTACATTTACAGTTGACATGATTATGTCAACAAAATTCCGTTTTCACATATGAAAAGTCAGTTACAGTAATAACAAAGTCAAGTCTTAATTTGTTAATTTGCAAAACAATATTTATAAACAACAGACTGATAAAGAGTTTTGATAACCAAACATAGAATTCACATTTTGATATTAACATTGTAAGATTATTCTAAATAAGAAACAATACCATTCCCATGTACAGTGCAGGTGCAAACAAAATATGTATCAGCATTAGTATCAGTATCAGCAGAGACAAATAGAAACCTGTACAAAATTAAACTAAACTCATTTGAGTTTCAGCTTTGGAAGGTATGTCAGAAGAAACCTCTGATGTGAGCAGCATTTATATTTTAATATTCTGAAGGGATGACATACCCTATCCTAATTAGACTTTTCTTTACTCCACTTGTATGGTTCTAATATGTTCCATGGCACCATCAACTACAAAATACCAAACATGCGTATATATTCTGTGAAGGACGCGTAAATTTGATTAATGAGAAACAGCTGAGAATGTGCCACAGCTCAAAGTTCACACTGCGGATGAAACAAATACTATTCTGGTGACATCTAGAAATGTGTTCTCATTACGGCACGTTGGATATTATCCAGCACACGCACCGCATAGGTAAAACCAGAAGTTCTGCGACTTGCAGCAAATATGAAGTAAGTGCAATAAGTGTCATGAGTCAAAATTCTGAACCTTATGCATGTGCCTGTGGTACTGAGGCTGAAAATTTCCACATCTTACAGCAAATAAAATCTGTCAGCACCTTAGATGAACCACGCAGCCAACCATTTGGGGGAAACTATTTCCGTACGTTTCAAGTCATGCAATTTACCGATTAAATACGAGGTGTTTGGACTAGAATGGTGGCTTGGCATTGCAGGAATTAAAGCTGGCACTTCCTATCACGATTCGGCCTTGATGCGTCCAAATCAAAACTGGCCATATTTGCAAGTCACTCCCTGACCTATTCCTCATCTGTACCACCTAATATTCAAGCTAATATCCTACAACACTGCAAAGGTTCATGAAGCAGTTACGTTACACTGAAGAGACAAAATCATCCGTAAGGAAAAGAAAAACTGACCACATCAAATACAAAATTTGTTCTAAGCAAGGAATATGCTGTCTTAAGAAAACTGTGCTACATTCTGATGCGTAAGGTACAGCAAAATATAGCGGATAAAAAGTCGACACAATGCACCAGTTCAATTCACTATGGGTGTTACATATCAGTTTCAAACATCAACTGCAGGTTAGTCAATGGGGAAGCCAAATTGAACTGCAAAACTGTTTTCCAGAAATTTTGAAATTTTTAAACAAGGAACCACTATTTCCCTTACTTGAAGAGGATGTCACGGCATTTATAGTGAATTAGCACAAAAGAAATACTAAAAGACAACATTCTGTCCTTCAATGATGATATGTTCCATATATGGCACTGAATGCTACACCATACCTTACTGCCATGAATGGTATTTTATAATTTGATGTTCAAGAGCAAGTATATATTGCTTGTAATGCCATGGAAAGTTTGGCATGCATTTCCCATATTATCAACCATTCTAACCTCTTGTGTAATTCAAAAGAAGCTAATTGTAATAATAATAATAATAAAAAAATATGATACAATTTGAAAAATTGACAGCATAGCTAAACATATCGCCACACTACAATAAAAAAAAAAATAATAAACTATCTTACTATATATGTTAATTTTGTTTCACTGATAAGCAGATGGTGGCAAGTCCGGGGTTGGTTCTAGAATGTGGCAATTCATGCTCTTCATTCTCCCACAGTTCTTCAAACTGACTGGGTTAATCAGGTCACGTCTCATCAGGAAATCTCGTCTTTCCTTCACAATTAAAAAAAATCCATCCATCCAAATTGTGACATGGCTCCATTCTTTGCCAAATGGATTCTCTAACAGTTCTAATAAAATCTGAAACAGAAGAAGCAACACATTATTTTCACAAAATCAAAAACTTGTCTGCACCCTGTGTGATATCTCACAATAAACAAGAAACATTAACAGGAACCTGAGAACACAAACTGGAAAACTTAAGACAATGACACTGGCACATTATCACCTTGCCCACGGTCAGAATTATGCAGCTTCAGTTTAAATTACAGCCAGCACAATTACCCACAGTTAAGTACGGTTGATACAGTGTTCAAAAGAAACAAGCTGAAACACAACTGTCTAAGATATTCCATGCATGCACCACTACTGGTCAAAAATAGCCAGACTGCATGCATAAATTACCATATATTCTCGAATCTAATAATCTGCACCCTTTTAACAGTTTCATGGGGCCAAAAAAATCAGATGCGGATTAGAATCGCGTTCAGATTAGATTCGCGGTTGTGAGCTGGATTTTGGAAAAATAACAGAGCCGCTGTACGTGCCGTAACAACAATACAATACAATAATTTATTATTTTATTTATTATTTATAATATTATATAATACATTATATAATATTTATAATTTATTACTCATCAGACTCGCCGTCATCACTCATAACTGAATCGTTATCCATCAACCAGTCACTATCATCTTTATCTTCATCACTGTCCTCCCACAGAATTTCATCTTCAGATCCGTCCAAAGCTTTGCTTATGCAACACTTCTTGAAAGATCTGCCGCTAATGCTAACCGGGATGGCTTTCCATGCAGCCAACACCCACCACGTGACTTCTGAAGGCAGTTGAAGGAAAGGTGCAGATTAGAACCGTGAACCAACAATTTTTTCGTTTAAAAAACCGGCAAAAACTAGTACGGATCAGATTCAAGACTATACGGTAATTCATATCTGAACACTGACGATAAATGGCCAGAATGCACACACACAGTTTTGTTGATTTCTGAGTAGCAATGGTTTTATGTATGCACATGTTATTATATATAGTACACAAAGGAGACCATACAAAAGGGTGCAGGCAATGTCAAATAAATAATAATCATGCTTCTACTGCCCCCTCCTTGTGAATTTTTTTCGTGTTGATAGATAGACACACCCTGTAAATTCCAGGTTCTTATGATGTCACGACAGTCATTAACACAGGCACAAACATTCAAAATCCACATGTAACACATGCTGAAATGTTGCATACATCTTCAGATTACACATGGTCAAGCTCCTTAACTCTTTAATGATGCTGGTGTTTAAAATTAACTAATTTCCAGAACAGATGGGTTTTAAACTCACAGTAACTGAAACACATTCACCAACACACAGTGAACTGAGGCTGTTGAAGGGCATAACCAACTTGTCACATAATAATCTGTGCGCATACGTGCACACACACACACACACACACACGTGTAATTTATATCCTATAAAATTTTTCACTTTATCCCATCCCAATACAACCAGTATACAATTCCACACCTACTAACATAAATACAGTACAACCAAAACATACAAAATCTGTCCTTCGCACCAAGAATGTTTTCATCCTAAAATACTACTAATGTGTAAAAAAGGAGGATATGAATGAGATGAAATTCTCATAGGAATGACTAAGAAAGGAGCCTGCTGCCTCCATCTTCATGGTAAAAGGCACACATCTATCCTGATGAGGTAGGTAGCACGTTCCTCTGATGTACTCATACCTATGTGAGGTCAGTTCAAGAAGTTTTCAGACTGATTAAGTAAAACAATGCACAATGAAATTTTAATAAACATTATCCCTTACAAACAGCCCCTTCGGCACTAATAACATGACATGGCCCTTTCTTCCCAACATTCTATGTACCATTTCCATGAACTTTGGATTAGTTGCTCTAGCACTACTATTTGTGTTTCCTCAATTGTGTCAAAACAATATCCATTACAAGCAAATTTAAATTTTGGGAACAGAAAAAATTCTAGTGTAGAAATCAGCTCTGCATGTGATACTGCTGTTGTGATTTTGCACTGCTGCCTGCACATACAATAAATCATTAAGGATAGGATATGCATGTAAGGTATAAAACTCTTGTAAATTAATTTTTTTTTCAGTAATTCCCAGCTTTCGTGGTAATAATGCTACTCACACGGACTAAACTGCACTGTATGATTTGGATCAAGCATGCCCATACCTGTATATGCTTGGTTAGATTCCTTTTATCAACATAAACTGCAAAAGCACAGCAAACAATGGAGCTAGTCCAGCACAGTCACTGTTCCAGTAGTGGGCATGATATTACTGCCAGCAGAGTACCTTAAGCTGGGCCAATTCTGATCACTTCCACAGCCCTTACCCGTTTCAATCCACTGTTCATTATCATCGAATCTTTCAATTATAGTATGGCTTGGATCAGTAAAAGCACTGAAAAAATCTACACATTCCAATGATCTCATGGGTCAACATTAATTCAAACTGAACACAAACCATAAGTTTACACCACTTACTGTCAAGCCTATTGCCACTCGTTTCATCTGTCAGCATATTTTCATTCATGTCATCACTAACTGTCAATACACAGCATGTCAGTCTCTACAGATACCAGTATAGCACCAAAAATGCACAATGCAAATAAAATACCGCATTTTTTTTTTAGTTCAACTGCTCATGGCAATACAGAGGCTACGAACCATTAACGCAAAACGAACAGAACTGTCGAATGTTAAATGGGTCCAACCGGCATGCTCAGGTGTGTCCTTTAACACATTTCACCATCAAACTCAACATATATAACCTTTCACTGACTGACCTGTCATATCTATAAGTAGCTTACAAAAACGGAAAACAAGCCATTTCACTTTTGACAGAATGGTTTGCGCAAGCTTGCTAAAAAAAGTGAACTAATTAGCAAAAAACTGGTAAATAGACAACGGTTCCTTCAGCTATAATGTGATTTGAGGACCATTATAGAGCAACACTTTCAACCCACATCAAACAGAAGCCAAACGAGTGTCAGGCGGTAACACCACATTCTCATACCCCAGCTTTTCTCTTTACACAAGGCCTGATCACAACTATCCCAACGCAGTTCATTTCTAGTACCTCACGTCAAGATGTGACAGAACATGACCACACTGCAGTCATTCAGTCTAATGCAATCATTGCAAGTAAACAGCACTGTTAGCATTGTGGGCCAGATTTGCCATGTCTGAGTATGGTACATTGCTTGTCTAACAAATTATGTGCGAAACTTGGGATAACGGGAATTAAAACTTATGAACTGATGAAACCTTCCTTTCAAGAGGAAGCCATTGGCCACATGCGAGCTTCCATGCGGGTCTCCTTCACTGAACATGACTGCACATACACAAAGTGGCGAGCATCAAAGTCTAATGATGGTGTGGCAGCAAAGTACGTGATTTGATGAGGGCAGAACATAGACCAACCTTTACAGAAGTGTCCGAGGAATTGGGAATTTCGTGTGGCTTGTGCCAGGCATTGTAACTAAAGATATGCGTACACAATAGCACAGAAAAAGCACAGCCTGTCTGTAGCCTATGATCTGTTCAGACGAGCAGAACCGGATAAAAATTTCTGTAAAAACATTGTAACTAGTGATATAATTATGGGTGTACAGTTACGATCCCAAAATTAAACAATATTCACCACCATGACCCATAACAGCATACCAAGTTCAATGCACTTCTCAGGAGATGTGAATCACTTTCCCCAAACAAGAGGGCACTCAGCACAATCAATATGCTCCACACGGATGAATCGTAAACCAGAACTTTAACTTATAAGTACAAAGACATCTGTGTGAAGCAGTTAACCATAAATGACCAAGGTGATGGCAGTCTGGTGCATCAAAAATTCACAACACACCTGCGCTACCAGCCCAACTTGTGCAGCAACTCTTAGCCAAAAAGGTGTATCAACCCCCTCACTTCCCTGGCATGGCCAAATGCTTTTTTCCTCTTCTCCTGAATTAACACCACCTCGAAAGGTGAACAATTTTAAGACAGGTAGACCATCAAACTAAGCATGAAGTAGCAACTCGTAAGAGATCTGCGCTACTTCCGGAAATGGAAGAGCCTCTTCTGCTTGGTCACACAGATGTGTATCCAAGCATGAAAGTATCCAAGCAGGGGGGGGGGGGGGGCCCTCTTCTACTGGGGCTGGGATAGTATCCAATAACCAAACAGTCGTAGAAAGTTTATAGCTCGTTCTTTC
>Ga0123354_10002133_pt1 | contig 25610 bp, 26 predicted proteins | sample TergutLab28metaG_2_FD_97872 | JGI IMG/M metagenome (GOLD analysis project Ga0123354, IMG submission 97872) | Labiotermes labralis P4 segment gut microbial communities from Petit-Saut dam, French Guiana - Lab288 P4 | ecosystem: Host-associated > Arthropoda: Insects > Digestive system > Gut ...
CACTTGGTTTTTTTGAATTTGGGATTTTTGGGGCGGAGCCGGGATTTCCAAGTTGGTTTGATGGCCCCCCTCTTAAGGAAGCCAGGCGGCAAAAATGCCGCCAACTCCGCCAGGCCCGAAAGGGAGCAACGGTAACGGTTGTTTTTGGGTGCCTGGTTTCCTTCAAAGGCCCGGTTCTTCACCGGGCCTTTTCTTTTACCAGACAAATGGGATCAACGCCTTGGTGCGTTTGCGGTATGCGGGATACTCCTGGGGAAAGCGTCGCGCCATGAGTTGATCCTCCTCACGCACCCGCAGGAGAAAAAGCGTCCCGAGAATAAGAAGCAAAAAAACGAAGGGGCCGCCAATGACGATTGCCGAGCCGAAACACGCCACGATCCCTCCCCCGTACATGGGATGGCGCACATAGTGGTATGGCCCGGAAGTCACCAGTTTGTGGTTCTCCTTGATCGTTACGATCTGGCTCCAATTTCTGCCCAGATGGATGCGCCCCCAGACGAGAAAAGCCATGCCCGCCACGCAGAGAATCGTGCCGACAAAAGAAAGAGGCGCATTGACCGGCGCGAAATTGACGAAGGCAAACACTCGCAGGCGCGGAAGTACAAACGCCGCAATGATGGCGAACAAAAGGAGAAAACGCTGTCCCATGTGTCCTTTCTCTTCTTTTCTTACAGCAAAGGCGGCGACCGTCAGATAGAGAACAAGCAGGACCCAGAGTACGGCGACGAACCAAATAAAAAACTTCGACAGCATGGCGGTATTTCCTCACACAGGCTGGCCGGATCGCACAGCCGGCCAGCCTGTTGCGCGATGAATTATTTCGCAGGCACAAGATCCTTGCCGCAGGGGCATTTTCCAGGGGTTTGGCTGATGGTGTCACAGGGGCAGTCCTTGCCGCAGCCACATACGTACTTGCCAACCAAAGGGAAGGTCTCCTCCTTGCCGTTAACCAGAAGCACCGCTGTATCGCCCTCCACCTTGACCACCTTGGACTTCACCAAAGGCACGCCACAGGAACATTTGCCCCCCTGTCTGGACAAGGTCTTGCAGGGACACGATGGGCCGCAGGCGCACGCGTAAACTTCATCGCCCGCCTTCAGAACCATCTTGGGATTTTCAGGAGTTACGGCGGCAAAAGCGGACGTGGCAAGCATCAACACAGCAAAAAAAGCAAACCCTGATACCAGTTCTTTCATGACATCCTCCGCGTAAAAGGGTGGCCGGCGAACCCCGCCGGAAAGAACTCATCGCCGGATGTTACCGCACAATCAGCACGTCGCATGTGGCATGTTCCGCGATTTTGCTGGAGACGCTGCCGAACAGGAACTTCCGGGCGGCGCTCTTTCCACGGGAACCTACAAGAATAAGTTCCGCTCCGATCTCTTCGGCGGTCTCCAGAATTTTTTCCGCCGGATCGCCCTCGCGCAAGAGCCCTTCCACCCGTATGCCCTTCTCCGTGGCGCGGGCCGTGGCCTTATCAAGCAAGCCTTGCGTCTCAACGGCATAGGCGTGCGTAATGGTGTGGCAGTCGGCCTCGGTCAACTCCAGCATGGGCAGGCAGAGATCGGCCGTCACAGAAACGACAGCCAGGTCCACGTCTAACTTTCCAGCCAGATCAATCGCGCGCTCCAGAGCCTTATCCGCTTGAGCGGAACCATCGTAAGCCAGAAGGATTCTCATAGGGCCTCCTTGTGTGTTCTGCCGGCACTTTCCTATGCCCATAACACACAGCGGAGGCTCTGACTATGTATTTATGAGGAATCAGACGTAATCAGGATCAATGCCGGCGTTGCCATTGGCGGTCATGAGCTTCACAAAGCGTACGGTCTTTTCATCGGCGGGAACCACGGGGAAACGCTGGCGGCAGGCATCACATTCGGCGACGGTAGGTTTGACGGGCGCGACCAGCGGCACCTGGCGGCCGCAAAAAGGACACGGGTAGAGATAAATCACTTCCAGACCGCTCGGTTTGACCGGGATGATGGGTCTTTTTTGTTCGGCCATGGGCGACTAGTCCTTAAGCAGCGATTGACCGGTCATCTGATCTGGTTTGGGCAGTCCGGCCAGTTCAAGGATGGTGGGGGCAAGGTCGGCCAGCTTGCCTTCACGCAGCGTGGCGTTCTTGCGGGCCGGGTCCACAAGGATCACGGGCACGTCATTTAGAGTGTGCGAGGTCATTTTGCCGCCCGCGGCATCTATCATTTCCTCCGCATTGCCATGGTCAGCCGTAATGATGACCTGGCCGCCCGCGGCCAGCACTGCGGCAACGATGCGTCCCACGCACTCATCCACGACCCTGCAGGCGGCCACAGCCGCCTCCAGAACCCCCGTATGTCCCACCATGTCCGCATTGGCCAGGTTGCACACGACAAGACCATATCCTTTAACCAGGGAGTTTTCGAGAGCCGCCGTGACCTCATAGGCGCTCATCTGGGGTTTCAGGTCGTAAGTGGGAACGTCGCGCGGCGACGGGACGAGAATACGCTCTTCGCCTGCAAAGGGTTCTTCCCGGCCGCCGTTTAAGAAATAGGTGACATGAGCATATTTTTCGGTCTCGGCCAGGCGCAGTTGCATAAGCCCGGCATCCGAGTAAATTTGACCCAGAGTGTGGGTAATCGCTTCAGGGGCAAAAGCCGTGGGCAGGCCAAAAGAAGAATCGTATTCGGTCATCGTGGCGAACGCGGCCAAGCGCGGCGTCTTTGTTCTGGGAAAGGCGTCGAAGGAAGGTTGGATAAAGGCTTGAGTGATCTCCCGGGCGCGGTCGGCGCGGAAGTTGAAGAAAAAAATCGCGTCGCCGTCCTCAATAAGGGCTAAAGGTTTCCCATCCATTCCGGTCACAAGCCGGGGTTTCACAAACTCGTCTGTTTCGCCGTTGACATAAGCTTGGCGAAGAGCCTCCACAGGGTCGGCGACGTAAGCGCCCTGCCCCGTTGTGAGCGCATTATACGCCGTGGCCACGCGATCCCAGCGTTTGTCGCGGTCCATGGCATAGAAACGGCCTGTGAGCGAGGCAACGATGCCGCAGCTGGTTTGCTGCATGAAAGCCATAAGATCGGCCACGTAGCCGGCGCCGCTTTCGGGCGGAGTATCCCGGCCATCCATAAAGCAGTGGACGAAAACGCGCGAAAGGCCGAGATCTTTAAAAACTTCAAGCAGTGCTTTCAGATGTTCGACATGGCTATGCACTCCGCCATCCGAGACCAGACCCATCAGATGGAGCTTCCCGCCTGATTTTTTGATCTGCGCGGCAAGATTTACAAGTGTGGGGTTCGCCCACAGGCTTTTGTTCTCCACGGCCAGATCAATGCGGGTCATATCCTGATAGACTACGCGGCCAGCGCCAATGTTCATGTGTCCGACTTCGGAATTGCCCATGAAGCCGTCCGGCAAGCCCACAGAGCGGCCGCAGCATTTAAGCCTGGTAGTGGGATACTCTGACGCCAGATTAGCCATATTTCCTGTGGAAGTGGCGATGGCGACGGCGTTTCCCGGACCAGCGGGAGCAATTCCCCAGCCGTCTAAAATGAGCAAAAGCGTGGGCGTGACGTTCATGGATGGCCTTGGGTCAAGGTTTCAGAGGGTTCCGGAAGGTCGTCGATCTCTGCGCCTTCGGACCACAATCCCTCAATATTATAGAACCGGCGCGTCTCTTCCTGGAAAATATGCACCAGCACATCGTTCAAATCCACCAAAATCCACTGGCCGGTCTTGTAGCCGTCCATGCCAATGAACGCGATACGTTCCTCCCCGCATTTGAGAAGAACAAAGTCGGCCAAGGCCTGGGCTTGGCGCACGTTTGCCGCCGTGGCCACGATCATGGCTTCGGTAAAAGAACATAAACGGCTCACATCAAGCCCCGTCAGATCTTTGGCCTTTTTTTCCAGAAGCCAGGAGGCTACATGGCGGACTTTTTCGTCGGTCGTCAAAACAGCGTGCGTTTCCATGGGCCTCTTCGTACAGCCTTTGCATGTGTCCGGCAAACGCAAAATGGCTGAAGATGCCGCCTTCATATTGACGCACGTGCCGACCATCGGGCACAAACCGTTAAACAGGTCTTGAGGAGTGACGTAAGCCATGATCCGTGACGTGGAACTGGAAACTTTGCCCAGGGAAGAGTTGGAAGCGCTGCAACTCGGCAGATTGAAGGGGCTTGTGGCGCGCGTCTATGCAAACGTGCCTTTTTACCGTCAGAAGTTCGACGAGAAAGGCGTCACCCCGGCGGACATCCGCACGCTCGCCGATCTTCGCCTGCTGCCGTTTACCGAAAAACAGGATATGCGAAACCACTATCCTTTCGGGCTTTTTGCCGTGCCCAGGGAAAATGTGGTGCGTATCCACGCTTCGTCAGGGACCACAGGCAAATCAAGCGTGTCCGGCTACACCCGCCGTGACGTACGTAACTGGGCCAAGCTTATGGCCCGCTGCTACGCCGCGGCCGGAGCCTCTTCCAGGGATGTCATCCATAACGCCTACGGGTACGGCCTCTTTACCGGAGGCCTTGGCGCCCATTATGGCGCCGAAGAACTCGGCGCGGCCATCGTACCCATGTCTGGCGGCAGCACGCGGCGTCAGGTCATGCTCCTGCGGGATTTTGGCGCGACAACTATTTCCTGCACGCCCTCCTATGCCCTGCTCATCCATGAGACCGCCAAGCAAATGGGCATAGACGTCAAAGACTTGCCCTTGAAGATCGGCGTGTTCGGCGGAGAACCCTGGACCGAGGAGATGCGCCGCGACATGGAAGATAAAATGGGCATCAAGGCCCATGACATTTACGGCCTCTCAGAGATCATGGGGCCGGGCGTGGGCATTGAATGTACCGAGGCCCAGGATGGACTGCACCTCATGGAAGACCATTTCCTGGCGGAAATCATTGATCCCGACACCTTGGAAGTGTTGCCGTCGGGGGAAACCGGCGAACTGGTCATCACCACGCTCACCAAAGAAGCCCAGCCGCTTATCCGTTACCGCACCCGTGACATCACGCGCCTCGACACCACCCCCTGCCGCTGCGGGCGCACCTTTGTCCGTATGCACCGCGTGATGGGCCGCTCCGACGACATGCTCATCATCCGGGGAGTCAACGTCTTCCCCAGCCAGATCGAGGCCATCCTTCTGGAGACCGACGGCCTAGCGCCCTACTACCTCCTGGTGGTCAAGCGCGAAGGCAACATGGACACCCTTGAGGTCCAGGTGGAGATGGATGAAAAGCTTTTCTCCGACGAAATCAAGGCACTGCAACGCGTCGAAAGAAAGATTCTCAAAAATATCAAGGAATTCCTCGGCGTCACAGTTACAGTCAAACTGGTTGAGCCGCGCTCCATCGAACGCACCGAAGGCAAGGCCAAACGAATTCTCGATCTGCGCTAACACATGGGGGACGTATGAAAGTCGAACAGATTTCCATCTTTTTGGAGAATAGAGCGGGCCGCCTGGAGGAAGTAACCCGTATTCTGGCCGAAAATCAGGTGAGCATCCGGGCGCTCTCCCTGGCCGACACCTCGGATTTCGGCATCCTGCGCCTTATCGTCTCCGACCATGAAAAGGCCAAGGAGGCGCTCAAAACAGGCGGCTTTACTGTGGGACGCACCTCTGTGGTGGCCGTCGAGGTCGCCGATGTGCCGGGCGGCTTGCACGCCATCCTGCAAATACTCTCCGCCGGCGGCGTCAATGTGGAATATATGTACGCCTTTGTACAGCAAAGTTCCCGGACCGCCATTATCGTGTTCCGGTTCGATAAAACCGATCAAGCCATTGAACTGCTTGGCCAAAAAGGCATCAGGATCATTCCGGGAAGCGAATTGTACGCGTTGTAGCCACCGCATAAAAAGGTTTCCGGCTCAGCATGATAGAGCCTTGTTGGATCGCACAAGGGCAAGCCATGGGGGGCCACTTGAAAAAGCACCGCCCTTTCACGCCCCGCGCCGGGCGAAAAAAGAGGCCGCATTGGGACCAGTTTTGGCTGGACGGGATAAAGATCATCCTACAATGACAACAGAGGGGGGGCCATGAAGCGGATTGCGGTTTTCATTGTTATGCTCTGTATTATGGTTCCCGCTGTTCAAGGGTTAGCATGGGATTTCTATGATGGAAATACTCTTTTATATGACCTAGAAGGGCGTAACAATAAGAATGTTGGGTATGTGTTTGAAACCGGGGCATCTGCCTATATAGGGGGAATCGCATCTTTACTTTCTGAAACACAAATAATTAAAATTCCGCAAAATGTGAACCTAAAGGAATTGGTTGATATTGTACATGTATATTTGCAAAACAATCCAAAATTTAGGCATTTTTCGGGGACATCAATAGTTACTACCGCATTAAAAGAATCTTTCCCGCCGATTCAAAAATAAAAAGGGAGCATTATGAAAAGTTTAATTTTAGCAGTCCTTTTTATGGTTATGTCAGCGCCATTGGCTCTCGCGCAGTTGCAACTTCCGAATTGGGCTCCGCCCCCCTCTCCTGTATATATTCCCCCTCCGCCGCCGCAGCCGATGCGATTCGCTCCGGTCGCTCCTGTTCAGATTTCCATCCCTAATTATGCGGAGACAATGCGTCAGGCAGCACAAGCAAAACAAGAAATGATTAGAGCGCAACAGATGCAAGATCAGCTCGAATATGAACGCCAGAATCAAGAACAAATCCAAGAGCAGCAAAGCCTAATCCGTCAACAGCAAGAACAAATCGAAGCGCAGAAAAAGCAGATCGAACAGACACACAATGTCCCCGCTATCCCCGAAGGTGGGGAAGTTGAGGGGGGCCAATGAAACCCCTCATTCGCGCGTGAACAACTGGTCCACGCGCGGCAACGTGAACCCGTACACTGGGAAGGCGGGAGTGAAAAGACATATTAACTAAATTGCACCCCTTAATCAGGAGAGCTTGAGATGACTAAGGTGACAACTCTCACGCTCATTGGCGCAAGTGGGAAACGATATGCTCTTGATACTTACTCAAAAGAGCAGGCTTTTAATGATGTGAGTGCTGTGTACGTTTTTACTAGACGCTACCCAGAAAGAGATGGTTCATTCACACAAGAGCTGCTTTACATCGGAGAGTCTGCCCAGTTAGGCACGCGTATAAATAATCACGACAAATGGAATTGCGTCGAAAGAAACGAATGCAACTCATATCTCGGTCATGGCCATAAACGGAGAACAGGCCCGTTTAGACGCTGAAACAGACCTGCGTAATGGGTACCCCGATACCCCCTGCAACGACCAGTAGAGGTTGACCTATCAGGCTTTCTTCCCTCTGCCGACATTTTTGGCCATCTTTTTCTCCATGCCTTTTTGCTTTTCGTTACTCTTTGGGCTGAACGTAAACGTCAACCGCGTTTCCAGCGAGAGGGCTTTACCCTTCGCCGCTAAGTCAACCGCGACATGGCCGCCCTTTTGCAGTTTGCCAAAGAGCATCTCATCCGCCAGGGGGTCTTTCACTTTTTCCTGGATAAGCCGCGCCAGAGGCCGCGCTCCAAACGTTGGGTCGAAGCCTTTTTTTGCGAGCCACTCCACAGCCTTGCCGCCAACCTCAAGCGTCACCTTGCGCTCGGAAAGCTGCGCGCCAAGTTCCGCAACATACTTGCGTACAATCATCTCCATCACCGGCGACGACAGCGGCTTGAAAGCAATCACCGCGTCCAGGCGATTGCGGAATTCCGGCGTAAACAGACGTTCCAAAGCCTTCTGGCCGTGAAAAGCGGTATCCTCCTCCGGGTTTTGACCGCCAAAACCGATAGCCTTGGCGGCCATCTCTCTGGCCCCGGCATTGGAGGTCATAAGCAGGATGACGTGGCTGAAGTCCGCTTTACGCCCGTTATTGTCCGTGAGCGTCGCATAATCCATCACCTGGAGCAGAATACTGAACATATCCGGATGGGCTTTTTCGATCTCGTCGAGTAAAAGCACGCAATAGGGATTCTTGCGGATGCCGTCCGTCAGAAGCCCGCCCTGGTCGAATCCCACATAACCCGGAGGCGCGCCGATAAGCCGGGCCACGGCGTGCTTCTCCATGTATTCGCTCATGTCGAAGCGCATGAAATGGATGCCAAGCACATTGGCCAACTGCTTGGCGAGTTCCGTCTTGCCAACGCCTGTTGGCCCGGTAAGCAGAAAGTTGCCGGTCGGACGATTGGTTGGCGCAAGCCCAGCCCGTGAACGCTTGATGGCCCGGCAGAGAATATCCACAGCCTCATCCTGGCCGAAAATCAGCCGCTTGAGATCCTCTTCAATGCCCGCAAGATGGCCTCGGTCCGCAACGGAAACGCTCTCGGCCGGAATCCTGGCTATGCGCGAGACCACCCGTTCCACATCCTGCACGCTGATGGCGTTCTTGCCGGGCTTGCCGGAAAGACGAAACGCCGCGCCCGCCTCATCAATGACGTCGATGGCCTTATCGGGCAGATAGCGGTCGTTGATGTGTCTGGCCGAGAGTTCCACCGCGCTCTTTAAGGATGCCGGGGTATAGCGCACTCCGTGATGCGCCTCATAATGGGGTTTTAACCCCTTGAGGATTTCCAGCGCCTCTTCCACGGAGGGCTCCGGAACATCGATCTTCTGGAAGCGCCGGGAAAGGGCCCGGTCCTTTTCAAAGTGGTTCTTAAACTCCTCGTACGTCGTGGAGCCGATACACTTGAGCTGTCCCGAAGCCAGAGCGGGTTTCAAAATGTTGGAGGCATCCAGGGAGCCGCCGCTGGTCGCGCCCGCGCCCACAATGGTGTGTATCTCGTCCACGAAAAGAATGGCCGACGGCTTGGCCTCAAATTCGTTCAAGACGCTCTTCATCCGGGCTTCAAAATCGCCCCGGTACTTGGTTCCTGCTAAAAGCGCCCCCATGTCCAGGGCGTAAATTTGCGCGTCTGTGAACATCTCCGGCACGTCGCCATTTGCGATTTTCAGCGCCAGCCCTTCGGCCAGCGCGGTCTTCCCGACGCCTGGATCGCCCACAAAGAGCGGATTGTTCTTGTGCCGTCTGGCCAGCACCTGGATGGTACGGGAAAGCTCCGCATCGCGTCCGATGAGCGGATCTATTTTGCCCTCGCGGGCCTTGGCCACAAGATCCACGGTGAATTTCGCCAGCGCTGAACCATCTTTCGCGCCTCCCTCGGCGTCCTTACTTTCGCTGGCCGGTCCCCGGCCGTCATCAACGCCCTGGCCATGGGCAATGCACTCCAACACGTCCAGGCGAGTGACTCCATGCGATCTCAAAAAATACGCCGCATAGGAATCATCTTCCTCAAAAATAGCGGCCAGGACATCACCCACCTCCACCTTGTCCTTGCCCGAAGCCTGCATCTGCAGAATGGCGCGCTGCAAAACGCGCTGCACCCCCGCTGTCTGCACCACTTCCGTGGCCTGGCCGTGCGGCATGGCTTCCATGTGTTCCGCGAAAAAGCGTTCCAACTGATGGCGCAGCCGCACCACATTCGCGCCGCAATTCACGAGGATGGACGAGCCGCTCTCCTCCTGGACAATGGCATGAAGCAGATGTTCCAGCGTCAGATACTCATGATTGCGGTTTTTGACTTCCTTCACCGCATGGGTAAGAACCCGTTCAAGTCTTTTTCCCAGCATCTATTCCTCTTCCATGGTGCATTTGAGCGGAAATCCGCCCTGGCGGGCCATCTGACGCACCGCAATCACCTTTGTTTCAGCCACCTCGGCCGTATATACCCCGCAGACCCCCATGCCGTTTTTATGGACGGCAAGCATAATCCGCGCGGCATCAGCCTCTGTCTTGTGGAAGACCGTCTGAAGAACCTCCACCACGAACGCCATGGTGGTATAGTCGTCGTTATGCAGAAGCACCTTATACTTGGCGGGCTCCCTGACCTCGTCTTGAAGCCCGGTTCCGGATTCGGATTCGCGAAAAGGATTACTCATAGGTCTTGCCCTGTATAAGACGCATTTTCAGCTTGTCGAGAGCGTCCTGCCTACCTCTACCAGACTCGTACTGAAAAACCCCAAGGCAGGCAACTTGCGCCTTGGACTCTTGCGTTGGGCGGTGACCGCCGGAACTATAAAGGCTTGGCCTTGGAGTCAGGCAAGCGTATGGTTTCCCCATGACGCGAATCATTCTGGCTGTGACCGGCGCTTCGGGGATGCCCTATGCCGTGGCCTTAGCCCGCGAGCTTGCCAAGACGGCGGAATTGCATCTTATTGTGTCGGATGCTGCCAAAGAAGTGTTGGCCCTTGAATCGGAGGTTTCCGTTGACGAACTGGCAAGCACGGCCCATGCCGTTTACTCCCAGCACGAATTGGCCGCCGGACCGGCCAGCGGTTCCTGGCGTCATGGAGGGATGATCGTCTGCCCCTGCTCCATGGCGTCGCTTGCGGCTATTGCGGCAGGGCTTGGTTCCAACCTCATCCATCGCGCGGCCGACGTCACCATGAAGGAGGGCCGCAAATTGGTTCTCGTGCCCCGCGAAACGCCTTTAAGCGAGATACACCTGCGCAACATGCTTGCCGCCAAGCAGGCAGGCGCAGCCATTGTGCCCGCCTGTCCGGGCTTCTACAACAAACCCCGCACCGTGGACGATATTGCCGATTTCATCGCCGCCCGCGCGCTCGATCTTCTGGATATTCCCCATAATCTGGGGAAGCGCTGGCAGGACGGCTGACAACCTTGAAAACGCTAAGGAGAGCGCTATGCGTCATGAACTCACCTGGAACGGCCACTCAAACTTCACCCTGAAAACAGGCGGCCAGACCATCCTCATAGATCCCTTTTTCGATGGCAATCCATCCTCTCCTCTAGCCGCCAAAGATGTCATCAAAGCGGACTATGTGCTGGTCACCCATGACCACAGTGACCACATCGGCCAGGCTTTGGAGATTTGCAAAGCCACAGGCGCCACCCTCTTGGCCATCACAGACACTGCCAGGAAGCTCAACGGACAGGGATTGCCCAATGCGCAGATTGTAAACGGCATCGGTATCAACATCGGCGGCACGGTGACGCTCGGGAATGTGCGGGCCACCATGGTCCAAGCCATGCACTCCAGCGAGTCAGGGCTGCCCGTGGGATATATACTGACCTTGGACGATGGTTATACGCTGTATCACGCCGGGGATACCGGCCTCTTCGCCACCATGAAGCTCTACGGGAAGCTCTTCCCCATTGATATGGCCCTGTTGCCCATGGGCGGGATATTCACCATGGATGCCCGCCAGGCGGCTGTCGCCTGTACGCTTTTGCGCTGCTCCAAGGTGCTGCCTATGCACTGGGGAACATTCCCCGCCCTGGAACAAAGCCCAGACGCCTTTGCCCGGGAACTCGAAAAGCTTGGCGCCGACACCGCCCTGATCCGTTGTAAACCCGGCGAGACCATCATTCTGGAGAAAGATCCTCTCCGGCAGCGCGATTGTAATTGTAACTAAGACCCAGGACATGAAATTTAAGAAAAAGCGGTCTTGATACTTTTATGGAGGTCTCTCGTGTATTTTGAGCAAATCACTACGCCCGGTCTTGGCTGTTATTCGTATGCCATCGGTTGCCCAATGGCTGGCGTCATGGCCGTGGTTGATCCGCGCCGCGATATCGGCGTGTACCTTAGCATTGCCGAAAAAAACGGCATGCGCATCACGCATATCTTCGACACCCACGTACATGCCGACCATATAAGCGGCGCTCAGGAACTGCGCGCCGCAACCAATGCGGATATCTACATCCACGAAAGCGCGCCTGTGGGGTATGAGGCCAAAAAGCTCAAAACCGGAGATGAATTCAAGTTTGGCTACGCGGTCCTTAACACGCTGCATACCCCCGGCCATACGCCCAATTCCGTATCGTTTCTGGTTGCCGATCTGGCCCGCAGCCCGGAACCCGAGATGATTCTGACCGGCGATTTGCTCTTTGTGGGAGATATAGGCAGGCCGGACTTGCCAGGAGCGGAAATATTGGGTGAGCAGGTACAGAACCTGTATAACAGCCTGTACCAAACATTGGGACCGCTGCCGGACTATCTGGAGGTCTATCCCGCTCACGGCCAGGGATCATTGTGCGGCAGCGGCATGAGCGCCAAGCCGTTCACCACCCTCGGCTATGAGCGGCGGGCCAACCCTATGCTTCAGTATGCTACTGATTTCACAGGATTCAAAGACGCCATCCTCTCTCATTCACCCATGCGGCCACAGAGCTTTTCCAGCATCATCGCCGCTAACATGAACGGATCCACTGTTGTGCCCAAGTGGGACTCCACGGAATATGCCCTTTCCGCTGATAAAACAGACGAACTCCATAAGGCTGGCACGTGGCTCCTGGACTTGCGGGATGCGTTTTCCTATGGTTCGGCCCATATTCCCGGCAGCATCAATGTTGATTTTTCCGATGGCCCCAGTCTCAATTGGGTTGGCGTGGCTGTGCCTCCCGGCGTGCCGATTGTGCTTATCCTCTCCTCTGACAGTAACTTTGCAGAGACGTGCGTGGAACTGCAACGCATTGGTTATGATACGATTAAAGGCTGGCTCAAAAACGGTATTCGCGCTTGGATCAACAGTGGCCGCAAGACTCAGAATCTGTCGTATCTTTCCGTTTCAGAGTTGCAGGCGCGCCTTGCCGGGAAAAATCCTCCCGCTATACTTGACGTGCGCAGTCCGGAAGAATTCAAAAAAATGGCAATAGAAGGAGCCATCAATCATACTTTCGACCGCATACTGAAAGGCTCCTGCCCCGTCAGTCCAGAGAGGGAAGCTGTCGTGGTGTGCCAAACTGGATTTCGCGCCGCTATTGCCGCAAGCCTGCTCCAGGCGCAGGGCTGTGCTCATATTAGTGTTCTCACCGGCGGTATGAGCGCGTGGCAAAACGCGTAAACAAACGCGGTGACTGGGCCATCACTATAGCGACAAATATCAAGACGCAGCCGAGCATTTCTTTGGAGGACAAGCGTTCGCCCAGGATAAGCCAGCCGGACAAGGCGGAGAATACAGCCTCGAGGCTGAAGATGAGAGAAGCGACAACGGGATTGATTTCTCTTTGTCCCACTGTTTGGAAAGTGTAGGCGACACCGGAGGAAAGAAGCCCCGCATACAAGAGAGGAGCCCATCCGCTGATAATCGCGGTAAAATCAAGAGGCTCAAAAAGAGACGCACAAATGGCGCTGAGTATTCCACACACGAAAAACTGCAGACAAGAGAGTTTCACGCTGTCAACAAGCGGAGAGAAATGGCCAATAAGCAAAATATGCATGGCTGCTACAATAGCAGACAAAAATACATAAATATCGCCTTTATCGATTGTAAATTCTTCATTTATGCACAGCAGATACATGCCTGCCATTGCTATTGCCATGCATATAAACACGGTAAAGGGGATTTTTCTGCCGAGAAATATGCTTAATAGAGGGACGAAGAGTATATACAGAGTTGTTATGAACCCAGCTTTGCCGACGGTTGTGTAGCAGATGCCGGCCTGCTGAAGCGTTATCATTGCAAAAAGAATTATACCGCACGCTATACCGCCTTTCCATAAAAGCCTGGGATGTTGTCCTGACGGCCTCCATGCGCCGGAGAACCCATTTTTTCTGCGTATCGGCGCGACAAAAGACACAAACGCAAGCACAGCAACGCCGCCGACAAGAAAGCGGATGGCATTAAAGGTGAATAATCCCATATATCGCATGCCAACGCTCTGGGCCACGAAAGCGCCCCCCCAGATGACCGTTGCGCATATAAGCATTGCCGCCCCGAAGGGTTTGCCTTTCATACGTCGATAATTCCTTATAATAATACGAATAACTGACTGTGCAAAGCGATACGGACCGCTTGGCCACCTTGTTAGTCTGTGTGAAAAGCCTTGAATACGGCCACTGCTTGTGTCCGGTTCACGCCCTTCACTTTCAGTAATTCCTCCAATGTTGCCGCGTGCATACGTTCGATTGTGCCGAAGCTCTCCCACAGAATCCGGGCCGTTTTTGGCCCGATGCCTGGGACAGCCAGCACATCGCTTTGCAGGGCCGTTTTTTTGCGGGCCTTGCGTTGCCGGCCGATAACGAAACGGTGCGCTTCATCACGTAATTTTTGTAAGAAAAGCAACTCCTTACTGCCAGGACGCAGCGGCAGCGGATTTTTCCGGCCGGTCCGGAAAATCACGTCCTCCGCGGCGTTCTTGCTCCGGCCCGATTTGGCAATGGAAGCGAGTTCCCACGGGTGTTCCAGGGTTTTCTGCGCCTCTTCGCGGTCCGGCGCATCAGGCGGCAAAAAACTGCCGATTTCTTCCGGTTTTTCCGGATTCGTGCCGCCAGTTTCCATATTTCCGCCGGATTTTTCCAACAGGCGCGTCATGGCGCGTTCCACAGCGGCCAGTTGCCCTTTGCCGCCGTCAATCAGCACCAGGTCGGGCCAGGGTTCGCCCGCGCGTACGCGCCGCGCGACCCAGGCGGCCAGGGCGGCGTAGTCGTCGCCCGTGCCCTCCAGTTCCGACATGGCGTAGAGGCGGTACGCGTCTTTGGCGAAACGCCCGTCCTCAAAGACCACCTGCCCCACCTGCATGTTCGTGCCGCCAAGGTGCGACGCGTCCACCACCTCGATGCGGCTTAGTTCCCGCCCCACGTGCAGCTTGCGCCCAAGAAGCGCCGGAACGGACTCCGCGCCCGCGGCCTCGCGCGCTTCGGCAACGGCCCTGGCGGCGTTGGCCGCCGCGATCTCTAAAAGCCGCTTCTCATCGGCGGATTTCGGGCCACTTATCCTGACCGTCTCGCCGCGCCTTTCCGTGAGGATCTCCGAGGCCGTGGCGGTTGCCGTCTCGCCCATGACCGCAATGAGCCGTCCGGGCAGAAGCACGCGCGGCGGGATGAAGCTCTCCGGGCGGTAATGCTGGGTCAGAAAGCTCGGCAGGGCTTCTTCGAGTTCTTGCTCGGAGGTCTCGGGCCAAAAAAAGTTGACCCGATCCAAAAGCCGTCCTTGTCGCACGAAAAGGATCGAAAGCCCGATGCCTCCGCTTGCCGCGAACGTCTCAATGACATCCAGATCGGCATAATTGGGCAGTACCGCCGCCTGTCCCTCCACGGTCTGACGCATGGCGGCGAGCAGATCGCGCAGACCAGCCGCCCGCTCGAAGGCGAGCGCGTCCGAGGCCTCCAGCATCTCCCGCTCCACGCGCTTCAAAATATCCTTGGAGCGCCCGGATAAAAACGCCTCCACCCGTCTGGCCACCCGCGCATACTCCTCCGGGCCGATCAGCCCCGCGCACGGCCCCAGGCACTGCCCCAAATGATGATACAGGCAGGGCCGCGCCCGGTTCTCGAAGGAGACGTCGCGGCATTGGCGCAGCGGAAACATCCGGGAAAGCTCCTTCCAGGTCTTGCGCGCGGCCCCGGCGGACGTGAAAGGCCCGAAATACACCGATCCGTCCTTCACCACCCTGCGCGTAAAAGAAAGCTTGGGAAACGTATGCGACTTGTCCAGCTTGAATAAAATATAGTTTTTATCATCTTTCAGATCGATATTGTAGCGCGGGCGGTGCTTTTTGATGAGGCTCGCCTCCAGAAGCAGGGCCTCCTTCTCCGTGGCCGTGACCAAAACGTCCACGCCCGCCACCTGGGCCACCATGACCCGCGTCTTGGGATGTTCCGGCACGCCCCTGAAATACGACGCCAGGCGCGCGCGCAGATTCACGGCCTTGCCCACGTAGATCACGCGTCCCTGCTGGTTCTTCATCAGATAGACGCCGGGATCGGCCGGAAAATTTTGGGGCGTGAAAACGTACATGGCCGCTCTATTGCCTGGAAGCGCTTTGCTCCACAAGCCCTTGCTCAACAGGCCGCAAAAGTATAAAGAAAGCCGATGGATCAGCTCTTCGCGCCGTGGCGGATGCAGTACATCCTCGGACCAAAGCCCGACGAGTGCGTCTTTTGCATCCCCCAAGACATCTCCGAAGACCGCGACCGCCTGGTGCTTGCCCGCGCGAAGCACACGTTCGTCATTATGAACAAGTACCCTTACAACAGCGGGCATCTCATGGTCTGCCCCTATCGCCACGTGAGCGCGCTCACCCTTCTTACCTCTGAGGAATCCTCGGAAATGATGGCCTCGCTGACCGCCTGCACGGCCATCCTCCAGGACGCCCTTCATCCCCAGGGCATGAACGCGGGGCTTAATCTCGGCGAGGCCGCCGGGGCGGGCATCGCATCGCACCTGCACATTCAGCTTGTTCCCCGCTGGAACGGCGACAACTCCTTTATGGCCGTCTTCGGCCAAACGCACGTGATCCCCGAGCTTTTGCTCGAAACCTACGACAGGCTAAAGCCGCGTTTTGGCGGCATGGACCCATTTCGCAACATTTGACGAGGGAGGCCGCTCATGCGTTTCATAAAATTCATCGTAATAGTTCTCATCTTTCTATTTTTTATGGTGTTTTTCGTCCAAAACCAGGCGCAGCTGGCCACCCCCGTCAACCTGGAATTCAAGCTCTTCACCCTGGACTGGCAAGCGCAGCCCCTGCCCTTCTACCTCTGGGTGATCGTTTTCATGGTCCTGGGAGCGCTGTGCAGCGCCATCATCCTTGGCCTCGACCGCATCCGCGTCGGCCTGCGCTACCGCTCCGCCAACGCCAGAGCCAACCGCCTGCAAGCCGAACTGGATGCCCTGAAAGCCAAGGAAATCCCCTCGGCCACGCCGCCGTCCGCGTAAAGAGTCAGGGGCGCTGCCCCTGAAACCCCGCTGGGGGGAATCATTCCCCCCAGCCCCCTCAATAAGCTTCGCGGCGTTCACGCCGTGAAGCTGCGGCTAACAGCAGAAGAGTTATAGACATTGCGGAGATAAATGTATATACATTTGTGTAGGTCAATGTATGGAACTCAACAGTAGCCGGATTTGACTGGGATAGCGGAAATTGGCCGAAATACGAAAAGCACGGTGTGACGAAACAAGAAATTGAAGAATTTTTTCAGGCTTTGCCTGTTGTCATGCCTGACCCTCACCCGGATGAGCCGCGTATGCGCGCCATTGGAAAGACAAAAACCGGGCGCTACCTCTTCCTGGTCTTCGTGTTCCGTCTGATTGACGGGCAAACCCTCATCCGGCCTATCAGCGCCCGCTATATGCACCAGAGAGAGGTTGAACACTATGAAAAAACGCGCGCTTAAGGCGATGCCGTCACTTAAAACCGACGAAGAAGCCGAACGGTTTGTGGAATCCGCCGATTTGTCCGAGTATGACTTGTCAGGATTCGCGCCGGTGAAATTTGAATTTGAGCCAAAAACAGCCGCTCTTAATATGCGCTTGCCTCAAAATCTGTTGGCGGCGGTGAAAATTAAAGCAAAAGCGGAAGGCGTGCCGTATACCCGTTACATTCGTCTCGTCCTGGAGCAGGCGATCAGCCGCTAGAAGGTAACGGGCCGGTGTCTGGCCCCAGCAGAAAATATGAACACCCCCGCCAAACTTACTCCAATGCTTGAGCAGTACCTGGCGATCAAGGGCGAGTACCCTGATTGCCTTCTCATGTACCGCATGGGGGACTTTTTCGAGATGTTCTTTGAGGACGCGCAGGTGGCGGCGCGCGAACTCCAGATCACGCTGACATCCAGGGACAAGAATTCGGACAGCCCGGTTCCCATGTGCGGCGTCCCGCACCACGCCGTCACGTCGTATGTCGCACAGCTTCTGGATAAGGGCTACAAGGTGGCCCTGTGCGATCAGGTGGAAGATCCCAGGCAGGCCAAGGGGCTTGTGCGCCGCGAGGTAACAAGGGTTCTGACGCCCGGCACGGTGGTGGAAGACATAAATCTTGCGGCCAAAGAGAATAATTATTTGGCCGCGCTTTTTTGGGATCCGCGGGAACGCGCGGGCGGCCTGGCCTGGATCGAATTCTCCACGGGAGAGTGGGAGGGGCTTACCGGCAGGGACGAGAGCCAGCTCTGGCAGTGGGTGGAAAAAATTCAGCCCAGAGAGTTGCTTCTGCCAGAGAGCGGGCAGCCGCAAAAGCGTTTGGAGGGTATGGGAATCCAGATCACCCATTGTCCCTATAAGCCGCATTTCGATCTGTCCGCCGCCAAAGAGCGCGTGTTGAAGGCTCAGGGCGTGGCTGATCTTTCCGTGCTGGACGTGGCGGACAAACCCCAGCTGGTGCGGGCCATGGGGGCGCTGCTCTGTTATCTGGAGCGCACGCAAAAGCAGGGGCTGGGGCATCTTGGGGCGTTTCGGGTGCTGAATCTTTCAAAGCATCTGCAAATCGATGAGGTCACCGAGCGCAATCTGGAAATTTTTCGCCGCCTGGACGGCCGCAAGGGGCCTGGAACCCTCTGGCATGTGCTGGACCATTCGGTCACGCCCATGGGCGGACGTCTTTTGGAGACGCGGCTGCGCAAGCCCTGGGTGGAGATGGGGACCATTCTGGCCAACCAGGAGGCCGTGGGCTTCTTTTTTGAGGAAGATGAATTGCGCGGGGCCGTGCGCAAAGGGCTGGATGACGTCTATGATCTGGAACGCCTCTCCACCCGCATTTTTCTGGGCCGGGCCACGCCCAAGGATTTTCTCGCCCTGAGCCACAGCCTCGCCGCCCTGCCCGGCCTCTACCGTCTGTTGACGCAAGACGGATTGGAAGGCGGAGGATTCACGGCGCAAAAGCCCAAGATCGTGTCGGAGATATTGGAAAGCTGGGACAGCCTGGAAGACATTCGCGATCTTTTGGCGCGCGCCCTGGCTGATACGCCGCCGGCGGTCATCACCGAGGGCGGACTTTTCCGGATGGGCTATAACGATGAATTGGATGAGCTTATCGAACTCACCGAGCATGGGGAAGCCAAGCTCAAGGAATTGTTGGAAGAAGAGCAAAAGGCGAACAAGCTGCCCAAGTTGAAGCTCGGCTACAACCGGGTTTTCGGCTATTATTTTGAACTTTCGCGCCAGCAGGGCGAACCGCCCGAGCATTTCACGCGCCGCCAGACGCTGGCGAACGCCGAGCGCTACACGTCGCAGGCGCTGAAGGAACTGGAAGAGCGCCTGATGTCCTCCAGCGACCGCCGCAAGGATCTGGAACTGCGGCTCTTTGGAGAACTGCGCGAAACCGTGGCCAAGGCACAGCCGCGCATGAAGGCCATGGCCCGGATATTGGCGTCCCTGGATTATTGGCAGGGCCTGGCCGAGGCCGCCCGCCGCCTGGATTGGACCCGTCCCGAACCGCGCGAAGGGCACGATATCGTTATTAAAGACGGCCGCCATCCGGCTGTGGAGGCCGTGCAAGGGTCGAGCAACTACATTCCGAGCGATCTCAATCTGACGAACGAGACGCGCCTTCTGCTCATCACCGGCCCCAACATGGCGGGCAAGTCCACAGTTTTGAGGCAGGTGGCCATCATTACGCTGCTTATGCAGATCGGTTCGTATGTGCCCGCGGCCAAGGCCGTGATCGGTCTTGCCGACCGCATCTTTTCGCGCGTGGGGGCCTCCGACAACCTGGCACAGGGCCAGTCCACGTTCATGGTGGAGATGATGGAGACCGCCCGGATATTGCGCCAGGCCACCCGCAAGAGTTTGGTCATTTTGGACGAGATCGGCCGGGGAACCTCCACCTTCGACGGCCTTGCCCTGGCCTGGGCCGTGGTGGAGGAATTGTGCGGCAAAGGGAAAAGCGGCGGCGCGGATCAGGGCACGGTGCGCACCCTGTTCGCCACCCATTATCACGAACTGACGCAGCTTGAAGGCAAACTGCCGGGGCTTGCGAACGTGAATATCGCCGTGAAGGAATGGCGCGGGGACATCATCTTCCTGCGACGCCTGGTTCCGGGACCAAGCGACCGCAGCTATGGCATCGAGGTGGCCCGCCTGGCCGGAGTGCCGTCGCGCGTGGTTGCCAGGGCCAAAGAGGTGTTGGCCGAACTGGAAAAAAAGGCGCGTGACGCCAAGAGCTTCGCGCAAGCTCCGCAGGCGTCCGCCCAGACCCTGCTGCCTGGGCTGTCCGCGCCGGAAAACGAGGATGATGCGCGAGGTTGCGAACATCCGCTCGTCGCCGAACTGCAGGACGTGAATCTGGAGAAATTAACCCCTCTGGAGGCCTTAAATCTGCTTGGCCGCTGGAAGGCGCAGTGGAGTCAGGAATCCGACAGGGACGCAGGAGAATGATCGCATGAATTTTTTCGAGTACAAAAATGGCCGGCTCTTTGCGGAGGACGTTCCCGTCGAAGATCTGGCGAAGAAATACGGCACGCCGCTCTACGTTTATTCAGCGGCCACGCTGCGTCGCCATTTCCACGCGTTCGACAGCGCTTTCGAAGAGTTGGCGCACCTCACCTGCTATTCCGTCAAGGCCAACTCCAATCTGTGCCTGCTGAAGCTTTTGGCGGACTGCGGGGCCGGCATGGATATCGTGTCCGGAGGCGAGCTGCACCGCGCGCTGGCAGCTGGCGTTCCGGCGGACAAAATCGTCTATTCGGGCGTGGGCAAACGGCCCGACGAGATACGCCAGGCCCTTGCGGCCGATATTTTGATGTTCAACGTGGAGTCCACGGGCGAGTTGGAACGCCTCTCGGCCATAGCCAAGGAGTTGGGCAAGACCGCGCGCGTAAGCCTTCGCATAAATCCGGACGTGGACCCCAAAACCCATCCCTACATCTCCACCGGGCTTAAAAAGAACAAGTTCGGCCTGGACATCGAGCAGTCGCTTGCGGTCTATGAGCGCGCCATGACCCTGCCCGGTGTGGCGCCTGTGGGCGTTGACTGCCATATCGGCTCGCAGCTTACCTCGCTCGATCCTTTCCTGGAAGCTTTGGAGCGCCTCATGCGCTTCCTCGACCGGCTGAGCGGGCTTGGCCTGCACATCGAGTATCTGGACCTGGGCGGCGGGCTTGGCATCACCTACAACGAGGAAGAGCCGCCCCACCCCAGGGAGTTCGGTCAGGCGCTGGTCAGCGCGCTTAAGGGGCGTCCTCTGACGCTTATCTTGGAGCCGGGGCGGGTCATTGCGGGCAATTCCGGGATACTGGTCACTGAGGCGGTCTATACCAAAAAGACCCCGTCGAAGGATTTCATCATCGTGGACGCGGCCATGAACGACCTGATACGGCCTTCGCTCTACGGCTCCTATCACGCCATCAAAGAAGTGACTCCCAAGGGCCGCGCGGAACTTGACGTGGATGTGGTGGGGCCTATCTGTGAATCCGGGGATTTTCTGGCGCGCGACCGCAGCATCCCGGCCGTTGCGCCCGGCGAGCTTTTGGCGGTGTTTTCCGCCGGGGCGTATGGGTTTTCGATGTCGTCTAACTATAACTCGCGGCCAAGGGCCGCCGAGGTGCTGGTGGACGGTGAAAAAGTGACGCTGGCCAGACGCCGCGAAACCTATGAGGACCTGATCGCCCTGGAAAAAGGATGCTTGTAAGCCAGGCGCGTTTCCCCTACATTGCGCTTCCTTTCATCATGGCGCGGAGAGGTACCGAAGTGGCCGTAACGGGCCCGACTCGAAATCGGGTTGTGGGTTAATAGCCTGCACGTGGGTTCGAATCCCACCCTCTCCGCCATCAGGAAACCTCACAATGGCTCTCATCACCTCGGGTTCCGGTCTTTTCCGGTCGCTGCGCAGTGTAAATTACCGGATCTGGGCCGCGGGCGCGCTCGTCTCCAACGTGGGGACCTGGATGCAGCGCACGGCCCAGGATTGGCTCGTGCTGACCGGACTTACGCATCACAGCGCTTCTGCCGTCGGAACGGTCATGGCGCTCCAGTTCGCGCCGCAGCTTCTTTTTCTGCCCTGGACGGGCTTTGCGGCCGATCATTTCAACCAGCGCAGGCTTCTCGTCGTCACCCAGGCGGCCATGGGCGCTCTTGCCTTGTTTTTGGGGATTTTAACGGTCAGCGGCATGGTGCGGCTCTGGCACGTCTATGTGTTTGCCTTCCTGTTCGGCTGCGCGGCGGCGTTCGATGCGCCGGTCCGGCAGACTTTCGTCGTGGAACTGGTCGGCGACGCCGATCTGGCGAACGCGGTCGCGCTGAATTCGACCTCGTTCAATGCCGCCCGCATGATCGGCCCCGCGATTGCCGGGGTGGTCATCGCCTCGGTCGGAACCGGCTGGGCCTTTCTGCTAAACGGGATCTCGTTCGCCGCGGTGCTCGTCTCGCTTACGTTTTTACACGCCTCCACGCTGCACGTGAGCAAACGCGCCCCGCGCGCGAAGGGCAGCTTTACCGAAGGGTTCCGCTACGTCTGGAAGCGCCCGGATCTCAAGGCGGTTTTGGTGATGCTGTTTCTTATCGGAACGTTCGGCTTGAACTTTCCCATCTTTATCTCGACCATGGCGGTGAGGGTCTTTCATGCCAGCGCAAAGGGGTATGGCGCGCTGTCGTCGATCATGGCCATCGGGACGGTTTGCGGCGCTCTCTTTAACGCGGGCCAGGAGAGGCCCCGGTTTGGATCACTTTTGGTTGGCGCCGCGGTCTTCGGGATCGGCTGCGCATTGGCTGGCGCGGCATCAAGCTATTGGCTCTTTGGCATGGCCCTTGTGGTGATCGGCGTGGCCGCCCTCATCTTCACCAACACGACGAACAGCCTGATGCAGCTCACCACCGAACCGATGATGCGCGGGCGAGTCATGGCGCTTCGCGTCGGCGTCGTACTTGGCGGCACGCCGATCGGCGCGCCGATTGTCGGCTGGGTGGCCGATGCTTTCAGTCCGCGCTGGGCGCTGGGCGTCGGCGCCGCATCGGGCTTCGTGGCCGCCGGGGTAGCTATTTACGCTATAGCTCGCAAAGTTCACCGGCCTCCCCAGTGAGGCCATAAGACGCTGTAATGTTCACTGTACGCTTTCTTCTACAGCGCAAGGACCAGTATTTGCAAAGTAGTTATTTATATCGCTAATAATATCGCGCATCCATTTTTTATACTCAGGCTTAATCTCTCCATTCTTGTTTGTAATCCCACTCTTACTCGGCATAGAGCGTACTTCTTTATCCCTAATGTCATCAGTTGGAAGAATCAAGAAGTTATAATTTGCATATTTTATCTTATTTTTCTCCATTTCTTCTTTTTTATCACCATCATATATCGCTGTAACTTTTCTATATCCCAATTCGGTAAATAATTCTAAAAAAGTCTCCATTTTTGTAGCACCACCGACACCCCATCCAAAAAAATTCCCATTTAGCTGTATACCCATTTTACGTAATATACGGTTGAAAATTATTACATCTTCTTGTCCCTCTACAAGAATAATATTATCATATAGAAAGAAAATTTCATTGGCCTGTAGTCCTAAAACATGAGGATTATTTAGATCAGCAATAATGCCTTTAAACTTTTCCTTTATATTATTTCCTAAAGTGTAGCATTGAATGTTTTCATTTTCGTCTTTGAAAACCCTGACTAAATTACCTCCTGATATAATTGAATCCCAACTAATAAAATATGGGGAATGTGTGCTGACAATTATTTGTCGATCTTTTGCATATCTAATAAATACATCCATTAATCGCCTTTGAATCATAGGGTGCAGGGATAATTCCGGCTCATCAATAATAACTGTACTGCCTGGTTCTGAATCATACAGTGCATCACAAATTGTGAATATACTCCATATACCGTCACCAATTCCTTCTCCATCATGTTCCATCATTGAAAAAGTATATTTTATAAAATATCTTCCATTGTCATGCCGATCAATTGTCCATATCAGAATATTTCCCATGAGTTCATGTAAAATAGCATCAAATTTTGCTCTATTTTTATGTATTTCAAATAATCTTTGCGAAAATCCCTGTAATTGATGGCTTCGCTTACTTTCTAATTTAAGAAAATTATTAAAATATGAATCTCTTGGAAGTGAATTAAATAAAAACTCATAATCAACAGATCGTCTTGACTGCAATACGTATATTTTTTATTTAATTTTCCACTTCTAGTCGTAAAACAACCCCCTTCATCGATAGTTCTTATAGTTATTTCACTTCCTTTTTCTGGATATAAAACAAGTTTAATCTTACTTTGCGCCAATATATTTCTTTGTCCTGATGAAAAACTTGGTTCCTTATCATCGTTAAAAGCCCTAATAGCTTCAATGATAGAAGTTTTCCCTGAATTATTTTCCCCAACAATAAATGTTATTCCGCTGCCATCTTTACCATTAGGTATCGCAAACTCAATATCTTGAGCCGTTATGAATCCTCGAAACCCTTCGATTGAAAGTTTTTTTATCATATAATACTCCGACTTATAAGCCGCTACAAAAACACCGTATGGGGAATAGTGAACAATTCCCCCAACTTCATAGCCATCTTTTTGCTGATAGGCCGCCTGCCGCACTCCAGGTCACAAACAACGGTTTTGGATATTTCCAGACGGGTGGCCAATTCTTCTTGCGTCCAGCCCTCGCGGGCGCGCAGTCCCCGGATGATCCGGCCCGGTTCACGCGGGCCGAACACCTGCTCTGGGGAGTAGTTCGCATCATCCGCAAAATATGCGGAAGACAGGCGCTTCAAAAGCGCCCGCATCGCCCGTTCCACCTTCTCGGAATCCTTTTCGGGGACTCGCAGGGTCAGATCAACAAAGCCGGTTATAGACGGCCCCTTCGTGAGTTCCAACATAGGTCACCTCGATCTCCTGGGGGCTGACTTCGCGCCAGACGGCCACATAGGTCGGCCTCCCCCGTTGAATATGGCAGTGATGGCAATGCTTATGCCCGGCGATCTTGCCATAATGCGGCCACTCCCGGCGTTCCGGGCCGGCCGCCTCCAGGACGGCGACCAAAGCCTCTACGGCATCGGCCGCATCGGAGGGCAACTTTCTGATACTCTTGGCTACTCTGCCTGGGATTTCGACGCGCCACCGCATGAGCTGGAAGTACACATTTTTTGTAAACAGTCAATACCGAGAAACAATCACCTTACCCCGCGCCGAACAGCGCCCGCTGAAAATCCTTGAGCGTGGCAACGCCCTTGCCATCAGTGAGCGGGTGGAAGAGCGGCGCATAGCCAAGCCTCTTGGCCTGCTTGAGCCGGGCGTCGTGCGCAGCCACGGGCCGGATTCTGCCGCTTAAATCCACCTCGCCCCAAAAAACCGCGCGCGGCGGCACGGGCCGGTCGTAATACGACGAGAGAACAGCGGCGATAAGCCCCAAGTCAAGCCCCGGATCGGTGAGCTTCAAGCCCCCGCCGGTCTTGGCGTAGATGTCCGACTGGCCAAGCTGCACCCCAAGGCGCTTCTCAAGAACCGCCAAAAGCAGATGCAGGCGGTTCAGGTCAAGCCCCAGCGCCGTGCGCCTGGGCATGGCCAGATAGGACTTGCTGGCCAGGGCCTGCACCTCCACGGCAAAGGGCCGTTTTCCCTCCAAGGCCAAAACCACGGCTGATCCGCTGGCTTTTTCGTCGCGCTCGCCCAGAAAATACGTGGAAGGATCATCGACCACTACCAGACCGTCGCCAAGCATCTCCAGCACCATGAGTTCGTCTGTCGGGCCGAAGCGGTTCTTGAAAGAGCGCAGAATACGGTAGAAGTGCTGCCGGTCGCCCTCCAGATAGAGGACGGTATCCACCATGTGTTCGAGAATTTTCGGACCGGCGATGAGTCCTTCCTTGGTGACGTGCCCCACCAAAATAAGCGTGGCGCGGCTCTTTTTGACGGCCTCCACCAGTTCGGCCGCCACGGCCCGCACCTGGGAGGGGCTGCCAGGCGCGCCGTCCGCAAACGACGAC
>Ga0123354_10002139_pt1 | contig 25596 bp, 31 predicted proteins | sample TergutLab28metaG_2_FD_97872 | JGI IMG/M metagenome (GOLD analysis project Ga0123354, IMG submission 97872) | Labiotermes labralis P4 segment gut microbial communities from Petit-Saut dam, French Guiana - Lab288 P4 | ecosystem: Host-associated > Arthropoda: Insects > Digestive system > Gut ...
ACCATCCGCTGCTTCCAGGACAACGGCCTGGTCAAAGCCACCCTCGCCACCCCCGGCGAGGGCCAGGTCCTCGTCGTCGACGGCGGCGGGTCCCTGCACACCGCTCTCATGGGCGACATGATCGCCGCAGCGGCCGTGGCCAACGGCTGGTCCGGCGTCATCATCAACGGTCCCGTCCGCGACTCGGCCGCCCTGGCTGGTATGGACCTGGGTGCCAAGGCGCTGGGCACCAACCCGCGCAAGTCCGCCAAGGCTGGAGCCGGCGAACGCGACATCACCGTCGAGTTCGGCGGGGTGCAGTTCGTCCCCGGCCGACTGGTGGTGGCCGACGACGACGGTGTGGTCGTCCTGCCCGACGGCACCGACCCGGCGGCGATCGTCGAGTGAGGCCCGTCCAGGCGGACCGTCTGGGCGAGCCGCCACGGGCCGACACGACGACGACACCCAGGTGACCGACACGACAACGACGACACCCAGGTGACCGACACGACAACGACGACACCCAGGTGACCGACACGACAACGACGACATCCAGGTGACCGACACGACGACGAGGACCTCCACGTGACCGACGCCCGCGCTGACCTGCACCGGCTCGTCGCTGGTCGCGCGGCCCTCCCCTGGCCGCACCGGCACACCGCGACTCGCCGTTCAGCGGTGCTGGTGCTGTTCAGGACGCTCGGCGAGGTCCACCGTCCCGGGCCCGACGACCTCGACATCCTCCTGCAGCGACGCGCCGACCACCTGGAGCACCACCCCAGCCAGGTCTCCTTCCCCGGAGGCAAGATCGACCCCGGCGAGACCCCCGAACAAGCCGCAGTCCGCGAAGCCCAGGAAGAGACCGGTCTGGACCCCACCGGCGTCGAGGTCATCGGCTCCCTGGCCGAGCTGCCCCTGCACGCCAGCGACAACCTCGTCACCCCCGTCCTGGCCTGGTGGGCCCACCCGTCCCCGGTCTACCCCGCCGACCTGGAGACCGCCGAGGTCTACCAGGTCCCCGTCACCGACCTGCTCAACCCCGCCCACCGTGCCGTCGTCTACCAAGACCGCTCCCCCACCCCCGCCTTCTGCCTGCCCAACGACATCCTGGTCTGGGGTTTCACCGCCGGCGTCCTGTCCGCCCTCTTCGACACCCTCTCCTGGACCCGCCCCTAGGACAATGGGGACGGTTCCTATGTCTTGCCTGGTCAGAGCCCCGTGCCTAACGTTCGTCCGTCACGTTCAGTCGGAGCCGTCCCCAGCGTCTACACAGGAATGGAATACTATGCCATAGCCGAAGAACGGGGGGCGTGATGCCGACGCGCAATGTCGTCCTGACCGGACACCAACAACAGTTCGTCGAGAACATGGTCACCTCGGGCCGCTACCAGAACGCCAGTGGTCTTGCGTGAGGGACTGCGCCTGGTCGAGCTGCGTGAGAACGAAGACGTCGCGAGGCTGGCAGCGCTGCGTGACGCGGTCAACGTCAGATGGGCCGATATCGCCGCCGGACGCTACGTCGATGTATCCGACCGCGATCTGGACGACTACCTGCACCAGCTCGGCACCTGGGCATAGGCCGTTCTCACAGAAGCGTCTTGACGAGGGTCTCGCGGTCTCCGGGCAGCAGGTCCATGGGGGCGATCTCGGGCATGGTGTAGGCGCCGGGGGCCAGACGCCGGGCGGCGGCACGGGCACAGGCGACCATGACCTGCGAGGTCAGCGCAGGGTTGTTGATAGCCATCCGGAACTCGAACGACTGGTTGTGCGTGGCGCCGCTGACGCCCTTGCGGACCATGAGCACCCCAGAGCTGACGTCTTTGATCGCGTCGATGCTCGGCACCGCCAGGACGTGGGTGTCGTCGTGGCAGAAGTACGCGTCGGCTGTGATCGCCGCAGACACCTGCTCGATATCCGCCCCAGGCTCGAGCTCGACGTAAACCATCCGCCGGTGCACCCCAGACCCGACGGGGATCGTCATGGACAACGCGTCCACCACACCAGGTGTGGCCTTCGCAGCGACCGAATGACCCATGCTCATCCCAGGGCCAAAGTTCGTGTAGGTCAGCCCCTGCGGGGCCATCGCCAAGAGCAACGTGCGCACCACCGAGTCGCTGCCAGGGTCCCACCCTGCCGAGACCACCGCGACAGTCCCGTGCTCCTTGGCCACGACGTCCAGCCCTGAACGCAGCTGCCACAGCGCCTCACCGTGGACGTCGTAACTGTCCACCGTGGCGATCCCACGCTCCAGGTACAGCGGCGCGGTCTGCGGGATGCTGCGCGTCGGCCGCACAGCAGCGCCACGTCTACCTCCCCCAGCTCACCAACGTCGGTGACGACCGCCGTGCCGCCCAGCTCGCGCTCCTGGTCGTCGCTGAGCGTCGCCGAACGCCGCACAACCCCCGCAAGCTCAGTATCTGGAGCCGCACGCAGCGCCTCCACCGCGTACCGGCCGATGTTGCCGTACCCCACGACTGCGACGCGCACTGCCTTCATGATCCTGCTCCGGTGGATGGTTCAGACAAGGAACGACCGTCAGCCTATACGCCAGAGCACCGGGCGGGAGACGGTGGGCCCGACGGCCGCCGATCTCAGCTAGGGGTCTACCCAGATCAGCAACGCCTCGAACACCACTGCGGCACACGCGTCGTGGTCACGCCTCGGGTTCCCAGGGGTTGACGGTGGGCACGTGGGAACCCAAGAACGGCGAGACGTCTCGGGTGGCCACGGCGCAGCTGGTGGCTGAGGCGATCGCGGCGATGTAGGCGTCCGGAATCGGGAATGCCTTGCCTTCGTCACGCGCGCGGACCGCCATCGTCGCGTACGCCTGGGCGGCTTCGCGATCAAAGGAGAGCAGGCGCCCTTCGAACAGCGCGAGGATATCTGCCAGAGCCTGCTGCAGCGCGCTCTTGCGGCGTCCGTCCGGCAGGGACACGACACCGAACAGCAGCTCTGCGAGCGTCACCGACGACAGAAACAAGGTCCCGGCCGCCTGGCGGTTGAGCCACGTCACCACCTGCGGGTCTGGCTCAGCCTTCATCGCCTCGGAGATCACGTTCGTGTCGAGGACGATCATTCGAAGGTCACCGGTTCAACCTCGACCCGCTGGCGGACTGCCGCGATGTGGTCTGCCTCTTCGTCAGTCAGACCGATCCTCCGGCCGATCGCCGCCAGCGCGTCACCCATCTTCACCTGCACAGCGGGCTGGACAGCATCAGCCAGGATCGCCCGTACCTCCGCCTCGGTCGACCTGCCGTTCTCAGCCGCCCGCACCTTCAACGCCCGGTGCACCTCATCGGGGATGTTCCGCACAGTCATCACAGCCACAGCACTCATCTCCGACCTCCCCCTGATGCCAGTGACAGCATGATGATGTCAACGCCACCACTCTAGCACGACCAGGCAGCCCACCGGCCACAACAGGCCATCACTTCGTTGGCCAGGACGGACAGTGGGGACGGTTCCTATGTCTTGCCTGGTCAGACGGCTGAACCAGGGCGCCCCGGATGTTGTGTAACGTTGTCACCACAAGATCGGGGGACAGGGATGGCACGACAGGCTCGACGACGCAGTTCCACCGGCATCTACCACGTCATGGCGCGTGGGATCGACCGCCGCCGTCTGTTCGAGGAGGACAGCGACTACGTCAGGTTCCTGGAGTGTGTCAAAGTCGTCCAAGAGATCTCCGGAGTCGGCGTCCTGGCCTATTGCCTGATGTCCAACCACGTCCACATGGTGGTCGAGGAGCGCGACGAGTCGGTGTCGCAGGTCTTCAAACGGATCGGCGTGAGGTACGCAGGCTGGTTCAACTGGAAGTACAACCGGACAGGGCACCTCTTCCAAGACCGCTTCCGCAGCGAGCCCGTCGATGACGAACCATATCTGGTCACCCTCATCCGGTACGTCCACATGAACCCGGTGGCCGCGGGGCTGTGCGACGACCCCCAGGACTATTGGTGGAGCAGCGCCCGACAGCTGCTCGACGACCCTCTCATTGACAGCCGCCGCCTCGCCGACCTGTGTCCACCGGCCGAACTGCTTGGCGAGGCCCCAGAGGCTCCTTCCTTGCAGGCTCTCGCACACCGCGAAGCCCGAAGACGCGCCTTCACCGACGAAGATGTCGCAGCAGCCCTCACCACGTGGGAATCGCCGACAACAACGTCCTTCCTCGCGCTGCCGCTCCAGGAACAGCACGACGCTGTTGTCACCTTGCGCGAACACGGAGTCCCCATCCGCCAGCTGTCCCGGGTGACAGGGATCAGCAAAGGTCTCATCGAAAAATGGACGGGCCCCAGACCCAAGCCCGGGCAGGACGCGACCTTCCCGTGAAACGTCTCGTGACATGTGCCGTCGTCGGGGCGTCCTGCTGCTGTTCAGGCGTCTGACCAGGCAAGACATAGGAACCGTCCCCAGTGTCTTCCAGTGTCTTCCGTCTGCCTTATGGTCCTGCTCCGGTGAAAGGGTTCAGACAAGGAACACCGGCGTCTTCGAAGTCCTTGGTGTTGCGGGTGACGACGGTCAGCCCATAAGCCACAGCGGTCGCTGCGATCAGGGAGTCGAAGTCTGGCAACGTCCGGCGGACAGGCAGGCCAGCCCATGCCTGGGCGACGGGGAGCGTCACTGGGAAGATGCGGTCGGCGTAGTCAGCCTTCAGCTGTTCGGTCCACACTCTCAAACGCGCGGCCTTGGCGGTCGCACCCTTGTCTTCCAGCCGCACCAGACCACGCATGATCTCGGCCAGGGTCAGCACAGACAAGCAGCACTCTTCCGGGACCGCATCTTGGGCCCAGGCCACCAACCCAGGGTCTGGGCGAGGTTTGGTGGTCTCGGACACAACAGTGGTGTCAAGCAGGTAGGTCCACACCTCAGCCAAGCTCCACATCAGGTCGCGTGTGGACGCCCAGCTGACGCTCGGCAGCGACCTCATCGAGGACCGTCGCGATCTCCTCGTCGACCAGCGGGGGGAACAAACCTGAGTAGGCGCGCGACGTGCGCTCGTCGGCCGCCCGCAGACGCCGGTACTGGGCGATGTCGATCACTGCGGCGACCTCGACGCCGTGCCGGGTGACGATCTGGTCTCCTTCAGCGCTGGCACGCCGCAACACCTCGGAGAATCGCTGCTTGGCCTCTTGCGCCTGCCACGTCGTCACAACACTCCTCCGTCTAGACTGACTAGATGTTATCACGACTGATCGTCGCCTGGCTGATAGGAGGAACGACGGGAGCGGAGACGGGGGGTAGCGACGACCTGCCGACACGGCCCTACATCGGCCTGAGGTTCTTGTTCAACCGTTCGACGATCCATACCAGGCGGGTGCTGCGTCCAGCGGGTGTCTTGGCACTGACGTAGGCCCGCGCATAGGTTGCTCTGACCGACGGGGGCATCGCGAGGAAGTTCGTCTGGGCTTGCTTGTGTTCTCCCAGCAGGGCGCACAGTGCGTCGACGTCCGCGTCTGTGGTCGCCGGAGGGGCAGGAGCGTCCCACTGGCCGTTGCGTTTGGCTTCTTCGATCTTTGCTCGGCCGTGGTCTGTCATCAGGCCTTGTTCCTCAAGGGCCTGCACCAGTGCCTTGTTCTTGGGCGACCACTTGCTGTTCTTGCGCCGTCTTGCGAAGTATTTCACGTACGATCCGCTGTCGATGCTCTGCATCTGGCCGTCGATCCAGCCGAAGCACAGAGCCTCTTCGAGCGCCTCGCTGGCCTTGAGCGTCTTCGGGCCGCCCGGTTTTCCGAACAGCAACCAGACCCCACCGCTCGACATACCGTTTTCTGCCAGCCAGGCCCTGAAATCGGCGCGCGACGCAAACCGGATACTGTCAACCAACTCGTGCACCTCCTCCAGCCCCGTCGACACTTCCTCCGCGAATCCGATGCCTGACCAGGCAAGACATAGGAACCGTCCCCAGTGTCCTCACATGACCAGGCTCTTGGACGCGGGCATCCACCTCAGCTTATATCTGTCTCCAATAACGTTGCCTCGCTCCATTTCTGCGTGGCAGTACGGACAACTCATCTCAGAAAATTCCATCCTTGGAGTACCGAATGCTGGTGCCGGGGCACACGAGAACCGGTGGGCACCTCGTTCGAGGCGCCCACCGGTTCTCGGTCACGAAGCGGCGGTGGTCGGTCAGGCGACCAGGGAACGCAGGACGTACTGCAGGATGCCGCCGTTGCGGTAGTAGTCGGCCTCACCGGGGGTGTCGATGCGGACTACTGCGTCGAAGGCGGTGACTGTGCCGTCAGGCTTGGTGGCGGTCACGGCGACGGTACGGGGGGTGGTGCCGTCGTTGAGAGCCGTCACGCCGGTGATGTCGAAGGTCTCCGTGCCGTCCAGGCCGAGGGAGTCTGCCGACTGCCCTGCGGGGAACTGCAGCGGCAGGACGCCCATGCCGATGAGGTTCGAACGGTGGATACGTTCGAAGCTCTCGGTGATGACGGCCTTGACGCCCAGCAGCGCCGTGCCTTTGGCGGCCCAGTCGCGCGACGAACCGGTGCCGTACTCCTTGCCACCGAGGACCACCAGTGGGATACCCGCGGCCTGGTAGGCCTGGCAGGCGTCGTAGATGGTGGTCTGCTCGCCGGTGAGCAGGTTCTTGGTGAACCCGCCCTCGACGCCCGGCACCAGCTGGTTGCGCAGCCGGATGTTGGCGAACGTCCCACGGATCATGACTTCGTGGTTCCCGCGGCGTGAGCCGTAGGAGTTGAAGTCCGCCAGTGCCACACCGTTCGCCGTGAGGTACTTGCCAGCGGGGCTGTCGGCCTTGATCGAACCGGCAGGGCTGATGTGGTCGGTGGTCACCGAGTCACCCAGCTTGGCCATGACCCGGGCACCGGTGATGTCGCCCACAGGCGCGGGAGTGGCGGGCATACCGTCGAAGTACGGAGGCTTGCGCACGTACGTCGAGGCGGCGTCCCACGTGAAGGTCTTGCCTGCGGGGGTCGGCAACCCCTGCCAGCGGCTGTCACCGGCGAACACGTCGGCGTAGCTGGAGGTGAACATGTCGCGGTCGATCGCCGCTTCGATGCACGCCTCGACCTCGGCCGGGGTCGGCCAGATGTCCTTGAGGAACACCGGCTTGCCATCGCCGTCGACACCCAGCGCGTCTTTGTCGAAGTCGAACGACATCGTGCCGGCCAGGGCGTAGGCGACGACCAGCGGCGGGCTGGCCAGGTAGTTCATCTTCACGTCCGGGTTGATCCGGCCTTCGAAGTTCCTGTTGCCCGACAGCACCGACACGATCGTCAGGTCGTTGGCCTGGACCGCTGCGGAGATGTTCTCGTCCAGCGGGCCAGAGTTGCCGATGCAGGTCGCGCAGCCGTAGCCGACCAGGTGGAAGCCCAGGGCCTCCAGAGCCGGCCACAGCCCAGCTTTGGCGTAGTAGTCGTTGACGACCTGCGAGCCGGGCGCCATGGACGTCTTGACCCACGGCTTGGCTTTGAGGCCCTTGGCCACGGCGTTCTTGGCCAGCAGACCCGCGGCGAGCATCACCGACGGGTTGGACGTGTTCGTGCACGAGGTGATCGAAGCGATCGCCACCGCGCCGTGGAACAGGTTGAAGGACTTGCCGTCGGTGGTGGTCACCGGCGCTGTGACGCCCTCAGAACCCGCCGCGACGTAGGTCGGCAGGTCAGCAGCCAGCTGTTCGGCGGCCCTGGACAGCTCGATGCGGTCCTGGGGACGCTTCGGCCCGGCGATCGACGGGACGACCGTCGACAGGTCCAGCTCGAGGTACTCGGAGTACTTGGCCTCCACCGACGGGTCGAGCCACAGGCCCTGGTCCTTGGCGTACGCCTCGACGAGGGCGACCTGGTCGTCCGACCGCCCGGTCAGGCGCAGGTAGTCCAGCGTGGCGTCGTCGATCGGGAAGATCGCGGCGGTCGAGCCGAACTCGGGGCTCATGTTGCCGATGGTCGCCCGGTTCGCCAGCGGCACAGCGGCCACACCAGCGCCGTAGAACTCGACGAACTTGCCCACGACGCCCTGCTTGCGCAGCATCTGGGTGATGGTCAGCACCACGTCGGTGGCGGTGACGTTCGAGGGGATCTCGCCGGTGAGCTTGAATCCGACGACCTTGGGGATGAGCATCGACACTGGCTGGCCGAGCATGGCAGCCTCAGCCTCGATACCGCCGACGCCCCAGCCCAGCACACCCAGGCCGTTGACCATCGTGGTGTGCGAGTCGGTACCCACGCAAGAGTCCGGGTAGGCGCGCAGGACGCCGTCGACGGTACGGGTCATCGTCACGCGCGCCAGGTACTCGATGTTGACCTGGTGGACGATACCGGTGCCTGGGGGCACGACCTTGAAGTCGTCGAACGCGGTCTGGCCCCAGCGCAGGAACTGGTAGCGCTCACGGTTGCGCTGGTACTCCAGCTCGACGTTGCGCTCGAACGCGTCGGGGCGGCCCGCCACGTCGATCTGCACCGAGTGGTCGATGACCATCTCGGCCGGGGACAGGGGGTTGATCCGTGCCGGGTCGCCGCCCAGGTCGGCCACGGCCTCGCGCATGGTGGCCAGGTCGACCACGCAAGGCACGCCGGTGAAGTCCTGCATGATCACCCGGGCAGGGGTGAACTGGATCTCCGTGTCCGGGTCAGCGGTCGGGTCCCAGTTCAGCAGGGCGTTGACGTGGTCAGCGGTGACGTTGGCGCCGTCTTCGGTGCGCAGCAGGTTCTCTGCCAGCACCTTCAAGGCGTAGGGGAGCTTGTCCAGTCCGGGAACGGCAGACAGTCGGTACACCTCGTACCCGGTGCCGTTCACCTCCAACGTTCCGCGCGATCCGAAGCTGTTGAGGTTCGTCACCGAGGGTCTCCTTTGCACCGTGGTAAATCTCGACGTCAAGATATCATCTGGACAGGGCAAGCCCCAGCACCGGTCGGGTACTGGCTTCTGCTGGGCAGAAGGACTGGCACTACTTCCGACCCTCGGCTGCTGCTACCTCTTCCGCCGCCCTGCGTTCTGCCTCGAGCAGCCGCTCCAGCGCCCTCGGGTCGTACTCGGGGGTGCCCTGTTTGGCCAGCTCAGCGACGACCGCGCGTTTCGCCTGGGCGAGCTTGCTGTGGGAGTCGGTCATCGCAGCCTCCTTGGGGTCATCTCCCACCGTAGGCGTGCTGGTCCCCAGACGCGAATGTCAAACAGGGCGTGTCTGCACCGACACGCGGGTCAGGCACGGACGAGGACAGCCACAGTCTCCACATGGTGGGTCATGGGGAAGACGTCGTAGGCGCTCAGGCCGTCCAGCACGTAGCCGTGGGCGGCGAACAAGGCGATGTCACGGGCGAGGGCTGCTGGGTCGCACGCCACGTAGACGACCCGGTCGGGACGCCCAGCGGCGACGGCGTCGACGACGACCTGCCGGGCACCAGCACGCGGGGGGTCGAGGACGACGACGTCAGCGTGGACAAAGTCGGAATCCCGGACGTCGGCTTCTAGCAGGCTGACCTGCGGCAGATGGTGCACGTTGCGGCGGGCGTCGCGCACGGCACGGGTGTCGCCCTCGACAGCGACGACCTCGCCGGTCGGGCCCACCGCCGCGGCCAGGGGCACGGTGAACAGGCCCGCCCCGGCGTACAGGTCGGCGACGACGGCACCGTCCACGTCACCAGCACCGGCCAGGACGGCGTCGACGAGCAGACCCGGAGCGCAGCGGTGGGCCTGCCAGAAACCGTCGGCAGCGACCCGGTAGATATCTCGCCCGACCTGCTCACGTACTGCGCGGCGGGCGGTGGGCCGTCGGTCGGCGCAGTGGCGGCGCAGGTCCCACACGTCGTCGTCGACCAGGACGACTGGTTGGTCGTCGGCCCCGGCTGCGGCGACGATCCGTGCCTGGGCAGGCCAGGTCCGGTCGAACAAGCCCAGGTCGGCGATGGCCTCGACCGCCAGCGGCATGGTGTCGAGCGGGTGGACCTCGTGGCTGTGCCAGCCGAACATCCCTGCCCGGCCCTCGTCGTCGGTGACCAGGTCGAGCCGGGTGCGGTACGCCAGGCCACCACGTTCGTCGTCTCCTGGCGCTCCGAGCACGTCCACAGGCCGGTCGTCGTGCGCCAAGCGGCGCAGCTGTTCGGCGAGCACCTGGGCTTTCCAGCGGCGCTGGGCGTCGAGGGAGGCGTGCGCCAGCTCTCCCCCACCCACCCCACCGGGACCAGCGGCTGGCCACACCGACGCGACCCGGTCGTCGGACGGTTCGAGGACCTCCACCGCGTCAGCACGCCAGAACCGCGACCCGGTACCGGTCACCTGGGCCCGGACCCGTTCGCCGGGCAGCGCGTGGCGAACGAACACCACCCGCCCGTCCAGCCGCGCCACACAGTGCCCGCCGTGGGCGGGGGCGCCCACCTCCAGCTCGACCACCTGCCCGCTCACTGTTGCGGACCTCCCAACCCCCGGCGGGTGTCCCCGGGCAACGGACGCGCGTCGAACTGTTCGGCCAGGTTCCGGGTGCGCGCGGACGACTCCAGCTGCCAGGGCACCGACGCCACGACGACCCCCGGCATGAACAACAACCGGCGTTTGAGCCGCATGGCGCTCTGGTTGTGCAGCAGGGCCTCCCACCAGTGCCCGACGACGTACTCGGGCACGTACACCACGACCAGGTCACGCGGCGACTCGCGCCGGATGGAACGCACATAGGTCAGCACCGGCCGGGTGATCTCCCGGAACGGAGAGTCGAGGACTTTCAGCGGCAGCGGCAGACCCACCTGGTTCCACTCGGTGCGCAGCTGGTCCACATCGTCAGGATTCACCCCGACGGTGATCACTTCCAGCACCGACGGCCGCGCAGCCCGCGCGTAGGCGATGGCCCGCATCGTCGGACGGTGCAGGTTGGAGATGAGCACGATGGCGTGCACACGGCTGGGCAGCGCCCTCGACGTCGCTTCGTCGTCGTCCAGCGCCACCGCGGTCCTCACTGTGGCGTAGTGGTGGTGGATGGCGTTCATGAGGACGAACACCACGAGCATCGCCGCGACCGCGATCCAGGCGCCGTAGGTGAACTTCGTCACCAGCACCACGACGAGGACTGTGCCCGTCACAGCCAGGCCCACGGTGTTGATGACGTGCGAGCGCCGCATGCTCGTGCGCCGCTGCGGGTCGACCTGCGTGGGGATCAGCCGTCGCCAGTGCCGCACCATCCCCAGCTGCGACAGCGTGAACGAGACGAACACCCCGACGATGTACAGCTGGATGAGCCGGGTGACCTGCGCGTCGAAAGCCCAGATCAGCACGATCGCCGCGACCGCCAGCGTGAGGATCCCGTTGGAGTACGCCAGGCGGTCCCCACGTGTGTGCAGCTGGCGCGGCAGGTACCCGTCGCGCGCGAGGATCGACCCGAGCACCGGGAAACCGTTGAACGCGGTGTTGGCGGCGAGCAACAAGATCACCCCGGCGACGACCGCGACGAAATAGAACGCCGGCATGAAGTTCCCGAACACGGTGTGCGCGAGCTGGGAGACCACCGGGTACTGGTGGTACGCGTCACCGGCTGGCTGCCCCGACGCTGTCACGAGGTCTGTCGACGGGTCGTCCACGTAGACCACCCCGGCCATACGCGACAGCACGAGGATCGACACCAGCAACGTCGCCGACACCGCACCGGCCACCCCCAGCGTCGTGGCGGCGTTCTTCGCCTTGGGTTTGCGGAACGCCGGGACGCCGTTGCTGATCGCCTCGACACCGGTGAGCGCGACCGACCCAGAGGCGAACGCCCGTAGCACCAGCACGGCGCCCGCCAGACCCACGAGCCCTGAGTCCAGACCAGGTTGGTGGACGATCTGGTACGACGCCGACTCAGCCTCACCCAGGTTCCCGGTCATGCGTTGGACGAACCCGACCAGCACCGTCAGCGCCACCGCGCCGATGTACAGGTACACCGGCAGGGCCACAGCCCGGCCCGACTCGCGCACACCACGCAGGTTCACCACGGTCAGCACCAGCACCACGGCCACACCCACCTTGGCCTCGTGCCCGTGCAGCACCGGCAGCGCTGCCGCCGCGTACGCGGTGCCCGCCGCCACCGAGACCGCGACGGTGAGCACGTAGTCCACGAGCAACGCGCTGGCGACTGTCAGCCCGGTCCGGCTGCCGACGTTCGTCGTGGCGACCTCGTAGTCACCACCGCCGGACGGGTACGCATGGACGTTCTGGCGGTACGAAGCGATGACCACGACCATGACCAGCGCGACCGCGACACCGACCCACGGCGACAGCAGCGCGGCGCCCGTCCCGGCGAACGCCAGGGTCAACAAGATCTCGTCGGGGGCATAGGCCACCGACGAGATGGCGTCGGAGGCGAAAACTGGCAGAGCGAGACGTTTGGGCAGCAACGTGCGTCCCAGGTTCTCGCTGCGCACAGGTCGGCCGACGAGCAGACGTTTGGCTGCACCCCGCAGATCCGGCACGAACGCCCATGCTACGCCCCTGGTGCCTGCGCGGTAGCCTGGCAGTCGTGCATTTCGTCATCATGGGCTGCGGACGTGTCGGGGCGATGCTCGCGTTGTCGCTGGAGGAACGTGGGCACTCGGTCGCTGTGGTCGACCAGAACCCTGAGGCGTTCCGACGCCTGCCTGAGGAGTTCGAGGGCAACAAGGTGACCGGGCTCGGGTTCGACCGCGACACGCTGACCACCGCAGGGATCGACGACGCGTACGGTTTCGCCGCCGTCGCCGACGGGGACAACTCGAACGTCGTCGCCGCCCGTGTGGTGCGCGAGACCTTCGGTGTGTCCAACGTCGTGGCGCGGATCTACGACCCGCACCGGGCCGAGGTGTACCAGCGCCTGGGCATCCCCACGGTGGCGACCGTCCGCTGGACCGCTGACCAGGTCCTGCGCCGTCTGCTGCCGATGGGCACCACCGAGGAGTTCCGCGAACCGTCCGGCCAGGTCGTCATGGCGCAGGTGGACCTCGACCCAGGATGGGTGGGCCTGCCTGTGGCCCGCCTGGAGGAGGCATCGGGCGCCAGGGTCGCCTTCGTCACCCGCTACGGTGAAGCGGTGATGGTCACCGCCTCGACTGTGCTCCAAGACGCCGACGTGGTCCACGTGCTCATGCGCACCGACGACGCCCCAGCGGTCGAACGGGCCTTCACCGCCCACCCACCTGCGGGGTTGTGATGAAGATCGTCGTTGCCGGGGCCGGATCGGTCGGGCTGTCCATCGCCCGCGAGCTGTTGCTGCACGGCCACGAGGTCACACTCGTCGACCGCCAGGCGGCGGCGATGCGCGTGGCCCAGGCCGCCGACGCCGACTGGGTGCTCGGCGACGCGTGCGAGCTGGGCACGCTGCGCCACATGCACACCGAGGAGTTCGACGTCATGGTGGCGGCCACCGGTGACGACAAGGCGAACCTCGTGGTGTCCTTGCTGGCCAAGACCGAGTTCGGTATGCCGCGGACTGTCGCGCGGGTCAACAACCCCAAGAACGAGTGGATGTTCGGCGAGGCGTGGGGCGTCGACGTGGCGGTGTCCACGCCACGGATCATGACGGCCATGGTCGAAGAGGCCGTCAGCGTCGGGGACCTGGTGAAGATCTTCACCTTCCACCAGTCGCGGGCCAACATCCTCGAGGTCACGCTGCCTGGGGACTCACCGCTGGTAGGCCGTCTGGTCAGTCAGGTGGTCTGGCCGCAAGACACGGTGCTGGCGTGTATCGTCCGCGACACCCGTCCGCTGTCACCCAGCCCCGACGACACCCTCGAAGGATGCGACGAGCTGTTGTTCGTCACGGGTCGTGACGTTCAGGAGACTGCTCTTGAGCGTGTTCTGGCCGGAGAAGAAGCCAGCTGAGCCACAGAGCGAGCGCGAACAACGGCACGCCCATGACCAGCTTCGCGGTCCCCAACCACGCGACGTTCGCCGAGAGGTAGATCGGGACCTGCACCGCCAGACGGGCAGCGAACACCCCCACCCACAACCACGTCGCCCAGGTGGCACGGCGGCGCAGCAGCGGGTCGGACCGGAACCGCCCGACATTCGACCACGACCCTCCCTCGGCCAGCGGACCACGTGAGTCGAACAGCCCCAGCAGCACCCCGACCAGGGGCCAACGCACGACGATCGTCACCACTGTCGCGACCAGGTACGCGACGTTGGTCCACAACCCCCACAGGAAGTAGTTGATCGCCCGGCCGGAGACCAGCGCGAAAGCCACACCGATACCCACCCCCAGCACCCCTGACAGGGCCTGGGTGATGGGGGTGCGGCTGACCAGTCGCGCGACGACGGCGACCAGCGCGGCAGCCAACGCCGCGACCACCGCTGGCACGAGCCGCCCAGAGACCATGTACACCACGACGAACAGCAGCACGGGGGCGACGGCCTCGACCATCCCCCGCACCCCGCCGACCGCCTCGGAGAAGGAGAACTCCTCGCCGGCGATGGCACGCATCCCCCGCCCGGTGGCGGGATCTGCCGCGGGCACCTCGGGGCTGGTCGGTTCACTCACCGGGCCGCGGCCTGAGCTGGTAGCGGGGGTTGTACACAGCGCGCCGCCCGTCGAGCTGGGTGACCATACCCTCCACGACGACACGGCGTCCTGGCACGATCCCGGGGATCTCACGGCGTCCGAGCCACACGAGGTCCAACGCCCCGGACCCGTCGTACAGCTCGGCCTCCAGGGCGGGAACGCCTTCGCGGGGCCGCAGCGTCACCGAGCGCAGGACGCCTGACGCCGTGGCCCGGTGCCGCGCGGACAGCTCGGCGACGGGGGTGCTCCCGGCGACGGCCAGGGCGTCGGCGCGCTCCTGGTCGGCTTCCTCCTGGTCGCGGGACGCCAGCAGCGACCGGACGCGTTCTCGTAGCGTCATCGGCGGGTCAGCGGATCTCGGTGATCTCTGGGCCGCGGACCAGCGGGTTGAAGTCCGGCTCTTCTGGTTCGGCAGCAGCCTCGGTGTTCGGCAGGCGCATCTCCAGCAGGTCACGCGGTGGCATGGCCGACTCGCCGCGGACGACCACGCACCCGGCGAACAGGTCTTCGACGACCTGCGCGGCCGCTGGGTCGGTGGTCGCCGCACCGGTGACCACACCACGCAGGAACCAGCGCGGACCATCCACCCCCAAGAAGCGCACTGTCCGCTTGCCGGACTTGCCTTCGGCGTGGACCACCATCTTCGCGGCGACCTCGGTGCCGAACGGGCCGTCGAGCTCATCAGCGCGTCCCCCGTCTGCGCGGATCTGTTCGACGATCTCTTCGCGGATCTCGTCCCAGATCCCTGCGGTGCGCGGCGCGGCGAACGGCGCCAGCTGCACCTCGGACCCGGCAACCTCCACGCGCACCCGGATCACCCGTCCTGACGGATCGGCGTCCATATGGGCTTTGAGGCCAGGGGGCACCGGGACCTGCAGCCCGCCCAGGTCGAGGTACGGACCGTCAGGCCGCGGGTCTGACGCGTCCCACGGACCTGTGCGGGGCGGACCTGAGTCGTGCTGCTCCTCCGGCTCGCTGAAGTCGGGTTCCGGACTGTCGTCCGGTTGCGTCCGACGAAACAGGCTCACGTTCGACTCCCGACTGTCACGGCTACCAGTGCTGTTGCAGGGTATCTCACGAGACAGACCACCCGCCGGACGAGCCAAACCCTCCCGCGCCACGTTGCGAGGGCGGCAAGGCGTCGACCTGTTCGAACCGGACGTGGGCGACCGGCTGCACGACGAGCTGGGCGATCCTGTCCCCGCGCCGCAAGACCAGTGGCTGCGCGACGTCCGTGTTGAGGAGGGTGACCTTGATCTCGCCCCTGTACCCGGAGTCGACGGTGCCTGGGGCGTTGACGATGGTCAGCCCGTGCCGGGCGGCCAGGCCCGAACGGGGGTGGACGAAACCAGCCCACCCGTGCGGCAGAGCGAGCGCCACACCGGTGGGGACGCTCACGCGCTGTCCGGGGGCGAGGGTGACGTCGACAGCAGTGACCAGGTCAGCACCAGCATCGCCAGGGCGGGCATAGGCGGGTACGGGCAGCTCGGGGTCGAGCCGGTGCAGCAACACGGTGACCTGGGCGCCGTCGACCTGGGCGCCCGGAGGTGTGTCGTCCATCTGCGGTGCCTCTCAGGCGGCGCACTCCGAACAGACCGGCAGGCCGTCTCTCTCGTACGCCAGCTGGCTGCGGTGGTGGACGAGGAAGCACAGCGAGCAGGTGAACTCGTCAGCCTGACGCGGCAAGACGCGGACGGACAGCTCCTCGCCCGACAGGTCGGCGCCGGGTAGCTCGAACCCCTCGGCGGCTTCGGTCTCGTCCTCGTCGACGACACCAGAGTTCTTGTCGGTCCGGCGGGCTTGCAGCTCTTGGAGGGAGTCCTCGGAGAGCTCTTCCTCGTTCTTGCGCGGCGCGTCGTAGTCGGTAGCCATCGGTGGCGTCTCTCTCCGTCGTGCGTCGGGTCTTACGGGCAGAATGCCCACGGACTTAGTTTTGTTCCCGGGTGACAGCAGCGGCACGGATTGTGCACCATGAACCCCCCAGGTGCGAAACGACACCACGGCGAAGCGTGAGGTTCGCTGAGCTCAGACTGGCTCGTCAGCTCCGGCCTGCTCCAGCTCGGCGATGAGCTCGCCGATGCGTCCAGCGTGCCCCGCCACAGTCATCGCCGGGCCGGCCCGCTCGCCGTGCAAGCCGCTGACCTGCGCACCTGCCTCTGTGACGACCAGCGACCCGGCGGCCAGGTCCCACGGTTGGAGCCCATGTTCGTAGAACAGGTCGAGGGTGCCGTCGGCCACAGCGCACAGGTCCAGCCCAGCTGCACCCATTCGGCGCAGGTCACGCACCTGGGGCAGCAGGCGCGCGACCACCTGGCCCTGGAGCTCGCGGACCTCACGTCGGTAGCCGAACCCGGTGCCCAGCAGGCACCCACCGAGCTGCGGGGCTTCGCGCACCGCCAGCCGGCGCCCGTCGCGGAACGCACCGCCTCCCAGGGTCGCCGTCCAGGTGTGGCCCAGCGCTGGTGCCCGCACGCACGACGCCAGGACCGTCCATGTCGCCGGGTCGGGGACGCCCGGGCTGGCGACGGCGGCGACGAGCACGGCGTAGCCGGCAAGTCCGTACAGGTAGTTCACCGTCCCGTCGATAGGGTCGATCACCCAGGTGACACCGCTGGTCCCAGGCTCGTAACCGCGTTCTTCGCCGAGGATCCCGTCGTCGGGGCGTGCCTGGTGCAGCACAGCGCGCAGGCAGTCTTCGGAAGCCAGGTCCATGGCGGTGACCACGTCTTGCGGGCTGGACTTGGTCGAGGTGACCTCCACCTCGTCGGGACGTCCGTCGTGGACCAGGGCCCCCGCCTGGCAGGCTGCGCGTTCGGCGATCGTCGTGAGAATGGCGGGCAGGGCGGGGTCGAGCCGGTACGGTTCGTTCATACCCCCATCCTGCCCGACAGCCCTGCGGGCGACGTGCCTAGGCTCACCGGCCCGAATCCGGGAGAATTTCGCCCACAGGTGGCAGGCTTGCCCCCGGAGGTGTCTATGGGAGAGCTCGAGCTGGTCGGTCTGGACCCGGACGGCGAGAACCTCGTCCTGCACGACGAGGACGGCGTCGAGTTCACGCTGCCCATCGACGAGGCGCTGCGCTCGGCCCTGCGCCGCGACCGGCCCCGCTTCCAGCCGCCACCGCCCAGCACCGACCCTCCTGGACCGCTGACACCCCGCGAGATCCAGGCCCGGATCCGCGCTGGTGAGACGTCCGCGGAGATTGCCGCGTCCGCTGACGTGCCGCTGCAGCACGTGCGCCGGTTCGAAGGCCCGGCCCTGGCCGACCGTGAGTACATCGCCATCCAGGCCCGTTCAGCCCCTGTGGGCCGCGAAACCGACGCCCCCCCGCTCGGCGACCTGGTGGCTGACCGTCTGGCTGCCCGGGGCGTGGAGGTCAGCTCGCTGACCTGGGACGCGATACGCGACCGGTCCGGTCCGTGGATCGTGCTGGCACGTTTCACCGCTGCTGGCCAGCCCCTGGAGGCCCGCTGGACCTTCGACCCGACGACCAAGACCCTCACGGCCACCGAAGACGAGGCCCGCTGGCTGTCGGAGACCGAGATCGCCGAACCCCCGGTCCGTCGGCACCTCACGGCCGTGCGTACCCCTGCGGTCTACGACCTGGTCGAAGCCACGACCGAGGCCACCGACACTGCGGCCTTGCTGGACGAGCTCGGCAGCCGCCGGGGCAAACGCCAGTCCATCGACCTCGACAGCTTCTTCGACGCCGAGGAGCCACCACCGCCTCCCAAGACCACCCGCCGCACCAAAACCCCTACGAACCCGACCCGCAAAACCCCCACCGGTTCGACCAGAGCCACCACTGGTGCGACCAGGACGACGACCGGACCGACCAAGACCACCAGCCCGACCAGCACCGCCACCGGTCCCACCAAGACCACCACCGGGCCGACCAGGGCAGCGAGCGGCTCGACCAAACCAGCCGCCAAGGCACCAGCCAAACCGTCGACCCAACCGACCCCGTCCCCCTCACCCCAGTCACGCGCCTCCCAGAGCACAGACGCCACGTCGCAGCGCACCAAGACCGCGACCACCAGCACCAGCGCCACCTCCGCGACAGCCCCCACCCCCACCCGCACCCGTCGCAAAGGCAGAGCGAAAGTGCCTTCGTGGGAAGAAATCGTCTTCGGAGCCCGCCCCGAGTGAGTGTCGCGGCCGTCAGGCCACGGTGACCAGGAGGGGAATAGCTGTTTCCTGCTCGGTCAGCGACCCGTGGACGCCCACCAGCTGGAGCGAGGCTGCGGTCTGGGTGTGTGAGTCGACCACGGTGGCGCAGCCTGCCATGGCGACGACGACATCGCCGACGACCGGGAGCACATGTGGTTCGACTGGTCCGAAGAGCCCGGCTGCCAGGGCTTCGTCTTTGGTGATGACGACGCCGTGGTCGCCGAGCGCGTCGCGCCAGCGGGTCGCCACCGCCTCAGGGTCCGTGCCGGGGTGCACGTGCAGCTGCATGGCCCTCGGCTCGCCGGTGACCAGCGCCACACCGTGAGACAGCTGCGGAGAGGTCGCCACATCCCACCGGGCGGTGTGGTCCACCTCGACCATGCCGTGGTCAGCGGTGATGACCATGAGGGTTCCGCGCGGCAGCGACCGTGCCAGACGTGCCAGCTCCTTGTCGGTCGCGGCGAGCTCGTCGCCCCAGGCCAGGGAGCCGGGACCGTCGTGGTGGCCGGTCTTGTCGACCTCGCCCCAGTACAGGTAGACCAGGCCGGGTTCCTTGGCGGCGGGCAACGCCCGGTCGACGCGTTGTGCCAGCGTCTCGGCGGGCAGGTACAGCCCGCCGCGCAGCACCGCCTCGGTCAGCCCCGACCCGGCGAACCGGTGCGGTCCGACCGAGCGCACGCCGATCCCGGCGGCCAGCAGCCTCTCGAACCAGGTGGGTTGGCGCTGCCACCGGTCAGCCTCGGGCAGGTCTGTCCACGACACGAGGTTCGCCAGAGCGCCAGTGGCAGGGTTGCGCACCGTGTACCCGAGCATGCCGGTGACCCCTGGAGGTGCGCTGGTGCCCAAAGTGCCCAGAGCCGTCGCTGTCGTGGACGGGAAAGTGCTGTTCAGCGCTGTCGACCCGGGAAGCAGCTGGCTCATGAACCGGGCGTGCCCGCTGCGTTCGGCCAGGTTGTTGCGGCCCAGGCCGTCCACCATGACCACGACCACACGCTCCGCGGCAGGCAGGGAGAGCCGGGCCTGAGAAGCTGTCGCCTGCGCGTCGTCGAGCCCCAGGGCACCTGCGGCACCCGCGAGCACGTCGGCGAGTCCTGGACCCGCCAATGGCCAGGTCAGACCGACCCGGGAACAGGCGGTGGCCAGGGACGCCTTTGCTAGCACGGCATCAGTCCTGCCCTCGGACCGGCTGGGCGGCTGTGGCCCGCGACAACGCACGGGCGAAAGCGACCGCGTCGCGGACCGCGTCGACACCCTCAGCAGCAGCGCTGACCCGCACAGCCACGTCGTCGCCGGTGACCGAACCGGTCAGGCCGTGGTCTGCTGTGCAGTGCGGGTCTTCGCAGGACGCGGGCTCCAGGTCCACCTGGCTGACCGAACCCCAGCCGATCGCCAACGTCAGCTCTGACGGGCGGGTGCGGCCTGGACGGTACCGGGCGGGGTCGGAGACCACGTGGGTGAGCCCCACGGACCGCACACGGTCCAGCGGCACCGCCTCGGTGGTCGCCGCGGCAGAGGCTGACGGGTGCTCAGAGTCTGCGGGCAGGTCGTCGACGTGCGCGACGACCAGGCGGGTCGCGGTGAGCACCATCACCGTGACGTGGCGGCGCAACGCCACATCGTCCAGGGTCGTCTCGGGCAGCACCAGGTGGGCGGCGATAGGTTCGTCTGCGATGGCGACGTCGAGGACGTCTGCGACCAGCTCGGGGTAGTAGCCAGCACGGTCGAGGTCGCGACGCAGTGCGGGAAGGGTAGGCACCCCCACATCTTCCCACTGTCCGGCAGCGTCATGGACCACCGAAGTCCACCGGGCGTGCCGCGTCCCCACGCAACCGCACTTAGTGACACGATGTGCGACGCAACCTGACCCACGAGGAGAACGACGTGGCCCGCCGCCCGAGCCCACCTGCCACACCACCCGACGACGTCGCCGAACGGATCGTCGACATCGATGTCGCCTCGGAGATGCAGACGTCGTTCCTGGAGTACGCGTACTCGGTCATCTACGCCCGCGCGCTGCCCGACGCCCGTGACGGCCTCAAACCTGTCCAGCGGCGGATCTTGTACCAGATGGGCGAGATGGGCCTACGCCCCGACCGTCCGTACGTGAAGTCGTCGCGGGTGGTCGGCGACGTCATGGGCAAGCTGCACCCGCACGGTGACGTGGCGATCTACGACGCCATGGTGCGTCTGGCCCAGCCGTTCGCCATGCGCCTGCCCCTGGTCGACGGGCACGGCAACTTTGGTTCCCTGGACCAGGGCCCGGCCGCCCCGAGGTACACCGAAGCCCGCATGGCACCGGCCACGGTGGCGATGCTCGAAGGTATCGACGAGGACGCGGTCGACTTCGTCCCGAACTATGACAACAAGCTCACCCAGCCTGCGGTGCTCCCTGCCGCCATCCCGAACCTGCTGGTCAACGGCGCAGCGGGGATCGCCGTGGGTATGGCCACGAATATGGCCCCGCACAACCTGGTGGAGGTCGTCGCCGCAGCCCGCCACCTGGTCATGAACCCTGAGGCCACCTTGGACGAGCTCATACGCTTCGTCCCCGGACCGGACCTGCCCGGTGGCGGGACCATCGCCGGGCTCGAAGGAGTGCGCGAGGCGTACTCGTCCGGCAAGGGCCAGTTCCGCACCCGCGCGACCTGCAAGGTGGAGAACGTCACGGCTCGTCGGCGCGGGATCGTCGTGACCGAGCTGCCGTACCTGGTCAGCCCCGAAAGGGTGCTGGAGAAGATCAAAGAGGGTGTGCAGGCCAAGAAGCTCTCCGGGATCGCCGACGCCAACGACCTGACCGACCGGCACCACGGCCTGCGCCTGCTCATCGAGATCAAGTCCGGTTTCGAACCTGAGGCGGTGCTGTCCCAGCTGTTCCGCCACACCCCCATGGAGGACTCGTTCTCCATCAACAACGTCGCCCTGGTCGACGGCCAGCCGCGCACCTTGGGCCTGCGCGAGATGCTCACCGTGTGGGTGGACCACCGCATCACCGTCACCCGTCGCCGCACGGCGTACCGGCTGGCCCGCAAGCGCGAACGTCTGCACCTGGTCACGGGTCTGCTGATCGCGATCTTGGACATCGACGAAGTCATCGCCATCATCCGCGACGCCGACGACGCCGACCAGGCCCGGTCGCGCCTCATGATGGTTTTCGACCTGACCGAGGCGCAGGCCGAGTACATCCTCGAGCTGCGCCTGCGTCGGCTGACGCGGTTCTCGCGCCTGGAGCTGGAGAAAGAACGCGACCAGCTCGAACGCGAGATCGGCGAGCTGGAAGCGCTGCTGGCCGACGACCACCTGCTGCGCCAGAAAGTCTCCAACGACATGGCCGACGTGGCCGCGACCTACGGCACCCCCCGGCGCACGATCTTGCTGGAGTCTGCGGGCGGTACTGCCTCCGCCGCTCCTGCCGCACCGCGCCGTGGCGAACCGGTGTCGTTGGAGATCCCAGACACCCCGTGCCGTGTGGTGCTGTCGGCGACTGGTCTGGCGGCCCGCACAGGCGACCGTTCTCCCCTGGTGCGTAACGGCCCCAGAGCACGCCACGACGTGCTGACCGGGCATATCGTGGCCTCCACCCGCTCCCAGGTGGGTCTGGTGACCAACCGTGGGCGTCTGGTGCGCCTCGAAGTCGTCGAGCTGCCCGGCCTGCCGCCCACCGGTGAGGGGCGCCTGTCGCTGTCCGGCGGTGCCCAGGTCGGCGAGCTGGTGACCCTCGAACGCGGCGAGGTCGTCGTCGGCCTGGCCTCGCTCGACCCCGACGCTCCCCCGCTGCTGCTGGGCACGTCCGGTGGTGTCGTCAAACGCGTCATCCCTGGTGACATACCGACCAACCGCGACTCGTGGGAAGTCGTCGGCCTGCGCGACGACGACGAGGTCGTCGGTGTCACCCACGCCGCCGACGACGACGAGGTGGTCCTCGTCTCTTCCGACTCGTCCCTGCTGCACTTCGGTGCCACCGCCGTACGTCCCCAAGGCCGCGCCGCAGGCGGAATGGCTGGTATCAAGCTCACCAGCGGCCGGCGCGTGGTGTTCGCTGGCGCCCTGGCCCCCTACACCCCCGCCCACGTCGTGACGATCGCCGGCTCGTCCTCGGCCCTGCCCGGCACCCAACCCGGCACCGCCAAAGTCACCCCCTTCGACGCCTACCCCGCCAAAGGCCGCGCCACCGGCGGCGTCCGCTCCCACCGCTTCCTCAAAGGCGAAGACACCCTCCTCCTCGCCTGGGTCGGCCCCGCCCCGGCGTCGGCCACCACCCCCGCCGGCCACCCCCTCCCCCTCCCCGACGTCGACCCCCGCCGCGACATGTCCGGCACCCCCCTGTCCAAACCCATCCACGCCGTCGGCTAAGGACAATGGGGACGGTTCCTATGTCTTGCCTGGTCAGAGCTCTAGCGGGCAGCCATGCGAGACGCCTCACCGGTGTGCACCGTGCTGGGTCCACCGTGGTCGCAGGGTCCACGGCAAGTTCTGGTAAGCCCGCGACAACCGAACACGGACGACCGCCCCTGGAGACGCCGCATCTGATGAGATAGCATCAGATGCATGCGAACGACGCTGACGATCGACGGGGATGTCCTGGCTGCCGCCCGCGACATCGCCAGGGCGCAGGGTGCCACCATCAGCCACGTGATCTCGGACTTGGCCCGGCGTGGTCTGACACAACCAGCACCATCAGAGCCGAAGGACGAGTTCTTCGGCTTCTGCCCACTTCCGCGCCGGGGGGTCGTGGTGACCGACGAGCTCATCGACACGATCCGTGAGGACGAAGGCGTGTGAGCACGCGCCCCGCCCTGCTCGACGTCAACGTCCTCATCGCACTGCTCGACGCGGACCACATCCACCACCTGGACGCCCGTGGGTGGCTGACGACGAACATCACCTCCGGCTGGGCATCGTGCGCCATCACCCAGATGGGAGCTGCCCGTGTGATGTCCGGCCAGCGCTACCCCGCCGACCTGTCCACCAAGGCAGCGCTGGCCCTGGTCGCCACCGCCACCGCTACGACCCACCATGCCTGTTGGCCCTGCGACATCGCCATCACCGACCCGACCCATATCGACACTGCCCACCTTCTGGGCCCGGGCCAGATCACCGACGCCTACCTGCTCGCTCTCGCCGTCGAGCACGGCGGCAGGTTCGTGACCTTCGACCGCCGGGTGTCCCTGGCGCCTGTACCCAGGGCCACCGCGGAGCACCTGGTCGTCCTCTAGTAGCCTGCGCCGGGAACGTCGATGGTCGTACCTGCCGCTGTGCGGGTCGAAGCAGGCTGGGACCGGTCCGACCCGCGCAGCGCCGTGGCCAACCGCCCGACTATCGACGACCATTTCTTGGACCAGGCGAGCGCGAACCAGGCCGCGCAGATCGTCCGGCGCACTGGCCTCACCCCCGCTGACACCCACGTCGCAGTCGTCGCGCTGACCGCCCCGCCTGGCGACGTCGTCGTGCTGACCAGTGACACCCCAGACATCACCCGTGCCACCGACGGGCGTGTCCGGGTCGTCCGCGTGTAAGCCGGGCTACTGACACCCAAGGCCGCTTTGCGATCGGCGGTCGGCTGGCTGGGGCCAGAGTCCAGACCGGGCCTCATCAGCGGTTTTCCCCTCACACAAGTCCGTGCGACAAGCTCGGTTCATCCACCTGGGCCGACGACTCCGGGGAGTCGCTGAACACCTCAGGACGAGGGTGCGAGGTACTCGTGCTTGAGATCGGTCACTGCTGCGAGGGGGACATTGGGGACGGTTCCTATGTCTTGCCTGGTCAGAGTGAAGACCTGCAGGCACTGACCAACCCGGCGCACCCCCAAACGCATCCGCGTGCTCACCACATCTGTGTTACGACTATGTACTACACTTGGAGGCATGGATCGTTCTGCTGCGCTCGACCAGATCGCCGACTTGCTCGCACACGCCGATGACCCTGGTGTGGTGACCTCGGTGCGCGTGCCAGGAGCGTTGAGGCAAGCGCTCGCCCTGGCTGTGGAGCACCTGGGGCTGGACGTGACGACCAGCCGCCTGACCGCTGAGGCGATCCGGGCCACCCTGGAGACTGCCGTGCTCGACGCTGGCCTGGCCGACCTGTACGCGCAGTTCCCGGACTCACGCCCGACCTTGGTCGACGTGGCTGTGGCACTCGCCGAGCAAGACGGGTCACCGGTCGCCGACACTCGTGACCTGCTGGAGGTGGCAGCCAGACAGCTTCTCGTGCTGCACCCCGACGCCGACGCCCGCGACCTGCTGCTGTGGGTCGAGGCCCAGCAGGCCGCCGCATGACCACCATCGTCCTGGACAACGAAGCCGTGCAAGCACTGACCAACCCAGCGCACCCCAAACGCACCCACGTGCTCGCCCACGTCGACGCTGTGGCCACGGACCGGCGCCGCGGGCTGCGCAAGTCGATGGTCGTACCTGCCACTGTGCGGGTCGAAGCAGGATGGGACCGGTCCGACCCGCGCAGCGCCGTGGCCAACCGCCTGACTATCAACGACCATTTCTTGGACCACACGAGCGCGAACCGGGCCGCGCAGATCGTCCGGCGCACTGGCCTCACCCCCGCTGACGCCCACGTCGCAGTCGTGGCACTGACCGCCCCTGACGATGTCGTCGCGCTGACCAGCGACACCCCCGACATCACCCGTGCCACCGACGGACAAGTCCGGATCGTCCGCGTGTAGGCCCGGCACGCGAAGGGGCAAGGCGTCCTTCGACCCTTGCCCCTTCGTGTTCCCCAGGCGTGAAACCGACCAGGTCAGTGACGTATCCCGGAAGTTGTGGAACCGTACGCTGGTCGACCACGCCACTCGCCGTTGTCCAGCGCCAACGACGCCAGGCAGTGCTCGTCCAGCAGCCACCTGGGCCGACTCCGGGGAGCCGCTGAACACCTCAGGACGAGGGTGTGAGGTATTCGTGCTTGAGATCGGTCACTGCTGCGATGTGGTCGAAGTCGTGGTCAGCGGTCAGGACGGTCGCGTCGTTCGCCATGGCGTACGC
>Ga0123354_10002141_pt1 | contig 25581 bp, 22 predicted proteins | sample TergutLab28metaG_2_FD_97872 | JGI IMG/M metagenome (GOLD analysis project Ga0123354, IMG submission 97872) | Labiotermes labralis P4 segment gut microbial communities from Petit-Saut dam, French Guiana - Lab288 P4 | ecosystem: Host-associated > Arthropoda: Insects > Digestive system > Gut ...
GAGTCCGTGGATGCAGTGAAAGCAAAAGCGACGCAACTCTTGAACAGCTTAACACAAGATGACCTGCAGCACTGCTTCCAACAGTGGAAAATTCGCATGGAGCGGTGTAGGGATCGGGGAGGGTACTATATTGAAGGGGATAACATTTCGATTGTCTGATTTTTTTCAATAAAGGGTTAGAGCATGAATCCGGTTTCTTTATTGCCACACCTCGTATGTGTATGTGGATCTGTTGTACATTACGTCAGAAAAATTCCTTTGAAACACTTGAGTGATGGAGGAGTGGAAGGCCCGATAATATTAAAGCGAACGTTAAGAGTATTTTACGAGGACACGGACTGCATTCATTTGGTTCAGATCAGGAATCAGTGGATGGACCTTACGAGTATGCTCACTAACCTTCTTGTTTCATTAGACGATTTGAATATTTTTTTGAACGTTTGGGCGACTATCACCTTTAAAAGGGGCTTTGATACATGATGTTATTAAATAAGACTTATTTGTACACACCTGTAAGATCCAGCAGTGTAGGTCCTTAAACCACCACCTAACGAATGCCTCAATCTGTCGGCTGCCTGAGGCTACACTCTGTGATTCCAATGATGCTGTCTCCAAATGCCGTGCACTGCGGGTATCCACTTCATTATCAAGCGTTTATTCAATTCAGCTGATTAACGTGCAGACTTTAACAGCGCGGGGAAATTCATTTATGCAAGTAACTCGACGACGTTTCGACGTCTATATGAGGTCATTTTAAAGATTTACACAACATCAGATACCTGCTGACTTCTAAAGTGTTTTATTTAACGATGCTGAAGCATTGGTGGAATGATACTGACAGGGGAAAACGAAAGGACTTGGAGAGAAAATTGCAACCGTGACACTTCTTTCACCACATGAACTGCGATGCGATCGAACCTGGGCCTCTGTGGTGAGAGGCCGGCGACTAACCGCATGAGCCATGGCACTGCTTCACCGATCAGTGTAAAGAAGGAGCATTGTATATTTATTTCTTGCCATCACATGAACGGGCCACTATAGCGATCTTACGAACATTACATGTCATCATAAATCAGAATTATTTACAATTTAAGGACAACTTGTGCAAAACTCTAACAGGCCTCGCGATGGGTCATCGATATCAGGACTCAATGCTGAAATTTTCTTAAAATAGTATGAAAACCTTATTACCAACAAGCCGCTGAAAATAAAAACATCATCATCTGTGATGATGGCGACATTTTAATAATTTATGATTACAAAAAAATTACTTGTTAACAGATTCTGGCATTCACTAACCCACTTCGTACTAACCTTCAATTTAAACCCACACACGAAATACATACTACTGTAATTTTTTGGATCTTCTCGTCTGCAGGAATACACAGGAGCTTGACACTGAATCTACAGAAAACCCACGTACAGATGCAAAAAAATCATTTCTGCTCCAATTATTTCATGAAACAAAAACTAGCAGCCTACAGATTCCTGACAATCAGGATGCATTCATTACCTCTTAAACACGAAAACAAACGCAAAGAATGGAACATCATCCTACTAATTGCTAAGACCAATGGAATTCCCTACTCAATAATCTCAAAACTCAATGTACAAATAACTCAAGAAATCTATTTACCACCTTCGCAAAATAATACACTCTCCAACCCCGAAAAATGGGCCAACTTCACCTACTACAACCCAATGATAAGAAAAATTAAAAATTTTTCAAGATTATTAATATCAAATTATATTCTGCACAAATAATACAATCCACGATATACTCAAAACTCTAACAAATAATATAAATACATATATGCGCAATGACACCTATCAATAGCAATGTCACACCTGTCACCCCTATTATATAGGTCAAACTGATTGATTTCTAGAACAAAGATATAAAGAGCATATCAGATACATCACCTCCAATAACCCCCCAGTCGGTTTATGCACTTCACTTTTTCCACAAAATTCACGAATGCAGACCCATGAACCTCACCACTTCCTAACTACATTCGGTCCATAAAAGTTGACGAATGAACTCGTTAGAAAATTTCTACATCCACATTTTCCAAATACATATCACAGCCATCAAGAGAAAATCTCAGAAAGATGAAAATCTCCTTTGATCTCATCTACGACATAGAACTCAAGCACGCATGCTCATGACCCAATTTCACTCTCTCCCATTTGATGTTCGATGTCAGTACAGTGCGGCCGGCAGACACACCACCACCTTACTTGGTAAGTAACATACTGAAACACATTTTCACATATATGCGATAATATATAATCTTTATTTATCAATATATTAATAACCTCCTACACACACATATTTCTTGTATTTCAGGATGGTGGTACGACACACACACACAGTACACAGCACAAGGACACCTTGCACTCACGCAATTTAGCACATATAATTTTAACATATATTTCAACCCTTATATTTAAGACTTAATATTTTATACTTGTAAACTGGTTTTAATGTTCTTTGTAACATATCCTTCGGAAAACACCTTCCTGAAAATGGCCACAATAGATGGCCGAAAATGCTTACAACTTCTATAGTGCAATAAATTCACATATCTTCTTATGCACTAGTTGGTTTTATTCTCATCAAGATCGCAATATTGATTCACATTATATGCACTGTTGTACATTATGCTGTCTTACACATTATTTTACAGGTTGATAATGACTTACTTAAAGGCCGAAACACGTAGCTGTTTCTATGTCTTCTACATTTAATATATGTTGTGTTTGACGGATATTTGCAGTTTCTCTGAAAACAGATTTTAACATGCAAGCCTAGGGTAAGAAAAGATTAGAAAGACCACTGTAGAAGTGGAATGAGACACCAAAAAGACACGTGGCCTAACTGATGACAGGAAGAAGATGATATTGTGTTTGCATGATAAACGGGTTTGAGAAACCTGATAACATATTATTGTTGTGTGCAAGACTGCTGCTCTTCGGATTTAAAAATACTGAACACCTATGCAGTACACTGCGTTCAGCCCCGAACATTCATATAATTAAAATTTGCTGGACTGTAGTGCATGGGATTGTACCAGTAGAAATCAATTCAGAGATCCGTGGGGGTCTGTGATGACCATCCATCATTCTGCGTCACTTTTTTACACCAAGCAGTACTCTTCTTTTGATGGATTGGAAGTCAAAAATCGTTGAATGAAATATTGGATATGTTACAGCAGGCTGGGGGGGGCGATGTAATCCAATTTAACTGTACGGCTTTCTCTTAATAATTTCACCGCTACTCCATAATTGTAAAGTTGCAGTCGCGTTCTGAAAACAACAACAGGCGTTTATTCCGCTAATTCAGTCAATGGAGCAGTACTGTTCTTGAAATCCTCTCAGTCGCTTGGCTGTTTAAAAAATCCAAACTCTCTGACATTCACTTTAATATTATTCTCTCCTGTATGCTGTAGCCGAAGATCGGGTTCAAATTCTAGGCATGTAACTCCTTAGTTTTTAGGCGCTTTCACAACTTGTGAAAAACAACTACTAGCTTCGTCATATCTGTCCGTCTGTCCGCTTGAAACAACTCGGCTTCCACTGTACGGATTTTCATTCAATTTTATATTTGAGTATTTTTTCGAAAATCTGCCCAAACAATTCCAGTTTCACTGCACATGTGTGATCACATCTCTCTCATTTCTTCTTAGAACGAGAAATTTTGCACACAAAACTCGTAAAGAAAATCAAAGCACACATTTTATGATCAATAATTTATTTTTTCGAAATCGTGCCGTTTATGTGATAATGTGGTAAAATACTGTAGAGTCGAACCGGAAACAGATGTTAATATAATACGACACATGCACATTGCATGCTGGATACGTAAGGCTACAAACACACAATCAGAATATGTAATACACATCGCTTTTCCACTACAACAATGGTTGCACGAACACGCCTCAATGTTACGTTATACATACATTGCCTGTCTTGTTGCTAAATAAGTAACTACTCTACAGATAGAAACTGTCGGAGATATTTTCTGCGTCTTAGCCAAGGCTTTTGACTATGTAAATCATGATATGGTGCTGGCTGCATTACACTTTTATGGCATTCAACAATAGCTGCAAATTCGTCCACATCCTATCTAACTTAAAGGAAAAGATAAATTGAAATAAAATCATCTAATGATGCTCAGATTTTTTTTGTTAGCCTGGGTAACAACAAAACACAGCTTTCTCCATGGGTCAGTTCTAGAAACTTTATTTTTCATAAATACATAAATGACCTTTCTCCAAGCATAAACACCCTATCAGAACAAATAATATATGCTGCTTACATTAATATCATACTTAACAATCCTCATGTCCTTAGATTATTTGATAATCGTGTAACCTGCTTACATTTGCACCAGATACAAGCCATTTCTACTATATGGACATTTGTAATCCTACACATTTTAAAGAAACTTTGCATATGGAATACTTCTTCAAATTTATGTATCTACTGCAACATTCTGACTATCGAACAATATGGAAACCTAATTTTAGCCTAATTTAATTAAATGAAATCTACATTTTATACACACAGTTGTTGTGCACTCCCTGAAGATAACCCAAATAGGGTCGAAACATTCTGGAGTTGTAATATTTCAGTTTTATTTCGCACATAGTAATATTGTACTTTTTTGGTGTTGTTTTGTATACCTATAGTTCATGACTTTTCTTCAGTGACATAGATAGTTCTATTTTTTTACAGCACATAGTGACCACGTGTAAACATAGAGTATAACAACACACCAACAATGTACAGTGTTCAAAAGGAACTCTTTAAAAATTCAACATTTTTGTCATGCTGCCACAATCAGGGACTAAATACATAAAAATGGATACAAGCACACCACGTTTTATCATAACAGTTCCTACTAATGGTCTGCATGTCTTCTCTTTGTACCAATTTTGTATGCATTTACTCTCCAGTGATGGAGGCCTGTCAGAACATTGCGTCTTTAATCAATACTTTTTTAATACCATATGCTGTTCTCTTTTATAACATCATGTTCATGTCACATGATTACATGGTTTACTGCCAGTAATTTGGCCCAAAGTCTAGATGAAAAAACATAAAATAATTTATAACAATGGTTCTTCTCAATGTCCAGTAAGTATAGGCTGTCATGAAAACTCAGAGAATTATATTGTTCATATTATTACAATATTGTGTGGACAGTGTTATAGACCTAGGTCTGATTTTCATGTCAGCAACACCTGACATCTTCAAAATAGTTCATTTTACCTATTATCACCCTATAATAAAATGTGGAATAATTTTTTAAGTAATTCATCTTACACTAGAAACATATTTACCGTACAAAATAAAACTGTTAAAATATGGCTGCCAAAGAAAATAGAAATTCATGTATAAGCTTCTTTAAGAGATCAGATATTTTATGTCTTCCATGCGAATATGCATTTTCATTGATCAAATTCATTGAAAATAACCCAAAAAATATTCAAACAAATTCAGCTGTAAACAGTACATACAAGGAATAAGTGTCATCTCCATAAACCAGCTGCCAACCTTTCAAGTTTTCAGGAAATGCATACTATGCTGGCATCACGATATTCAACAGTTTATCATGCAGACTAAAGAGTCTCTGTTTACAGCAGCATTGGGAAGATTCTCAAATTCACAGGCCTTTTACTCTGTTGATAAATTTCTGGTGTCTAAATAACTCACAATTTTATTTCTATCACCAACTGCATACAATAAAGGAGGTGTAACACTTGAATACAGCATGTGAAAAATTACTGTACTGTACTTTTTTATGTTCAGGACCTATTCCACATCCTGTTGTCAGTTTGGCCAAATTTGTTATATATGCATGTACATGTACATATTCCTTTCCTTAAAGTTCTAAATCATTAACTAGCTGTAATGCGTTAAGTTTTTAGGTTCTCATGTCAGTAATTTTTTGGCTGCAACGTGGTGCAGTCCTGTAGGTGGATACAAATATGTCAGTTGAACATGCTACCTCTATCTTCAGTGCCTTTTCAATTTGGTATTTCCCTAAACACTCAAGAAAACTCATGCTTGTACAAAAACTGAAGGTTAATTACTGGGTTTGTAACACCATGCCACTGGAGCCTGTCCTACAAGCCACTTGAATGTGAATCTTTAACTGTGCCCAATTCTATGTTTTCCAACGTTAAATGTACCTCAAAAGAAAACAGTAACCTTTAGGTTTTCTGATAAAAACACTGCATGAATTTCTCATTTTTGGGGGGGATTCTCCATTTCCAATTGCCTTATTCTTTTTGATTTATGCCTCATTTTTTGTTTCATCCACTCTAACTAAACATGCACTTTGTGATTTACATGTCAACATTCAACATTTTGAACTGTTCAAGACCTTCAGTTCATTACATTACTACCAAATAGCGTGATTTCAGGCTTCCCTTGCGAAGTAGATGAGAACACTGCTCTTTTAGGTTATTGTGCAGCAAGAGATGGTAATTTCTTACCAAAGTTTTGGGACAACCTACCCGTCCCTTCTTCAAGGGTCACAAATCCAAAAATAAAGCCGGTTGTACCAATACAGAGTTTATAAACACCAGAGTTTGGGCAGTGATAAGTTCTCAGTAGCATGCTGCCAGCCAATAGGGTTGATGCAAGTGATTGGAAGGGAGGGGAGTGTGGTAGTCAGCGCAGCTTTGAAGAGAGATGTTTTGTGAGAAAAGAATTCCTAACAGGTGTGGTAGAGAGAACCAGGAGAAAATCTACATGACCAAGTGAAAGAAAGAAAAGGGAAAGAAAGTACAATATATGATTAATAAATAGATAAATCCAAAACAAAAACAATAACAGGGAGGAAAGCCGTAGCCCAGCGCTACTCCATGATATAAATAACACGTGCAGAGCCAGGAGACACCAGAACCCAATGGTGGGGTAAAGGACAGGGACAAACTAAAAAGGAAGGTCAGTAGAAGACCAGAACAAGGAACCAATAAGTAAAAGTCTGTCAAATATATATAATAACAAATAGAAAAATAAAAAACCAAACCAATTTGAGGGGGCAAAAGCCGTGCTCCAGGGCTACTCTATGGTCAAATTACAGGGTGCACAGCCGGGAGACAAAAGGAACATAATAACGTGGACTGCAGGACAGGGAAAAAGGGGAAGGAGATTACAAGACTAGAACAATGCAACAATAAGTAACATTGAAATTGAGAGGGGGGGAGGAATGCAGAATCTCGGTACTAAACGGGGTGAAGTGGGACGGGAGAAGAGGTGCCTGAGTAGTACAATAAGGGCCGAAAAGGAACACATATGAAATAGGAGGACAAAGATAAAGGGGGAAGAAGTAGAAGAAGAAATGGGTAAATAGTAGTAGAAAAGTGAAGGTGAGAAACAAATCAAAAATAGACATAGAAGTGAAATTGGGAGAAGGCGAATAAAGAAAGCAAACGAAACGGAAAATGGGTGTGGAAAGCTGGCTGGGTCCATGAACATAAATATCCAGCAGGGAGTCATACAGTTGAACGGCGTTGTGGAATGGAGAGGCCCTGACGGGGCGGAGCCCCTTCCAACTTGTTACAGTACTGTGCTGCAGATGGCAGTAGCTAGCGAAGGTATACACTGAATATACTCTGCTCTAGTGGCAACTCTCGGAACTGCTGGCTATCGATTATCGATATAGGCTTAGACACAACGAGAACAGGTGACAATAGTTATCGATACTTTATTGCAGGTACAGAGTTGTGTAAATAATTCGTTTTCGTAAATTATATTACAAGATAAATATGTCAGACGAAGAAGTGGAGAAATTTGAAATAACTGATTACGATTTAGAAAATGAATTTAATATTAACAGACCAGGCCGCAGAATAAGCAAAAATGAACAAATATATGGTAAGTTCTTTCACTACAATTTTAGCATTTACAGGTTAGAATAACAAAATTTCTTCATCCATGAACGTTTGTTTATTACTAACGACTATTCGCTTCTTAAAATACAGGCAATGTCTTCTGCACGTTACTGGGCATAATATATCTACTTTTTTGGCATTAATACATGGTTATATTTTTCAGACATTATTATTTGAGATATGTACCCTCTAATAATCTTTCAGTGTGACTATAAAAAAGGATACCCAAACTCCATACTTCTACTTGTATTATATTTTATTCATACTATAAAATGTCTACAGCCTTAGCTACATACCATTACATATCAATGGGATGCAAATAAATTCTGTTCTGGTGTATGTAGTTGGTAATTATGTAGATTATATCATCACTGATGACAAGCATCTGTCATTCATAATGAGTAAATTTTCGTCACTACATTTTATCACAGAAGTCTCTGAGTTTTTATTGTTCAGGTATGAGATATGATACCATTAGCACACAAAAAGCTCGGCTTTTTGTGTGCTAGCTGTGTTCGAGCTAGTAGTAGCAAATTCCTAGTTATGACAGATTAGGGGCCTTGGGTGAAAAGAATAGTAATGTTAGGTTTAGTAAACCTAAGAAGAGTCTAAATTCAGATATATATATATATATATATGTGTGTGTTGTAAAATTACACCTAGTATGTATTTTATGATGTATGCTTCATACTTTAGGTATTTGGGCTGATGGCAGAGATGACGATGATAGTGGTGGTGGCTCCAGACCAAGTTTCCGAGGTGCAGCTGGGATGAGTGGAAAACGTAACTATTCTGCACCTGTCAGCTTTGTATCAGGAGGCGTACAACAAACAGGGAAACAGAAAACACCAAAAACAAATGAAGAGAATATGGATACAGGTGATGACAGTGAAGATGCTGAGGATGATGGTGAAAAAGATGATGAAACAGGTGGTAGAAGAGGCAGGAGTGAGACAGTTAATTCATCAAGGTGTGTAGATTGTTATTTAAATGAAATGTTAGCCACTCCAATGATATTCTGAGGTCCTGCCAGGATATATGATGACCCCAACCCCATTGTGCATGATGTAACAGTTATTAAATACCATTCTTAGCTAAACCCATCCAAAATTTGAGAACTTTGTTTTTCATGCATATACACACCTTGTTAATTGGTGTGTAGGAGAACTGTTGCACCAACGGGTATCTTCCCTGCACATTAATACACAACATTTTTCTCATTACAATAATTACAGTGAATCAGAGGAAGAAGGTCCACGACGTGGTCTGGGAAAGTTCGAATCCCAAAAGCAGCACGGACTGATCCTCGACGGTGAAATAGCAGGCCTACGGAGGAAGCGCCCCTCCTTAAACCCAGCACTTATGAATAAGGGGGTTGGAAGCTGGGAGAAGCATACTCGTGGTATTGGTGCCAAACTGTTGCTACAGGTGTGTTTAAATGTATCATTAAGTGGAGTATATGCTGAACCACTAATGCTGCTGTTCTTTATGGTTTATTGTGGTGCTGTAAGTAGAACAGACTTTGTGGCATTGAATGATATGGCCAGTGAACATTGAATTGCATAGGATGTGAAAGGAAGTAATTGTAGGTAATATGATGTACTGTACTGACATTTACCTATAGGGGCTGAAAAAGTGGTACTTTATTTAAATATTGACAAAATATGAATCATTTGTTAAAGTAATATTTTGATAATTATAACTGTATGGAAGCAGTGCAGAAATGTTCTTTAGCTTTTGGTCTGTTGGTGATAACTCATAAACCACTGGAGCTAGTTGTGTGAAGTCTGGTATGGAGAGAGAATATAAACATGCACATTCATACTAAATACAAACATGTTTTTTGTAAGCTAGAAGCATGGCAACACTTTCAGACTTTGACATTATATCTGAAAAACTTATATACACAGAAGCTGTGCTTCAGTGATCAACTCTTCACAAATATAAAATAAGACAGCAACAGTAATACTAATAGATTTGCAGCACAAAGCTAGACTTCAGTAATTCTACTTCAATCGCCTTGTGTTTGGTATTATTCGCTAAAGTTTTGGTACCCAGATTGATTATATAGTTGTTTACAGATGGGTTTCCAACCTGGAAAAGGTCTGGGTAAAGATCTGCAGGGTATTGCAGCCCCCGTCGAAGCTCATCTGCGGAAGGGACGAGGCGCAATAGGTATGAATGTACAGTGTGGGCCTAAGTAATGTATACTAAAGTAAACTGGGTTATGTATTTTTACATGATTCTTTTCATTTCTATACACCTGGAGAAACATGCCTGTACAAAAAAGTATATTCAAAGTGTCCTTAATCAAGCTGACAGCATTTTTCATATCACCTATGTCATTTGTCAGGAATTTCCTGCATTTGTAATTGACGTCTACATTTGACGTTTTCCAGTATCTTCTTCATTAAGTATGCAATGTATCTGAAGCTACCTGTGCTTCCGTCATGAGGTGAAAATATGAACTCTACTATCTTGGGTACCATAGATGGAGCTAACCTCTGTCTCTGGACTGGACCCACCAAATTGCTTTGGTTTCATACTTTTGTGCAAGGATGGAACCAGAGCCAACTCAGAAATTGGTGTTTTTTTAATGAAAAACAAAGCATGTAAAACGTGCAGTTTATGCTTCAGTTTTAATAGCACCTTAATCACAAATGTTGAGATTTATCTCATTCCCTAGAAGACTGGTGTTGGACACCATTACAGCCCTGCTCTGCCAAGTATTTCCTATTTTATCTATGTGTACAGAAATTAAATACCATGGATACATAAAACTGAGACTGAAAAAACTGTAAACATGGTAAACAAATATCTGCAGTTGAAGGCACCTCATTTGGTGCAGGATTGCTCTATTTGAACATCTTGCACGGCTAATATTAATGTAGGTACTGTGGGACAGGTGCATATGGTCCAGAGAAAGTTCAAAGATTGCCTGATGCCCAACCTGATTCAGAAGAAGAGGAAGCAAAAGAATTTGTGGAAAAATTATCTCGATGGAGAAAGGGTGATGTTAGCAACAAGAAAAAGAAAGTGCGTTACGTGTACAAGAGTGTTGATGATGTGCTGGAACAAGGTAAAACGGGCGGCAGTATCAGGAAGGAGTACAGGTAGGGACATAGTAAAGTACTGGTAAAATATATATGTTTGATTCCTGAGTGTTTCTGTGAGAATGTGTTACTGTCAAATATAAAACTGTTCTATAAGTTCCATGATGTGAAGGCATATAGTAGTTGATGTGCAGGTGGAGCTCTGTGCCTTCTAAACTCCCATGCCAGATAAGATCTAGTACTAAAAATAGATGCAGTAAGTCTTTTAACATGTTACAAAAGCAAAAAGTCACTATTTGAAGATTATGGCCCTCTAGGATGTCATGCTGTGTAGTTTTACACATAGCTGTCTTCAAGCTACATGTAAAGACACTCCAGAAGACTCTAATCTTCTCGTTCATGGCTGAGAAAATGTAAAATCTCATATTCCTATGTGAGATTTGAGCTTCTGACGTTGGGTAAAATGTGAACCTTAGTTTTCAGAGTTACGATACCATATAGTCCTGTAGGTGGTTGCAGACATTTTGGAGGTCAGCTCCCTCCATTTTTGGAGTAAAAGTAAAAATATTGTCACTGTAACACAGGGTGCATGATTTTCAGAAATTACAAGTTACCAGTACTGATATACAAACAGGTCTGTTGTGTATGTATATGTGTTGCCACACCCATGTTGAATTTTTCTATTTGTCACTGCATCCAATCTGCCTCTGGGTCCCATCCATTGCCTACCTAGGATTGTTTTCTTGGGGGTAAAGTGGCCAGAGGTTGAAGCTAACCACTGTCTCATCTAATACCAAGGTTACAGTGCATGAAAATACAACTCCATTCAACCATATGTCTTCATCATATGGTGTTTAATAACATAAACATAATGTTTAAGCTTATGGTGTTTTGGGATGTGGTAGATTGGTACCAGCATTTGGAGGAACCCCATTCCTGTAACTTTCACGCTGAAGGTGGTTGCAACAGCTTCCTCCAAAGTGATGGTACTTGTCTACCACACTGTATTGTGTTACATGACCTAAACACTTACAAGACCTTAGAAGCTGAAATCACAGCTTTGTTTTCACTTGTTGATATTCAGTGAATGTATTACGCTTTACTTGCAGCCACTTGAGCAAAGTGAAAGTGATAGACATGACTGGTCCACAGCAGAGGGTGCTGAGTGGCTACCATGCTATTGCAGGACAGCAACGTCCCGCTGATGAATGGGAGCTCCGGAAAGACAAGAAGTTCGTAAATTTTGCGTTACCTGAGCTTCAGCACAATCTGAATCTACTGATGGACATGTGTGAGCAGGTAAACACCACATGACATGAAAATTTTTATGTCTTCCTTTATAGAGTACTTGTTGGATGTAACATGTCCAGTAGGTCTAAAAATTAAATAAGTGGCAGAAATGTTAGCTGTTATAAAAGGTACAGGTATCTGCACACTTTATTTTGAGACACAAGTGTATGACTTACTCCATCGGGCAAAATCCTTCAGAAACTCAGTCACTCAGTAAATCAAGAACATTTCACTACCATTATGAGACTAGATAATCCTCTACTTATATTTATCTTGTATGGTAATATTTCTGCAGGAAATCATTCAGAACGATCGAAAGTTACGGTATACTAGTGACCGTATCATCATGCTAGAGCAGGAAGAGTCATCTCTGGAAAAAGTGATGGAACAAGAGACTCGGCATATTACCACGCTGGAGACCGTGCACAGTACAATCCAGAAGTTGATTGATCAGAGTAATGATAAGACAGATCCACTTACAGTAGAAAAAGCTGCCGAAGCTTTCAAAGAGCTCCAGGTAAGAAGTTACGAGTTATTTAACCTGTGCATATTTTATACAAGATTTGAGGTTTTGATGGCGGTGAAGATTCAGTATTAAACTCCGTAGTCTAGTAGCTGGTTACAAGTGTTGTGAAGATGCAGGATCAATATGGAGGCAGTAGTTTCCTCTGCAATGAAGACGCAAGTCTTCATGGATAGGACAATGTGTTGCTGGGTTCAGAACATTTTGAACAGTTGTGGTGCCTTCATCTTTAGAGTCAAGCAGTTTAAGAGGAACAACCAGGCAGGAAGATGTGCTATTATGTAAGTATAGTGATAGTGGGTAGCAGATGGCCAGAGACAGTGGCGAGGCAATGAATAGTGGTGTGGGAAGGCCCTGAATTGGAATGTTGTTCATTCCTGTGCCAGAAGGAGCTGATCTCTGTCTGGTCTTCTGAAATATTTGTATTCATCTACCAGACTACACGGTGTCAATCCAGCAGACCACTGTTCAAATTGCCATTTAATCTTGGTCTCATAGAAATAATTGTATGTTACAGGAGAAGTATTATGAAGAATACCGCCTTTATGAACTGGGAGACTTGGCATCAAAGCTTATTGGTCCACTTCTGAAGGATCACCTGAACAGCTGGTCACCACTTCAAAATCCGCAGGAACCGATGGCATTATTCAAACAGTGGAAAGACATTCTTGAAGATGGACATTCTCAAACACTTACAAATATATCGACTCAAGATCCATACCATCACTTAATATGGCATGCCTGGATGCCCGGCGTTAGAACAGCTGTCACGTATGTAACATAATATCTTGTAATATAGGTTTTACTTTATATTCATTGAAGTGTGGTGATATAATCTCTAGCCAGAATAACCTGTGTATTGAATGATATGGCAAACCTTAATAGAAAACTTGGCTACATGAAAATTGCATGTAATAATAATATAGTAACATCTGGTATGTTGAAAACATTAAGTAGAAACAAAGTATTTGGTTTGCACATGGTATATAGTTAGTTTCTGTCCTTGTCAGTATCAGAATTTACAGCAGCTAAAACTTTAAATAAGGAATAACAGTCAAAGGAAATTTTCCATGTGGAATTAAAACAGAAGACTGGGAATGAGCATATCCAAAGAGTCTGTTACAATACTTACACCCCCATTTACCAGCTGTAGCTAATATGAATGTTCCGTATGAGGTGTGTTGTAGAAAACAGATACATAAGGATTAATTTACATGTACACTGTGTTTTTATAACTGCGGACACTTATTCATTGTGAATTAACGGCTGTTAAATGACTGATTCAGGGACTGTTGCTGTGGCATGGACACTTGTACCTAATCGTTCTTTTTTCACAGGAATTGGAATTGTCGAACATGTGAACCGCTTATTGAATTTCTGGAGCAGTGGCTTCCATTAGTGCCCCCTTGGATACTGGATAACATCCGGGACCAACTTGTTTTACCCCGAATACAGCATGAGGTCGAGGAATGGAACCCTATGACAGACACTGTTCCAATTCATGCTTGGATACATCCCTGGTTACCTCTGCTTGGTACAGTGGAATTCCTATTTGATGAATCTTTGGAGAAATTTCTTTTCTTGTACAATACTGAAGTTTTTCACTAAGTGGGTGTTATACTCTTAGCGCACTGAAACATCATATCTGACACTTACCTCACATTACAAATGCTAATTCCTACCAGTCTGATATTTCATATGGCAAACAAATAGTGATGAGACCATGTTTTGATTTAGGAAGCCGTCTGGAGAGCACGGTGTACCCAGTGATCCGCCACAAACTGAGCAAAGCACTTGTCAATTGGCATCCATCAGACAGATCTGCGAAACTGATGCTCTTGCCGTGGCACGGAGTGTTCTCGAAAGGTGACATGGACGCATTTCTGATCAAGAACATTGTACCAAAGCTACAACTGGCTCTGCAAGAGCTGGTTATAAATCCACATCAGCAACATCTAGGTGAGGATAACTTACTACATGAGGCTGAGTCCTTTTTGAGATTACGATAGTTTCTCACATAGTCTAGAAACTCCTCACACTTTATGGAACCCATACATTCATTACCATGCCCACAAGACCGTACTGCTTGTCTCTGTCCTTAGGCAATTAATTCAGTCTTATGTACAAATCTTATATTTGCTCCATCAGACAGTACGAGGGTTAGTCAGTAAGTTTCCAGATTGATGACTTAAAACACAGAAAGGCTTACCTTAGACATTAGGGGCCAGCATCACCTTCAAAGTAGTCCCCTTCTGAGGCTTCACAACGATCCCAGTGGCACTGCCAGTTTCTGAAGCATTCCTGGAAGTCATTTTCTCGTAGCGTGTTCAGGACGGCCTGCGACTGCTTGAATTTCCTCCAGCATCTGAAATCTTCGCCCCTTAAGCTTCATTTTCAGTTTTGGAAATAAAAAAAAGTCACTGGGTGCAAGGTTGGGCGAGTAGGGAGGATGTGGCACCACAGTCATGTTGTTAACGGTCAAAAACTGTCGAGTCAGGAGGGCAGCATGGGCTGGCGCATTGTCATGGTGGAGCAGCCATGTGTTGTTCCGCCACTGATCAGGTCGCTTCCTTCGCACATTCTCCCATAGACATTTCAAAACTTTGACGTAGAATGCAGCATTAACTGTTTGACCAGGAGGAACAAATTCTTTGTGAACAATTCCCTTCTTATCAAAGAAACAAATCAACATTGACTTGATGTTGCTTCTCACTTGCCTTGCCTTCTTTGCTCGAGGTGACCCCAGACTTTTCCATTGACTGGATTGAGTTTTGGTTTCCGGGTCGTAGGCGTAAACCCAGGTTTCGTCACCCTTAATGACATTCAAAAGAAAGCTGGGTTCGTTAGCAGCATTGTCTTTGAGGTCCAAGCAAACGTCAAGTTGTTGCTGTTTTTGGTCGACACTCAGGAGTCTGGGCACAAACTTTGATGTGACACGTCGCATCTTCAAATCTTCTGTTAAAATTTTATGACAAGTTCCATGACTAATTCCCACTAGCGTACTGACTTCATCAATGGTACTACGACGACGATCCTCGCGGATAATCTGACGCACTCTCTCAATAATTTTGGCGTTGAACTGGACACTGGTCGACCAGAACATTCGTCATCATCAATCGAAGTTCTGCCTGCCTTAAACTGGGAAAACCACTGAAGTGTTTGGGAATGACCCATAGCTTGTTCCCCAAAAGCTGTCTTCAACATTTCATAACATTCTGTAGCAGTTTTCCCTAACTTGAAACAGAATTTGATGCAAGTGTGTTGTTCACAGAAATCCACCATCTCTATAATTGCAGAGAGAATCTTGCACCTCTTGATAAAAACTAGAGTTGCGTCACACACGATGCGCACAGAAAGCTGGCTTTCAGCACACTGGCCTATGATACCTTGGGAATAATACCTCTAGCAGCTGGTGTGGTAACTACGCTCCATACGAGCGCAAAAAATTCAGTCCGGGAACTTATTGACTACACCACGTATTGTAATCAGATGTGTAATTGAATGTGTTTTTGTTCATATACAGAGCAATGGAACTGGGTAATGGATTGGCAGGATTTGTTACCAGTACACAGTTTGGCATCACTGCTGGAGAGATACTTTTTTCCAAAGTGGCTACAGATACTCACTCTCTGGCTTAACCACACACCAAACTATGATGAAATTACAAATTGGTATATGGGCTGGAAGGGCATGGTGTCTGAGTCATTGCTGGCCCAGCCTGCCGTCAAAGGTTTGTTCACATACAGTATGTTTTCACATTAATGAGTTATGGCTGTAACTCGTGGTTATTACTTAACCTATGTAACTGACAAATCATGGTTCAGGCATAAATCATTTCAAGAATTATTTGTTCTGTATGGTATGGGCATAAAACCCCAGAAGAAGATTAGAAAACTGCAAACATACTACATAACTGTGATGTGTTATTAGCACATGTTAAAGCATTCCAAACAGTAACCTTGAAGTTTTACTGCATATCCACAAACTAAGAAATGTCTGACATGTTTCACATACAGCAGGACTTATGTATTAGCAGAGTAAAATTACATGGTGTCCAATATCTGTATGTCCGTGGATATGTTAGCTTGATCACATGTAATGTCTACGTCCACTGGGACATGTTGCAACAGTTTCCGTGTTCAGGGACACAAATAGAAGGCACCCAATTTGATTACATTCCTATTTCCAAAGCCTGTTTTCCGGTGCAAGCTTCATTCTTGCAGTTGTATGACTATAGCTTTGAGCATTCAGACTCTTAGTGTGTTGAAACTGTTGCAATATATCACATTATGTTAAAGTCACTATCTTAAGGTTACCTGAGGCAGTGGGAAAGAGGGTAGGGTTGTGGAGCCATCACTAAAAGAAGGGTTTCAGGAAAAGAAGTATATGCCACATCTATATAAATTGTTTCTTAATTTGTGGTAGAAAATTCTTTCTGCCGATCCCAGTGGCCATGCAGTCTAAGGCGTAGGTCTGTGTCCATTCGCTTGCTGGGATTGTGGGTTCGAATCCCGCTGGGGACATGGATGTTTGTCTCTTGTGAGTGTTGTGTGTTGTCAGGTATAGGTCTCTGCAATGGGCTGATCACTCATCCAGAGGAGTCCTACCGACTGTGGCACGTCATTGTGTGTAATCATGAATCCTCGATAATGAGGAGGCCTTGGCCCACTGGGGGCTGTTGTGTCATAGTAAAAAAAAAATCTTTCAAATACTAGCTAACTCCATGGTCATTCAGCTGGTGAAGAAATGTCCCAGTTTTAAGAATCTGAAGGTTCATTAGCACATTCACAAGAGCAAATCCTGTCCAAGGCCCAATGGTGGTGCTTCATAAATGTATCTCTTGACATGCAAGATGCACCAAAGTCACCAGATGTCAGTATTTTTTGGCCCAGTTTGTGAATTCAATTAGAAGACTTTGTCATATAGTAAACTAAATGTATATAAGTATAATGGAAAATGCAAGACATAATTGTGAATGCTTTTGTGTGCAGAACAATTCCGCAAAGCTCTGGACCTGATGAATCGTGCTGTGACAGCCCCAGGCCAATCCATGGCACACCAACCAGGTGCAGTTGAATCAGTGTCATATCTCACCAATCTAGAACAGACGTCTTCTGTGACTCCTCCTCCCACTCAGCGGGTAAGGGAGACGAGATATGAGGTATGTAAAAGCAGGGTGATAAATTTCGCTGAAATGTATATTGCTTTGCCGTGGTATAAACAAATTACACAGGCTGTTGTGTTACTGATACAGCAATCCCTGTTCAGGCCTATTCAGGCCCAGAGGGTTCCAGGAGGTTGAGGCTTCCAGATTTCAAGTCAGTCAGCTTGTGAAGGTGGTAAGGTTGTCAGCCCTATGCACCGATCGCCTCTATCCCCAGGAAGTATTCCTGGCAGTCATTTCTGTTAGAGGCTGAGTCCACCCCTTGGCCATAGTGCAGCCACGAGGATTATGTTAATGAAAAATTCCAGTGACACCATCGGGAATTGAACCCGCAGTGTAGCTGATATCCAAGCGCATATTACACTCATATTGATTACTTTGATATACCATAGTTACCCGAATGCAAGACAACTCTAATTTAAGACAACTTCTGAAGAAAAAAAAAACACATCTGCCAAGGAATAATATATTGACCCCCCAAAATAAAATGTCTGCTAAGGAAAGATATTTTACTCTTAATTTCACACACATGCTACACAAAGCATGTCAGATTCTATCTACCTTTAGCAATCAATGTCACTGTCTTCATCTTCACAGTTAGTGCCTTCATCTACCTCAGACTCACTCCTAACATTCCTCAACATATCATTATCAGTCTCATACACTGCACTGGATATACAGCACTTCTTGAAACCCTTCACAGTCACAATAGGTGAGATGCGCCGCCATGCCGTTGTGATCCACATTGACTACATAATACCTTTATATTTCTTGGTTTATAAACTTACTTGAACCCATGAAGATTAACAGTTTTCTCCACAGTTGGTGTTAGTGGTGTTAAGAATGTAAATACATGTGTTCTGGATTTTAGTTTCGTGTCTGTGGTCTGATTTCTGATCATTCTGTATTCATGGCTCCTTTTTTGGCTTTTAATTTGTGCATTAGTCCAGGTTATATTTCTGAGTCTTGTAGTGAATTTTTAATTATGCAATAACCATTTTCCTTTGACTAGATTCGTTCTCAAATGCGTATCTTAACAAGTTACTGTTTCTGGTGCCCAGTCATTGAGAATAGAGTCACCCAAGTTAGGTGCTTCTTCCTTAGCCTGAAAACTGAAACATAGCCAACTTCCAAAACATCATGTGTCTTTAAGAAATTAGGCAATGGACAAAGTCCCAAGAAAACAAAATTGTGTCAGATAACTTGTGTCATGCTGTGTTCTCTGTTTTGGATTTCTTGACCCTTTAAGCTGGGCCTGATAAGTTGTCTCAGAATGTTGTTGCAGAATGACCTCTGTATGCTGTGTATTATCTTAGAAGAGCGCAGATCTCACATGATTTGGCTTCACGTGGTCCATTTCAGAACAGTCTGATTTGGCGTGGTCCAGTATACAAATTTAAGATGACTTAACATACTTAAGCTCCAAATTTAAGGAAAAGACCTTGCCTTGCCTTTGAGTAAATATGGCAAGTCCAAAAGAATACACCACATAGTCACCAGAGTGATGGAGACATTTGCCCCAGTGATACATCAGATGTTTGAACCATGTGGAGAATGTGGGCCACATGCATTCCATATTGCCCCCCCTCATCATGTATTACAGGCCTTATGCAATATGGAGATTGAGATTATGGCCTTGAAGTGGCACGTGACATCATGCAGGTAGTCTTGTGGGGAACAGTGCAGTCCTTCAAATCCTCTGTCTACCAAAATATGTGTTTTCTGAATCCAGCAGAGTAATCTTTAATGTATAGTGTACATTGTGAGCTTTAAAGCTCTCACAGTGGTGTTACTGAAGATTCAAATATTCTCAGACATGACGCTGTGTCAGGGGGCCATTATTTTATGATGTTTTGGGTCAGGCAGTTACAGAAGAATAAAGGGACTGCCTGACCCTCACGATGACAATGTCGTGATCCTGTAAACTGAAAGGAACTCCTCACCAGTGACACAGCATTGCATCCCAGAAGACTTGAATCTTCATGCAGTGTAAACTTCCTGCACCAAATTATCTAGACCTGTTACATCACTTGGAAGATTGTGAGGTGAATGCCATTTCCCTTATGCACTGTTCACCGAAGGCAGCGACATATAGCGAGGGGTATGACCTTGCTCTTGTCATTGACTGTTGCTTTATTTCCAACATTCCATTATAGATGCTTGCTGAAGCTGTTCGAACTGCAAGTCAGATTCCACAAGGTTTCAAAGAACTAATACAGAAACGCTGTGAAGAGAGAGGCATCGTATTCATCCCCTTACCTAACAGATACCGTGAAGGAAAACAGATATATCGCTGTGGGAAGATACAGATATATATTGATAGAAGTGTTGTATTTGTCAGTGATAATGGCACTACGTGGAGTCCGACGTCACTGAATAATATGCTGGACATGGCTGTCTGATAACATCTTTCTAGATTAAGATACAGTTTAACCTGTTCTAGCCTCACACATCCTTCAGCCTATCATTGTCTCTTCATTCATATGGTGTATACTTCCAGGTGAGGACAAGATTCTATTCTATCTTCCTCTGCAAATGTTCATTTCATTTTTTATGCCATTTGTCACATAAAATAAAATTTATAATTCTGTTTGATGATGTATTTAGTATAGTAATTAAACAGGAGACAGTTTTGTCTAAAACTCCGTACAGTGTAATTTACAAATTCTTCCTAATTCTTGTACTCTCTCTATTCCAAACTTCCCATTCTTCTGCCTTACAGTCCTCATTAGGGGCCTTTTGGTACCAAAGTGTGTCATTCTGTGCTGAATACTCTGGTTTATTCCTACCCTCAGGATTATGAAAATTACCTATCTGTGCCATGATATATCACCGCTTTCATTGAGCCTGGTGTGTGGGCATTTAAATTGTCAAGTGGTGTGGTTGGCTGACCATTGAAATTTGCACTATGGCTTTTTCAGCCACTTTCTGGAAATAAAGGTATGTAGAGAAATTACGTATCAGTATCAAACAGTTCCCTCAAGCTAGTTAAATGACACACAAAGGCTGCCTCTCTACCGTCCATGAATGATGGGTAAAAGTAACAGGTTTTAAATATTATTAGGGTGATGAAATCAAGAAGGGTGAGACAGATGGCTGTACTGAAGCATAGGGGAGATAAAGTATACATAAATATACCAAAAACCATGAGGAGAAGAGACCACTTGGAAAACCTAGGTATAGGTAAGAGGATAATGTCAAAACTGATCGTAAAGAAATGTGATGGAAACAAATAGGTTGGATTAATGTGACTTGGGATGTAACGTGGTAAAGAACCTTCTGGTTCCACATGCAGGGATTTTCTTACTACCAGAGCAACTAATGGCTTATCAAGAAGGACTCTGTTCCATGGACACTTATATTGGGCACCAAATACTGCTATGATCAAATCAAAGATAACAAGATAACCAGTTCACACAGCAAGCACATAAATGCCAAACATTTAGGAGGCCGGACATAACAAGGAAATAGGAGTATAATATTGAAAAGGGGCATAGAAAAATATGTCACAAGCACATGGATTGGACTTAGCTGACTCAATATATGGTCAAATAGTGGAGTTCATGAAGACAGTAATGCAGTGGGGCACAATTTTTCCAAATATCTAGGAGCCACTCCCAAATTCCACATGCCTGAAAAATTATATGAAGCACATTTCGCACTGAGGGCCCACAATTCTGGAGTGACCTGTTGGTGGGCGCTTGTGCTTGCTGCATGCACAATGATGCACATAACTCTATATGGAGGGGTCAGCAACAGTTATGTTGAAACTATCAGGCACCACCATGCAAAGTTTGGTCACCCGGGCATTCTGCCACTGTTAATGTGTGCATCCCTGCAGTAATTAATGTTTGGGTTGCATGAAAGATAAGAATTTTCTTGACTTCCTCAGTTGCTGTCAGTGTCTCAAAAATATAACCAAGTAAATAGAAATATACAAAAATAAATAGAAACTTCTGAGTGTAGCTGGCTCCTTTGTTGTTTTGTATGGGTGTGAAACTTGGTCACCTACATTGAGGGGCAGAACATAGGCTGAGGTGTTTGAGAATAGGATGCTGAGGAAATATATGGGCATAAGAGGGATGAGGTAATGAGGGAGTGGAGAAAACTACATAATGAGGAGCTTAATGATCCGTACTTTTCACCAAATATTGTTTGGGTGATCAAATTAAGAAGAATGAGATGGGTGGGGCATGTGGTACGTATGGGGGAGATGAGAGGTGCATATAGGGTTTTGGTTGGGAAACCTGAGGGAAAGAGGCCACTTTGAAGATCCAGGCATAGATGGGAGGATAATATTCAGATGGATCTTCAGGAAGTGGGATATGGGGGCATGGACTGGATCAAGCTGACTCAGGATAGGGACATGGCAGGCACTTGTGAATGCGGTAATGAACCTTCGAGTTCTGTAAAATGCGAGGAAATTCTTGACTAGCTGAGGAACTGTTAGCTTCTCCAGGAGGACTCTGTTCAATGGATTAAGTAAGTAAGTAAGTATGTAAGTAAGAAAGCAAGTAAGTAAGTAAGTAAATAAGTATGTGGCTTCTGGGATCAAGACTTTCGTATGAAGTGTGAATGTTAATCAGAACATAATGGACAGACCCATCACCATTTTTATTTGTGTTTTAACAGCCAGGAGATGTGATGTAAAAAATATACAAATAACATAGAATGGGATGTACACATTTCGAAGGAAATGTTTTCTATTTTCATCTTTTTTTTTTCTACTATCTCTGAGTGATAACACACAACTTTAATTAATAAACAATATAGGAAACATAACACTATTCAGACATTCCATTACTGATGTGTCCACACAGTTCAGAAAAGGGCAGTCATTAAGCATGGCAAAAAGGTATATAGGGGTAGAGGAGGTGTAGCTCCACTCATATTCATCCTCGGCAATAGATATAGATGAGTGGTCAATGTCATGTCCCAACTGCTATACTCCCAGCACCTACTGCACAGAAGGCTGGATGGCCCCCAGAACCAGTCTATACATTTTCTAAAAACAAATTCTAATGATTTTACATGACTGTTTTGGAAACAAATCGTGTTCCAACTAATTCACACTCCCTTTACGTGTTTACGCCTATGTACTTTACCAACATTCACAGAATGTAAGCAATGCTCAATCGTTGCCTGCTGTATACACAAAACCCAGCTGAACAAATCATAATGACAGTTAACGCGCTTCGTAATTCGTCGGTTTTCGTGCATGTGAATGCAGATCAAACAGTACTTCTGCAGTTTTCATTAGTTACCTATCACATAAGTCGTTTACAAGCTATGTGGCGCCATACTGTGTTTAGATCGTTAACCATTTCTTTGGTCTTACCGCATTCTTGTTATCTTGCAATCGACACGATTTACAACAAAATATTTTAAATATAAAGTGTATTTTATTTTCTTTACAGTTTTCCTTCGGAAGCTTTTTTTCAACACAAAACGAAATATCTTAAAGCGAAATACTATCATATACAGTCGAACTCGGTTATAACGTCACGAAAGGGGCTGAATAATTTGTGTCGTTATTAACTAGTGTTTTTCTAACCGAGGATTATAATGTTATGGTTAATAGTGACGAATTAACTAGTGCCACAAAATATCTGAAGTTATAGAGGAAATGAGGCATAAACCGATGTCTTTATATCCGGGTTCGAATATTTATGAAGACCTCTGCGTAAAATTCTGTTATTTTTTCTCGAATTTCGTGATAGATTTTAGTAAAAGTGCCCCATACAAAATTTCACGAAAACCCATCCAGTGGAAGCCGAGTTATTCCATGCGGACAGACAGGACGAAGCTAATTTTCGCTTTTCGCAAAAGTTCCGCGAACATGTTTACAATGTAATGAATGCCTAGCCCTAGTTTATAATTATATCCCGCAGTGACATGCTGACAGACAGCTGGCTAACCTTTCACAGTTCTCAACATGATTGTAGATGTTCGAATGTATAAAGATTTACATGCAAGCACGCCTGATGTCTGCATCTGAATCATTCTCAAGGTCTGAAACCCACATCACACCTGGACTTCACGGGAAATATTTCGTCACTAAGCAGCAGCAGTCAGTGTGTTGTAATTCAGTTCTACTCGCTTCTGATCGTGGTGTATCACGTTTAGGGCCACTCAACTATTCCACCTTATTCATCATTAGTGTTCCAAACGAACAGCGGGGAAAATATTTCGGAAACTGGACCTGTTTCCACAGAGATATAAAAATTTGGGGACGCACATAGTCAAACTTGGCCCGGTAAGCCAATCTAACTAAATTTTTAGCCCCAGGTGTCTTTTTATATACGTCTTAATGTTCAACTGAAGTTTATACATCTCGTAAATCTACACAAAAATAAAATAATACTCAGTTCGTCTAGGTTTCGGCTCTAATTTCGGCCATAGTCAGGTGTCATATTTAAAACATCTTGAGACGTACTGTTCTTCTTCAGGAAGCTTTAAGCGCAGCACTTGATGATTGTCAGAAATACGGCCGAAACATGTAGTTCACACTGAATTTAATTATGAAGACTGAGTTTTGAAAGACGAACTGTGCATTATTTCACTTTCTGGTTTAAAATTATTTAAAGTAATCTAGTTTAGTCTATTTTTAATGCGTTCTATGCATTTATATCACTGTATATAAAGTTGTATGTTTTGTATGATTCTGTTGAATTTTGTAAATTACGTATCCTATTGTTATGTTATGTATTCTTTTGATAGTTTAAGTATTCTTATCTTTATGTATGTTCCGTTCTGGGTATTCTGTTTCATTGTGTTGTTCTGTGTGGTGTGTATATGTGTACTGTACTACTGCCACCGGGTGTCAACCCAATTGCAGTTAACAAATATAACATATCATATCATAACCACGCTATTCTTGTCTGATGCATATTTCTTACTTCGAGTCCGTGCTTCGGAAAAATAACGGTTATTTTTGCTTGACAAAGAATCTCCCCAAGCACAGAAATGTTTCAATGTCACAAAAACCACTGCTGTCAGCATAGTCGTTAGTTGAGTAGACGCACTAGAAGGTTCACGAGACTTCATAACTTTTATGTAGAAAAGTATAACTAATCTTTTCCAGAGCGGAAGATGTTTTTCATTAACTGATATTCCATAAATACAAAATTAGTTTTAAAACAAAACACAATTCAAAAATGAAACTGACGATGCCAAGTAAGTGACACCACTACTGCAAGTCACTTTCCTCCTTTGTGTTAGGGAAGTTCCACCTTCAAATCTCAGCTCAAGTACCAGTATTATTGCAACAATGCTCATGCTCTTCTTTACCTTAATGTTAACAGGACAAATGGGCTAGGCGTTGGGAACGTTCAGGTAAAGTGAAGATCTTTCGAAAGTCGGAGAACATCAAGAAACAAAATTACTTTCACGTTTATTTTTTCAGAGTGGTTCACTAGCAGACACACAGAGATACAGATACGCGATTTAACCTAGATTCTAGAAACACGATTTAACATAGATTCTAGAAAAACGATTTAACATGGATTTTAGAAACATGATTTAACATAGATTCTAGAAAAACGATTTAACATGGATTTTAGAAACATGATTTAACATGGATTCTAGAAACACGATTTAACATGAATTCTAGAAACACGATTTAACATAGATTCTAGAAAA
>Ga0123354_10002143_pt1 | contig 25565 bp, 11 predicted proteins | sample TergutLab28metaG_2_FD_97872 | JGI IMG/M metagenome (GOLD analysis project Ga0123354, IMG submission 97872) | Labiotermes labralis P4 segment gut microbial communities from Petit-Saut dam, French Guiana - Lab288 P4 | ecosystem: Host-associated > Arthropoda: Insects > Digestive system > Gut ...
AAGAACGATCTCCTGATGATGAGCTTCTAGAAAGCTCGAAACATGTAGAGAGTGAATGACGACTACCCATGAAAATAAAGGATAGTCTACAAGTGACATCGTGTTGGTTATTTTAAAGAATATCTACAAAGTTTATACGAAGCACTTCTTATACGGATTTAAAACACGCAAAAACCAGCAGTACGAAATTGTAAGGTTACGTGCTACAAACTTAACGTAGTATAAATATGTAATTCCGGAAATTATGCACATAAGAGGATCAACAAATTACATAATAATTTCCTATTCTCCTCACCAGCATGAAAGCTGTCATAAATTCTTCACAAACCTCTTGATTCGTGAGGCAGCAGGCCTACCCCATAATCACTTTAATTCATTAACCAACGAATGCACACATAATTTCACATAAAACACTTTTAAAACACTTCAAAACACTCCGACATGTTTCGATCTTGTCAGATCATCATCAGGGAGCTTTGTTCCTTGCTAAAGTTATGTTACAGTATTCACAATTCAATTCGTATTTGTAAACGAGGTGTTGCGGCAGCATATCATGTTGTGTAGGAATGTGTTGTGGAGCAGTGGCCAGGTGTACTTCGTATGCTGAGTACTGAGAGTCTCTCTTTACTCAGCACAGGAAGCACACCTGGCCAATGTTCCACAACACATTCCTACACAACATGATATGCTGCCACAACACCTCGTTTACAAATACGAATTGAATTGTGAATACTGTAACATAACTTTGGCAAGGAACAAAGCTCCCTGATGATGATCTGACAAGATCGAAACATGTCGGAGTGTTTTGAAGTGTTTTAAAAGTGTTTTATGTGAAATTATATGTGCATTCGTTAGTTAATGAATTGAAGTGATTCTGCAAAAAACGCACGGTGCTACAATAAGATCTACCCCATAATATTTGCACTTCCGGCGACGAGAAGGTTGTCTCTGACGCCCCCTCCCCCTCCCCCGGGTCCAACTCCGGTTTTACAGGAACTCTCAGCCGCACAGTTTCTCTTTTCCGTCGTCAATTATAACTCCACCTCCCAGAAGTAATGCGACATTAAATCTACCAGGAATCGTTCAATATTGTCCCTCTGGGCATCCATAGAAAGAACGCAACTTTCGCATTGACTGTGAAATTCCTTCATTTCGTTTTTGCTTGATACAGAAGAACGTTATACATATTCATGTCTTGGAAGCTCACCAGCTGGATAAGTTTCAGATACTTGCGCTCTGTACAGTAATTAATGCGTCTTCAGGCCGTAGCACATTATGCTCCTGAAGACACACGTACTACAGGGTAACAAAGTATCTGAAAACTGGGAGGTCAATCACTTAACTCACTACTTTCTTCGAAACTTCCCTATGGATTTAAGGCACGTGAACACCATGCGAGATTTCAGGGTTCCGCCGCGCTGTGAATAAGACCTTCTTCGTTTTTCTGAGATATTACACGGCGTCAGCGTTCCCGAAACGTCGGCATCCAACAAAGAGGCTAAGCCGCATAACATCCCAGAAGAGCTAACTCTGCAAATTGATACAAATGCCTTTATCCATGGAATAACACTAATTACAAATTAAACACACGTGGCTGTAGTGCACTTTCTCCATCCCTCTCTCTTCCCTTTCTACTTCAGTAAACACGCATTACTGTGTTATCACCAACGTTTAAAAGCCACGTGTGCGCCAATCAATAGGAACATTCGATGGATAAACCCACGTAAAATCACTCGCCTTGAATAATAAATCAATCGACAGAGCACGGTCCAAGTGGTTCGTTATAACCACAAACAGTTTGCTATATAAAAAATTGGCTTCGTTCTGTAAGATCACCTTGCAAAATATAATATCAACGTCCGGCAACTAATAACAAGCAATTCAGTCTTCTTGTTGAAATGCTTCTAATGCATAATACATCGCCTGTTCAGCAAGGGCACGCACGCGGTTCAGTGTGATGCAAAGTAGCCTCAGCACCACCACACAAAGCTGCAAACGCCCCAGATCTTTGGCTACACAGACAACACTTTAGTCACGTTCCAGTCGTTTCTTAAAAAAAAAAAATTACAATTTCATGTTCAAAAATACTCTTGCTAAAAAGACAAATGTAGCCAGTGTTAAGCTGGTGATGTAAGTAAAGTCACATAATACGAGCGAGCATTTGGCTCAGGCAGGAACGCTCTTTATTTCATGGTGCTCGATTCGAATCCCATTGTCACATAGATTATCCTCAAGACGTTCTTTGTTTTCCTCAGTCTCCCAAGGCAAATGTCGGAACAATACATCATATGAGACAAAACTGGCTTCCCTCCACATTGCTTTCCATTCATTTTTCCAATTGTAAGCAACGTAATATCAGCTACTGAAACTGTCCGCATGTAATTAACGTTACACAGTATACGTCAGCACAATCTTTTTTTATATATTCTTAAGCAAGGCTATATGTTTCGACTAAAAGTTAGTCATCTTCAGGCCCTTACAACATTTTCCGTTACCAGATGCTTTGCCCACTTTGGGATCCCATAGTGTTTACAATTGTGGAATACGTCGAGTTAGAACTTTCTAAAAAGGTTTTGATTTTGTTCATAAACAAAATCAAAAACTTTTTAGAAAGTTTACAATTGTGGAATTGTGGAATACATCTAGTTAAAACTTTCTAAAAAGGTTTTGCTTTTGTTTATAAACAAAATCAAAACCTTTTTAGAAAGTTTTAACTCGATGTATTCCACAACTGTAAACACTATGGGATCCCAAAGTGGGCAAAGCATCTGGTAACGAAAATGTTTTAAGGGCCTGAAGATGACTAACTTTTAGTCGAAACATGCAGCCTTGCTTAAGAATACAAAAAAAGATTGTGCTGACGTATACTGTGTAACGTTAATTGAATTACAAGCACACCGTGATGCCTTCATTCAGAATATGTCCATAAGTAACCCACAAATAAAATAAATTAAAATAAATCTCTTCATAGATGTCACTTTTCACCGACTTATTGTACACTGTCGTATCAACTACCACAGTCATGCACTAAAGTACAGGTGTCTAGTCTCCCTCTCCCCTTTTCCAAGAGCCACAAAATTTATTTTGTGCTGCTCAGCGGACCACAAGTGTAAAAATCATAATCTGTGGTACACAAAACATCGTAGATTACTGTGTCACTATAAATAAAAAGAAGTCTAACTGGATTGGTCACACTTTGCATAGCAACTGTCTTCTCCAACACTTTATTGAAAGAAAGACACAGGGCAGGATAGAATTGACGGGAAGACGTGGAAGACTACAGAAGCAGTTACTAGGCGATACTGGAAATTGAAACGGAAGCACCAGATCGCACTTCTGTGGAAAACTCGCTTTGGAAGAGGCTAGGAATCTGTCGTAAGATAGACAATGGAATGAGTACATGTATATATATATATATATATATATATATATATATATATATATACACACACACACACATGTATAATACAAAAATGTGACGGAGGGCCGCGGGTTAAAACCCCTCAACTAAGGCGCAATATGGTAGCATACCAAATGACGGTCAATGTGACTATAAAAGATCATTTTTTGAATTATGCAAGTTGGTTGGTAGTACAGGAATTTTGCTAATTTACATGTGTGATCTATGAATTTTCAAATAAAAAAAAATGATTGGTCCATTCGTCACACAACAAGTGAACTGACGAGGTAAATATTGCGTGACGTCAAGAACCCCTATTAACACTTCACCCTACGCAAACGGCTGACAGAAAGCTTTCAGTCAGTGGACTGAAGTTCGACTGAGCTGCGCAAATCAGAATAATTTCACAACAACGCAATTACACAGCGTTGACGCCCGACATATAGGTAAGCGGCAGGAATCAAATTCGAGGGGGATCCATGTATCAGCCATGCACGAAGAATCTGACATTCCACTAGGGCCTTTTATTTTCGTGTAAAAATTCCTAAAATAATTTTTCATATCCCAAGGAACGCCCACAAATGAAACGTTTACAGGGCACAAAAAGATAGGAGGGGAGAGCGCAAATCGATTACAGCTGAATTATTGTCGAAAACAGTTATTTATAAAGATACGCTATAAAGGTAAAGCTTTTCCATTACAGGCCCGGTGTGGCCCAGAGGGTTGGTAGAGGTATAGCTCTACTCTTCCATGACCACGAAACTACAAGGGGGTGAGTGGTCAGCAGCACGCTTCGGCCGCACTTTACCCCCGGTAAAGACCTGGTACCGATTGTACAGGAGGCTGGGTGGGCCCCAGGGCCGGTCTGGACGGGCGGAAAATCTCGTCCCCACCGGGATTCGATCCCGGACCGTCCAGCCCATAGTCAGTCATTATACCGACTGAGCTACGGGGCCCACAAAGATATGCTATACGTATGCATAAATCAGTGTATATTCTAAGGAAAAACTGAAAATGTCCCCATTTTTTTTGTATTTTGTGATACTGCGAAAGATACCCGACATCGTTCATGGTATTTCAAAATTCGTGGTTGGGAAACACTGGTCCACAAAGAAGAAGATTTTAATTCGAATCTCCGTCTGAGATTCCAACACGGTAACTTTCGACATCGCGACAGATAGAATAACACTACGATAAATATAGAACGCAATATCTATATTTAGCAATTAATGTGGCTGTACCTATTCAAAACGGAAAATGGATAGGAAAAAAAACAGTACCAAGAAATATCTTCGGTTCTATAAAATAAAGAAGGAAATCATAACTGCCTGAAATAAATTGTAACTCTTCACCGAGTAATTTAAAATGGAAAACGATATAAAGGAAACCATTTCTAAGCATATTCCGAGTCGTCTATTTACATAACTTTGCTGTGTTTCGTAGAACTCACCCAACAAGGAGAACGTCTGTGACATATGGGACTCCACAGTCCATCGCGAATGTGTAGAATAGCTTACAGAAATAAAGACAACTAGGGAATGGAAGGGAATGAAGGCTGAAAGAAAGAAAAAAAAAAGGCTCAAAGAGAGGGAGAAACGAGAAATGGGACAAAGAACGGCAGAATGAAAAGACGAAAGAAATGAGAGGAAGAAGGCAAAAAACACAGAAGAGGAAAGGGGGGGGGGGGTGAGCGACATAGAAAGGCGTACAAAAGAAAGGGAAGAAGAAAGATATAATGAAAGACAAAAATAAAAGGAATGAAAACAAGAAAGCAAGTGACCTGTGAATTACACAGTGATGCAGAAACAACGTGTTACCAGTAAGTTCCAACCTGCAGCTTTGATTTAATCCACGCGGGGTGTCACTTACATAGCAATATTATTAAGCACAAGACTGTGCTCACAACATTGATTGCCTATTTATTTGTGATTCATTTGGTGACTCTGTCGGTGGCTTACCTTACGTACAGCGTCCAATGTTTTGGCGATTAATAAACAGTTACATGGAACGGTTGTCGAACGAAGCCTCTTATCCCGGAGTTTCCCACGAGCGGTTAAGGAAAACGACAAAAAAAATTCCAGGTAACCGGTTTCCGGACCTGGATTTGAATCCGGGCCCTGCAGAATGGACGCAAGAAGGTTAATGATTCGACCGCCAATTTCGCCTGGTAATTAACAAGATATTTCTGAAACGGAGAAGCGATTCGGTTCGTTGCGAATTCACTATGGAGATGTTTTCTTGTAGTTGTTCAGCTGGATTAGATTATCAGTTTTATGAAGCCCAAAGTTTCTTCCACGTGTTCTGGGATTCGGGAAGACCTGCCCGCACTTGCGTGGCGACTGCGTGACGGGTGGCTCCCGGCTGACTCGTCCATAAGTGAAAACACTGATGTTGCACGGATGAACGAAACGGCCTTCAGATAGAAAGGTAGCATGGAACGTGTTTAATAAGCAGGCTCAAATCCGGCAAGGTGTGGCCCTCCAGCGTGGGGGCAGGGCGGTGGGGCCACAACCTCACAATCCATACCGGACTGCACAAAATTTCCACATGGCCTACGTTCTTTGCATCTGGACATTCGAATTCTCCCAGCAGTTCCCAGTAGCTGTATTCTTAAAATTTAAGCTTAAATCTGTTCCTTGCATTAGTTACGAATCTGGTTATTACCGGTACGGTACTATATGTCCATGAACGGTTAACTTCAGGCACCGGCCGCTTTACCCTAGGGAAAGAACCACAGCACAGAGCGCTGGAGTGGCACCAGAGCCGGTCTCGACGTTTTAGAGATGCAGAATCCTCCCTTGCTGTGTTTCGAACCCCGAATCTTCCAACCCTTAAACCAGTCACTACACTCACCACACTATCCCGGGTCCTTTCGCAGGTAAAAGAACACCGTAAGATAATCACTCTTGCCAATGACCTCGTACAAAAAATTATGACCTTTAACTGCTGAAAATAAGGTAATTGTTTGTGTAGAATGTAAGCCCACAACACGCAAGCAGAGCTAACACATATTTAATCTTCGAGTTTATGAGCTTAGATAACGTTTGGGGTAAAGGTACGTCGTGGTTTGTGACTCTTTGTTTGGTCTTGGAATATCTTCGCCGTTGTCAGTAAGGGAAGACGGAACACAGGAATCCACATTTCAAATGCCAGCATCCATACAGCAAGATGTGGCAAGTTGTTCTGGTAAACCTCACATTCATGAAGTTGCGTGTTTTGTTCAAGATGGGGGCTTGGGAAGAAATCTATACCGACTACGCCATACTTCAAACCAGGAGAACCACAACGGAATGGCAGCCTCTCGCTTCGACATGCTAGTTTATGTGCAGTCCATTTTACAACGTTGTTCAATTAACGAGTCTACGGAAGAAGTTACAAACCAAAAAACAATCACGCTCTCGGAAAATTAATAACGCACAAAACTGGTTATTAATTTCATGCTGCTAGAAAAACGAGTCATCAAAAAATGCATTCAATTAGAACCCTAGCAAAGCGCCTCGTTAACACAGATAAGAAAGGATCACAAAATAGCACTCGCCCCAGTCGTTCTTTGAAAGGACAGTACTAGCAGCCTTGGCTGTAACATTAACATGACATTACACACTTCTCCAGTCTTATGCCAATTTATGTCTTATGCTAATTTACAAGTCGTAACCAGATATTACACACCTTATGCATGTTCAGACAATAGGCCGCTGTCATATCATTTGTCACTTTGATTCAGAGTTGATATAGCAGACTACGAGAGCGTAGAAGCACTGCTTCTCATAAGCAACTGACACTAAGAAATCTTAAAGCACAATTATTTGCACAGACGCTCCCCGACTTAGGTAATTTTACACGCACACAATTTTAAAAACGCAAAAAGAATGAAATAAAATTTTCCAAACGCGCGCAGAATTCCTCCTCGCGGGAATGAAAACGCTATGAGGCGAAGGTTAGGAAGAATACTGCAGGTCGATAACAGGCGCCGGTACGGTCAAGCTGCGGCCGATCAGATTCCAGTGTGACGGATTTTGGATTTCACCTGGTCTCCCTCGTACAATTATAGTTGACCATGTGTATAATCAATTCCGACTTGCGCAAAATTCGACTAGCGCCGGACCTTTCGGCACTGGCTGTGTCTCTACACAGCCAGTGCTGAATATCGTGGGGGATGACACTTCCGTTTCGGGTTTCTGATTCGCAGGTCGCCTATGAAACAAGCTGCACCTCAAAGTTTTACGTTTTTTCGCTGACAACCACGAAAATACATCACAGTCCCTTCCAACATTAATCAATCAACAAACAGAAGTGATGAACAGAAGCCCGGACAGCTCCACCACAATGAGAGACCTGCATGATAGTTTCTTTTCATGGCACGACAGCCCCTAGCGGGCCAGGGCCTCAGCACTGTCGAGACTTCACGATCACACTCACACACACCGCACTCGGTAGGATGCCTCTTGATATGTGGTCAACCCGACGCTGAGACCTCTACCTGACGACACCCAACACTCACAAAAGACAGACATCCACGCAGCGGCTGGGATTCGAACCCACGATCCTAGCAAGCCAGCGGCCGCAGACCCACGGGTTAGAAGGCACAGGCACTGGGATAGGCACTGTAAGATAGTGCAACAATAAAACTCAAAGCGATAACGGACTTACGTTTGCCCACAAATCTGTAACTCAACTGTCTCTACCGCTCGTCCCTCTAACACAAGTGATAACGGCCTTGTATGCCCACTACTTCCATTAGCATTCCGCCCTTCTCTCGCAGCCACGGGGTACAATAAAATAACAGCGCAGTAGGCCCGACTTTGATAAACGCTGGCGATGAACACGTCAATAAATAATGTCAAGCAGCGTTTTCACTACACATTACAGTGTAGAACGATATAATCAGCTTTCGAGTTTATAAACTTTCAGGCTGTACGTACATCTACGGCGAGGAGATGCAGGATAGTTTAATGTTCCGAAATCTGATACCTCAGCGACAGCAAGCTGAGTTCAGAACGTCATTAATAGTGAAGCATTTCTATGCAAATTGTTCATTACGCCGTGTTAACTAATTATACAACACAATAAAATAAAATTAATATACGGCTGTTGGAGGAAATGTTGTGCTACGTCACGCATGTGTGTGTGTGCGTGTGTGTGTGTGCGTGTGTGTGTGTGTGTGTGTGTGCTGTCGCATGGGTCACAGTCATGATTTATTAACGGAATATAACCCAACCCCGCCAATTCCAACTTGATCTATCAGTGATACACACGCCAGTCACATTAATTCTAAATGTTACAGTTATTAAATTTTATTACACTAAACCAGCGATTCACCAATCAGCTTCACGCAGTGCAGTGTCTGTTCCAAAGAGGTAGATAGAGATTCCGAAAAAAAATTCTCAACTAATGATAGTTCATATAGGAAGGGCACCATCAGCTGCACGTTATTAACACTGCTGTCTGTCTTACGACAGGTCCATCGCCTCTTCCGAAACTAATTCTCCACAGAGCGCAATCTTGTGCTACCTCTCTCAGTTTTCAGTATCTTCACTTTTCCTGAAGGATATCCAGTGGCTGCTTACGTCTTCTTCCTTGTCTTCTCGTCACTTAGGTCGTTCCCTCCACTTTTCCTTGAATAACGTGTTTTAGAAGGCAGTTCCTGCGCTAGATGTGAACGATCCAGGTAGCCTTCCTTCTTTTATGGCATGTAGGATATTCCTATCCTACTTGACTCTATGTAATACTTCTTCATTTCTCACATGATCGGTCCAACTGATCATGTTACTACCATAATTATAAATCCTGTTCATAATTTCAAACACATGCAAAACTTTTAACTTCGAGAAATGTGTTATACAACTGGGAATAACATGGCAAACATTGCGTGGGCTTCAAAAAAATGTTAATTCTAGAGCAATTTACAGACAATGTTTGAAACAAATACGTCGTGTAGTACCCAATGAGACACTAGCAAGAGTATGAACGTATCCCGCTGAAATTAACGGCACAACAATATTAATAAGGTACTCGGCAGACCAGTATGGCTGCATACTGTCGTACTTTTTCACGTCAGCTACTTCCAGTTCGCGGAAAGAAATGCATGATACAGGCTGTAATCACTCTTCTCAGCAAGAAATAAACAGGAAGGGGTTTGCATTTTTAAGCACCTAAACGAACATAATTTTCCTGTAACGGCAGATGTTAAATTCTGACACCAACTATAAACTGAGGCAAAAAAAAATGACTTGGAATTTCCAAGAAATGAATATAAGTTACATTAACAAGGAAAGGGTACACCGTGCTCAAAACTCGCACTACAATATTAGTACTGATTGCAACACATTTGTTGTTAAATATAACTCACTGGCATTCCGCTGCAGCGCGCGGAAGGCAACCACACACAAAATGAAAATGGTCCATAAAGCAGACAGCGCACCTTTCAGTCTCGTACAGGGAAACGTAGGTCATCCCTTTCCGCGCCATGAAAGCATATAATGATAGTGGAGGTACAGATCCACTCATTCTTAAACCTCCGCGTTGGGTGGAGGTCAGTGGCCAACTTCACGCTCCTGCGGCTTTACCCTCGAGGAAGAAGCCGCGTACCCGCTGAATAGGAGACTGGGTGGACACCAGAGTCGGTCTGGCCGTTTTAGCTAAGAGACAAATCTCTTGGCGCTACCGGAATTTGAACCCAGAACCAACCAAGCCATAGCTTTGTCACTATACCACCTAAGATATTCCGGTCCCCTTCCAATGTCATACCTTTCAGTATACACGCCTGCAGTACTTTATACGAAGACATTTTCAAGCACAGCCATTAAGTATACTTCAGCTTCTAGATTAGTGCGGCCACTAGCTCCTTATCAGGTAAAATGCAAGGAAATAAATATCTCATTTAATGATTTGCACTCTTATAAAAAAGTCATGGATTTCTAGACTTGGGACATTTGTCGTTCCCACGACGTTGTTGATAAAGATTCAAAGGTTTGCAGGACGCTCAACGGTTTCTTTTGTCTCAGATCAGAACCCATACGGTGGCTTCTTCGTGCTGGATTTACGTTTACCATCCCTTGCAAAGTGTCTTCTGACAATGGCCACACATTCATGGTTCAGTTCTTCTATGTTTATGTGTGGCTGACAACAGACGAAATGGAAATCCTTGTACTGGTACATTGTTATTATTTCCCGAAAGTGAATTTTGTACAGTTGGGTAAATAAAATGTTTTGAAAAATGACCCAATTGCATTACAATGTTTGTATGTATATGTACCTCGTATGTAACAGTGACAGCCACCATACATTATTCATTCACACTGACACAACTCTTATCAACACGGTGTGGACCTGGGTGACTGGGGATTATTCGATTATTCAGCATCTGAACTCCGAACTCTCGCACCACCCAAGGGTTCGAGTTGCATGCTACGTACACATCCGATCACAACATCATCATCATGTTACTCTGCTACATGATCGGTCACTCAGACCGCCCACCCACACTATACCAGCAGAGATGCAGGCTCTCTGAAGGATCAACAACCACGCATATATTGGAAGATATGCTGCATTTAGCTGCACTATCACATAATGTTCGCGGATTAGAACTAATTCACCTACATTCCCCCCACCCTCCACTTTTGTCTTTGTGTTTATCAAATTTCTCTTTAACTAACTGTTTTATAGCAATCCGTAAAGCTACATGTTTAGGCTGTACGAGACAGCCATCATCACGCTTCACGTTTCGGCAAAATAAAACAGGAAATCACACATCTGTAGCTATCTACACATACGACAGTACGGAATTACGGCCGATACCACCCCCTTACATAAAATGTTTGTAAATGTTACGTCTGGGAAACATTTTTTACAATATGTAAAAGTACTGTAAAAACATTATTCAATTGGACGAGTAAACCATCTTTATCGTTGCACCGTGCATTTCGTAGAGTCATTTAATCAGCACACCAACTAATGCACATACATAACATTTTTTACATTAAAACATTTAAGCCTCACGCAACATAACACACGACACACACGCACAGTCAGACGCATTCTCAGCGGCATACGACTTACACAATACGACATGCTGCCACAACACCGAGTTAATATAAGGAAATTAATCAGTCAGTGTTTTTTTTAAAAATGTGACTTTAGCAAGGAACAGTGTAGCTCCCTGAAGATGATCTTGGGATCGAAACATGTTGGAGCGATTTTAAATGTTTTAATGTAAAAAAAATTATGTATGTGCATTAGTTGGTGTGCTGATTAAAAGACGAGTAAAGTTTAAATCTTAAAACTGGAAGTCAATCCACAGTAAAAGGTTTTGAAAAGTGAAGCCTGATGGTGGTTGTCTCGTGCAGCGGAAACATGTAGCTTTATAGATTATAATAAAGTGCCGTGTTGAAACGGACTGTTTCACTGATATGTATTGTATTAACACAACGGGGATGATACACATTAATTAACTAACTAATTCCAAAGAGCAGAATGCTTCCGGAGAATCCAATACCCCCTCAGCCAGTCCAGAAATTCTCAGCATTTTATGGAACTCGAAGGGTCGTTACCGTGGTCATGGCCAATTGCCCCTACCCTAGGCCAGCTCACCCGGACAATATTATGGAGAACGTAATATGAAGCATTTTCATTACGCAGTTTTCTCCATCCTCCTGTTATTTCCTCACTCTCTGGTAGAAATACATTCCACAGGACCCTGTACTCAAACACCCTTAATTTCCGTTACCCACTTTCACACCCACATAAAACGTGTTTGGCCTTACACGCATGTCCAAATACTCGCAGAAAGACCCCATCACAATAGTTGTGTGTGAAAGGTAAATCAGTCCCATTACAGGTGGGGAGTTGCCCAGAGGGTTCCAGGAATTTAAGGTTCCCAGATTTCATGATAACGGCACAGGATGGTGGTAGGGTTGTCAGCCTTATGCACCGGCCGCCTCTACCCCCAGGAAATGCTCCTCATTTCTGTTAGAGGCTTAGTCGGCCCCAGGGCCATAGTGCGATCGGAAGGATTTTGTGTCAATGAAAAATTCCAGTGACACCAGCTGGGATCGAAACAGCGAACTTCCGATTTGTAGTACAGCACCTTACCACTATGCCACCGGGGTCCCCGCAACAGTTGTGTAACCAGACAAAATCCACGAATATTCCCGGGGTATCCTCAGGCCGAGGTATGCACCTTCACCGGAAATCCATAACGTTACATCTCTTGAACATTGAACGATATCAGGTATTCATGTCAGCGTCGGCGTCACGGATACAAAATTAGTTATTTAGGAAGGCAGGTGAATAAGATCAGTACATTACCCTTGTCACGAGGTTCGTTATGTCGCGGGTTTAATTGGCATACACAGTAACAGAACTTTGCCTTGCCAAATATAACTGATTTAAAATATGTTTAATGTTATACATATCCCGTGCAGTTCTCCTACATACACCAGTGCGGCACGGTCCACCGTGGAGTACAAGTCGTACGTCAAAAGCCTTGGATCTCCACTCCATCACACACAGGAGATATCTAACACTGCAAGATGTCTGGAGACAGTTCTTTATATTCTAACATCTTACGTTTTAATTGTCACTTGTATGTTAGTCTGAATAATCTTTAGTAATAATGTACATCAACCGAATGTTATATAATGATGAATGTATACATGTCTACAATTTACTGACGCATGATACGTTGTTTGTGTATTTATAATATTATTGCTCCTTGATGATGGCTAAAATACGGTGCCGAAACATGTAGGAGCGCAAAAACTAAGCTTAGTGCAGTAGTTGCAAACAAAACTAGTGTGTGAATTAAAATATATTAATTAGCCACACAATTCTAAACTACTGCTAATGACATCACGTCATCTCTATTAACTGATCCGAACGTAATTAGCGAGTTGCTGCATTGTGTGACTACTGCCAATCAATGCAAACAAAAATTGTATGGCTGGGAGCTAAAATTCTGTTCCAGCGAAATGGCACGGCAGCGCAGCCGACAAACAATATCTCCGAAATATCTCCATGCGAAATTTCACGCACCTAGCTCCAGCCATGCATTAATTACCGTCGCCAGTCTAACAAATACAATTCGCAAGCACGCCGTGTCGTTATTTTTACAGAAACATTACCTCAACGGAAGGGGAATACTTTTCTGAGATCTTTTCTTATAATAAAACCAATGAGAAGCACCAATTTCTCAAATTTATTTTCGGAATATGACTCTACACGTTTCGGACAGTATCTCTGTCCATCATCAGGGGTCTAGCACTGTACACACAGCAACAGGTATAGGTCATACAGGTTATGCTGAATGCTTGCTAGCGTGATCACGCTGTCTGAAACACGTAGAGTCATATTCCAAAAATAAATTTGAGAAAATGGTGCTTCTCATTAGTTTTATTATAAGAATATATCACGATGCACGGTCCTCTGAATGTCAGATTTTCTGAGATTCTTTTATTCAACATAACTTCAGAGGCCTTAAAGCAAACCGCTCCAGTGTCAAACATAAAGAAGTACCAAAATTATGCACATAAAAATCCAACATCTTTATTTAAAACTTGTCACATTTTTTTTTATGTGCACACTGTTGGTGCTCTTTTATATTTGAATTTACAACGCACGGTCAAAACAACAATACAAAGACTGCGCCAGTGTCGTTTGTGACTCACTAGCTGACGTATTCGCTACGTTGTAGGAAATAATAATTGCTGCGATGGGGTATATTTCATGAATATCGATCAAATGGTTTAGAAATTAAGATGGGCGAAACAGACACGCAAACAAGGCAGCATAATGTTCTCCTAAGCCTACTCTCTTTTAACTTTTAGAAAGGAAAGCAGGTTAACATATACGAAAAATGAAAAAGGCGACAAGATAAATTACGACGTAGAAACGGAGAAGATCCCCCTCCTCCCCCCCCCCAAAAAAAACACACACACACAAAAACAAACCGTCACCGTGCAACGTAAGTTGATAAAGTGTTATAACATAACGGAATGATCAACTATTCTTAACTCTGGACCCGGATTTCAGTGACTATAGCACCACACGTTGTAGGAAGTCTACATGCCGAAGGAATTGAAAAACACTACCTCGTTCAGAGTGCCGGAGATACAGGAGAAGCCCCAAGGGACAGGTCACAAGAAAAGGTTACAAGACAAAACAAATCTAACAGGATGCTTACACCTTCTCTCGGCGAGATCTGAGTGTTGGGTACAACATCAGTTAAGGTCAAGTACCCCACCACTTGCCCGATGCCCGGTCATCACAGATCGTACACGCATGCATCAGCACGTGCGATATGAAGAACAGGTTGTTTACGTCATCATTAAGCTGTCCTGACGAAACACCCACGTGCTTCAAACATCAGAACCCCAACGGAGCAACATCCATGCTGGAACAAGAGCTCCATCAGAGCAATCACCATCATCAGAGATGACGTGAAAGGCCAGTCTTCAGGTTCCGCAAGGCGTTATCCAGTCAGGTAGTCACAAAACAGATGGCTATCAGGCTAGGCAACCAACCAAACATATAACTAGTAACCGAATTGAACATTCAAGGCTCCTGGGTTGTGACACCGCATCGATTAGTAAATGTCGGACGTTTCAGAGGTCCTGTGTGACGAAATCCCGAAAGATTATATGAGTGGGACATGTAAAACGAATGGGATAAGAAAGTCTACAAAATGTTGGTCGAAAGACCTGCAAGAGACATGCTTGGTATATAAACTGCAAATTGTAGGATTACATGAAAACGGACCTTACAGGAAAAGTGTCAGCTGTCATCAGGCTCACGATATGGCCTGCTGTAAGGCCCTAGAGAATAAGAAAATTAATTTTTAAGCAAAGCATCCCCGTTGTATTTCAACATGCTATTAATAAAACTTGGGACAGCGGTAGCACAGTGGTTAAGGTGCTGTGCTACAAATCGGAAGGTCGCTGGTTCGATCCCAGCTGGTGTCCGTGGATTTTTCACTGACATAAAATCCTTCTGATCGCACTATGGCCCTGGGGTCGACTCAGCCTCTAACAGAAATGAGTACCAGGAGTATTTCCTGGGGGTAAAGGCGGCCGGTGCGTAAGGCTGACAACCTACCATCATCCTGAGCTGTTGTCATGAAATGTGGGAACCTTAACTTCCTAAGAACCCTCTGGGCCTGTCCAGGCCTGTAATGGGACTGATTTACCTTTTTATTAATAAAACTTAGGTGGGCCGGGATAGATCAGTCGGTATAGCAACACGCTACGGGCTGGACGGTTCGGGGATCGAACCCCGGTACCGGCGAGATTTTCCGCACCTGTCCAAACCGGCCCCTGGGGCCCACCCAGCTTCCTACACAATTGGTACCGGGTCTCTTTCCCTGCAGTAAAGCGGCCGGGGCGTGGCTTTGACCACCCAACTCAATCTAGCGCCGAGGTTAAAGAAAGAGTACAGCTATACCTCTACTCCCCTCTGGGTCTTCGTGGCCTATTCTAGGGTGAATTTTATTAATAAAACTTATAAAAAACAAGTCTAGACACAACTTTATATATATATATATATCAACAGCGACATGTTTCGGCTTTATAAGCCACCTTCTGTCTGAGTACACAATTGTGCTAAGAACTATATGTTACAATATTACGGCACTGTAATATATAGTTCATAGCACAATTGTGTAGTCAGCCAGAAGATGGCTTATAAAGCCGAAACATGTCGCTGATGGTAAATTATTAATAAAGGTGCGTCTAGAATTGTTTTATATGGTTTCATTAATAGCGAAAATTAGCTTTCGGACATCATAATACGCGCGAAGTTTATTGAGAAGCCGATGTACTATCAGCTTGCCAAAGAGATTATACTCCGCGGATGTAAGACATTTAATTTCGGGATTTGCGCTCTAAAAATTGGACGTTTCTTAGCGTCAAGTGTGAGAGCAGCAAACTCTTTAACACGCACAGAAATTCAGCACAAACGAGTCAAGTCTAGTATGGGTTTATGAAATCACTAATAATGTTTCACAGACAGTCACACTGCAATAAACAAGCATAAAAGGAAAAGAGCGATTTGTATTCCGCCAACAGGCACAGATGAAAACTCCAGTGTCATATATATTGTTCAGCGCATACAAGTGGATTAAAATGAAGGTCTAACAGCATGGCTCGGTATCTCCTTACTGTGAAATTCTGATTTAGATACACATCACCCGTTTCAAAAAGTGTGGTAGAACATAATTTGTATAGTCCTGTTTCGAAATAGCATCAAAGACGCGTTTTACGCTCGTCTGTTTTAGCCCCTTTTTTTTTGCGTTAACACCACTTCTTAATTTACGACCTCTTATTTTCGTTCCTTAACTGGTTTATTTCCATTTATTTAAGCCCCCCTTTTCCTACGGGAACCTGAATTTTATTTAAATCCAAATTTTCGGGAAAAGTAGGGCGTAAAACAAGGAACTGGTGTAGTTTCTTTGCAAGAATATTGCTGCCGCGAGAATTTTCATGTTTTGGAAAATCAGGAGTCGGATATCAGAAAAGGCCTCATTAAATATATAGAGGTAAACGGTCCCGTTACAGGTCCGAAAGGGCCCAGAGGGTTCCAGGAAGTTAGGTTCCCAGATTTCGTGACGACACAGGATGGTGGTAGGTTGTCAGCCTTAGGCACCGGCCGCCTTTACCTCCAGGAAATACTCCTGGTACTCATTTCTGTTAGAGGCTGAGTCGACCTCAGGGCTATAGTGCGATCGGAAGGATTTTATGTCAATGAAAAATCCACTGGCACTAGCTGGGATCGACCAGCGCCCTTCCGATTTGTAACACAGCACCTTAACCACTGTGCTACCGCGGTCCCCCTCATTAAATATATAGACAAAGAAAAATAAAAAAACTTATCTCATTAACGTTATACCACTAGAATGAAGGACAAACACATGATACAAGGATGGCCAGCTAGAAGAACTTCGGTTGTCGCATTTTACGAGGCAACTTAGATAAAAGCCATGCATTAAAAAAGCAAACTACTTTTTCATGACTGGTAGATTTTTATTTCATTTCGTCCAGCAATAGTAGATGAGTTTGACTTGGTTATGAGTCTCATTTTTTCAGCTTACGGTCAACCTCGTGTTCATGTGCCTGAATATTACACATTTAGAGACAAACTGCGCGAACCGCACCAGTGACATGCGCGATCCACGTAGTGGTCAACCCTGACAAAATACAACAACAGCTAACATATTATTCGAAACTACACCACAGTTAAAATATCTGGCACTGACAGTAATATATCAAATCTATATTCCTCATGACACGGGGAATTCTTTCCACCATTCAGTCCAGCATTCCTCACCTTTCTTTCTCCTACCCCCCAAATACCCAAAACCCATACCACACGCCTTGTATGTGGAGATCCAGGATACACACAAAATGAAACTGAATCAAAACAATGTACATAACAAACGTAGCATTAAGGCGCGTTATCGTAACCATTGTTGTCGTGGAAAAGCAATAAGTAGTACATATTCCAAGTGTGTGTCTGTAGCTTTAGTTATCCAGCACGCAGAGCGCATGCGCCGTACTATACTATCATTTGCGGCATGTCTGGCTGCACAGTATTTCTCAGTTTGTCTCCTAAACGGCACGATTTTCGTAAAAAAAGTTACAGAACATAAAATGTGTGCTTTGAATGTCTCTACAACGGCTGTCTGAAACATTTCTCATTCTAAGAAGTGCGCGAAATATTATCGTAAGTCTATAGAACCTTTCATGTAAAGCACCCGTAATTATTGTCAGATTTTAATGAAAGTTGAATTCTCTCGACAGGTCTTCGAAAAATACTCAAAAATAAAATCTTGTGAAACTCGTTCACTGGAAGCCGATTTGTTCCATGTGGTCGGACATGACGAAGGTAACAGTCGCTTTTCGCAATTTCGCGGAAGTTTCTAAAATATTCAAAGTGTTGTTATGGAAACGCACTAACGCGTTCCCACTTGTTGAGACCCATTGTTAATGTCGTTGGGGACAATATAAACGTACGTAGGTTTTCAGTGTAAAGCTCCGGATATTTTTGTCCGATTACCAAATTTGGATTTTGTTGGCAGATGTTAATAAAGTCCCCAGTATCAAACTAAGGGATTTATAGAAGAAGACTGGAATGATGGAGACAAATGGAAGAAAAAGATAAGGTAATTGTCAAATGGGCGCCGGAAGATGTAGAAACGTCGAACAACCTGCTAAAAAATAAAAATCAAATTTGACGAAAAACCGTTGAGTGGGAGCCGAGTTGACACATGCGGACGGATGGACGGACGGACATGACGTTGGCAACATGCGTTTTTCGCGACTGATGTGAAGGCGCTTGAAAACTAAAAGTGACAAGAAGACATCTGCCGGAACTAAGAGCAGATGGAAGAGAGTATTATAAGGTGCCTTTACATTACTGCGTGTAGCAGTGTTCTTGGCTCAACCGACCAAAGCTTATATTCGACCTCAGTATTCACATCGTCCTGTGATCTTTCTAAACACGCATCCAAGTTACCTTCAAATTAAATGTCTCACCGTTACATCATCAACAATGCAAGCATTAGCCTTCACCTTGTAACATCAGTTCAATAAATCACCAGTTCCTTACCAGAATCTCAACACATTTCGACCGACCTAAAAAAACCTGTATTCTTTCACTTCGGGGTGCGATTTGAAACCACTGGCTTTAACAGTACAATTCTCATTTTTTCTTAGGTAATAAATTTTCTCCTACGGTCCGTTATACTGTGCCCTGCTGTGATTCTTAACAACTTCATCTCTCAGCAACTCTACATCTATTTTCTTTTGCCACTTGCATCTGTGCCCACATTGCACTGCGATTACAAGGTAATGGAAGGGCGAATGTTTAGTACAACTTTAGTGTTGAGATTCCTTGGACAAGATCAGTTTCAGGGGCTTATTCGTGAAGTCTCTGTCACCTTCACACAGAAAACATGACTCCGGCATAAATTTCCGTTTTGAATGACTTTGACGACGGTTCATGGCCATGGCTATGGGCACGACCAATGTTTTTGAAAATGCCCATCCTCCTGGTCGAGGGATCGTTATTAGCTCTTTTAGAAGGGACCAAAAGAGAAGAACCCCCTCGGTTCCACTCTCCAAAGGAAGATGGCAACAGATCGAGCGTCCGAAGCGTGGTGGGGTTTTGGGCCTACGATGATCGACAAGTCCAACATTTCCCTCACGATTATTACTTTCTGTACTTGACACAAAATATTACAAGTATGTTCAACACGTGGCACGTATGGGTAAGGAGAGGGAGGTGTATAGGGTCTTGGTGGGGAAAACGGAGGGAAAGAGACCACTGGGGAGACCTAGGCGTAGATAGGTGGATAATATTAGGATGGATATCCGGGAGGTGGGATGTGGGTATATGGACTAGATTGGGCTGGTCCAGGATAGGGACAGGTAGCGGACGCTTGTGAGTGCGGTAATGAACCTTCAGGTTCCGTGAAATGTGGGGAATTTCTTGACAAGCTGCAAACCAGTTAGCTTCTCAAGAAGGACTCTGCACCAGGGAGTAAGTAAGCAAGTGTGTTCAACCGATTTAGAAATATGCAATAAAGTATAAATATTCTTATATTATTCAATAATAGTACAAATTTCATATTTCGAACACAAACTGTGAGGAGGTTAACTGTCTGAGGCATGTCGAATATTTTGGTGCAGAATGTCTAACGAAGCAGCCAGACACATTCTGTTGTGTGGGGGACTACCCTCAACGTTAATGTGCAGAAGAAAGGAAACAAGTTATGGCAATTAGCATCATTACTCTCCCCTAATGACGAACAAAAGACACAATGAACTCACATGAAGGCAGTACCCTCTCTGAAGTCCAAGTACTCACCTGAAACAAAAGAGAGAGCGTGTTACAAAACAGCATTCATTATAGTCATATATAAAGGAAAGCAATGTAACGAGAAGTGTGAGTTTCGGAGGCAAGTCGGAGTTCTCAGAAATGCTAAAACTAGAAGGAGGTGGAGGGCGGAATTTCGGATGCCAAAGACAGAGACAGGAAGTAGGAAATTCCCCCGGAAATACGCGAATTTTTTACATTATCAAAGTTGGACAGATCAAACACTAAAGTTGCAAGTATGCTGTGTATGCTGCATTCTGCCAGTCCAGTTGGTGAAGTTCTTCGAAGACACCACTGCACAACCCCCCCCCCCCTGCCAATTTAATCAGACGTAGGTGTTACATGATTCAGCACAATGTTATGAAGTGAAAATTCAAATATGATGTTCAACAAAAACATTACTTTTACTCATTTTTAGAAACAAAATACTTGTTTCGATGGTTAACAGCAGGACTACACTTTCAGAAATGTTCAAACTTGCGACCGACACATGCAAGTCGGAAACGAATAAATTTACATGCTATTATATTTATAAATGTGACCAGCTTCGTGGCCTAGTGGTCAGAGTAATAAATGTACATATATTTTTTCTGTGGCGCTGTGGCCCAACGCAGACCAGGGCCTCTTCATTCTTGAGGTTTCTAGATCACACACAACGACCCAACACATTCGGTACTTCTCCGCTGGACGAGTGACCAGCTCGTCGCAGAGACCTCAACCTAAAAAACACACACACACACACACACACAAAACAGACAAACATCAATGTCCCAGGCAGGATTCGAACGTACAATCTGAGCAGGCGAGCAGTCGCAGACCTACGCTGTATACCGCGCGAACACCGGGACCGGTATTATATTTACATTGTCTGTAGAAATTAACAAGAGTTTGAAAAATTTCGTTAAAAATATATTCATAAACACAATATCTCACCCACCCGCCCCCGCCCCCGCCCCCGCCCAAGTCTAACAAAAGTACGCGTTGTAAAGAATCTCTTAACAATGGACTCACAGCGCCATCGCCTCATACAACTTCAACATTTTGATTCGCTAGCAGCGGACTATTTTGAAGAAAGGTAGACGCGGGAGTGAATACCGTGCTTTTGTTTGGATGTTTAATGACGGAAGGGTAATTTAATAAAGGAGTTTTGAAAGCAGGTGTTTCTCCTTTAAAAGGAACAATCGAACCTTCTAACAACGCGCGATTTCGGGCTTTTGCCGCAATGTAGATGAGATCTGCGCTCTGCTGGGCTATTACGTATATCTCACTTTAACAATGTATTACACATACGTAACAAGCAACTGTGACATCGCTTACAAGTTAATCATTACAAAATGTTCATAACGTTAATTCTCCTTTCGTTGAATGTTTCATTATGTACGTACTTAGTACTTGGAAACACTACATAAGACGATGTTAAAATGCAAACACCTTACGTATTCTTAGTATAACTTTATTTCTTTACCTTAAAGCATGCAAATAACCCAAGACCACACGATTTTCACCAATCAGCATAAAGTGTCTCACTACACAATTAAACCAGAAACTGGTCTTGTGACGCCATTTTGGGGATAAAACTATGTTTATGAGTAAAAATTCCCTCTACTCTGAAGACGTTACGTGAAAACTATTACCAATGAAAAATGAATTCACAGTGTTCTGTAGTAATTTTCGTTGGGCATAGTTCTAATCGCATTTAAGTAATTACAGAAATTAAAATTACGTACTTCAAAACTTTCTACAAGCCAGAAGGTCGTGGGTTCGATTCCCGATGGTGTCTATGGAATTTTTCATTGACATAATCCTTCCGGCCGCACTATGGTCCTGGGGTCGACTCAGCCTCTAACAGAAATGAGTACCAGGAATATTTCCTGGGGGTAAAGGCGTCCGCACCGGACCTTCATGTCCCGATTGTCTGAAATCTGGGAGCCTCAACCTCCTGGAACCCTCAGGGCCTGTACAGGCCTGTAATGGGATCGCTTTACCTTTACTTTAAACCTTTCAAACTCTACTGTTACACCGGTATGTTCAATTCGACACATTCTCTCGTTAACTGCGACATGAAAACACGTCGTTACCTCCAAGATCTCCCTGTAACCATTAGACCGCAGTATTTGCATTGGCACTGTATTTACAGCGCTAATAAAAAATAAACTTACTGTGGTCTAAATGAGATGAAGTGTGTAGAAAAGACAAATAAACACATAACTAAGAACACCATAATGCGAAATTCTAGTAATTTTCACAAATAATAACCTGGAGATGCTGCTCAGGTTAGCCAGACAATATACAGGATAGGCAGTAACTCGGTCAAGATTCAAAAGAAGTGCCTCCCGAATAGAAGCTTAAAGTGTCTCTTTAAAGACCCTTACGTATCCTAACTTGTTTTTAACTCTTCAAAAACGATAATCTCAAGCATTTTTACGTTTCGCTGACCGCGCATCCTGGTACGAATCTGGGTAAATGACAAACTTGAGGACAAACTTGAGGCACAGTTACGTTATACGTGTATAATACGTTTATTATTACAAATGAGAAGGAGCGGTTCATTCTCAACCAGCACACTGGACGGTCACTTACAGAGAATACTATACCAGATGCTGTATTAATACAATGTGAACTCCTGATGATGAGCACAGTGTTGCTCGAAACATGTAGGGGATTATAATAATAAAAAACGTATTATATAACGTAATTGTGCATCCAGTTGTTCATTTACACAGAATTACAGATTCAGTCGCGCCGTTCATTAAACACTCTGTATCGGTCACTGAACCGCGGTAGCATAGTAATTAAGGTGCTGTGCTACAAATCGGAAGGTCGCTGGTTCGATCCCAGCTGGTGTCAGTGGATTTTTCGTTGACATAAAATCCTTCCGATCGCACTTTGGCCCTGGGGTCGACTCAGCCTCTAATAGAAATGAGTACCAGGAGTATTTCCTGGGGGTAAAAGCGGCCAGTGCGTAAGGCTGACAACCTACCACCATACTGTACCATTGTCATGAAATCTGGGAGCCTTAACTTCCTGGAACCCTCTGGGCCTGTCCAGGCCTGTAATGGGACTGATTTACCTTTAACTTCGGTCACTGAAACCAACCAGTTAATGAGGTAGATATACATAATCACTGTTCTGATATCTATACTAAACACAAAAATACCCTCTGTGGGCAGACTAGAATTTCTGAGTGTTAAAGTTGGTGATATGTAAAGTAACCAACGCGCTTTAAAAATTCCAAAAACAAAAAAATGCAAGACAGGCAATGTGCGTATAACGTAATATTGAGTTGTGTTCGCGTAAACGTTGTTGCAGTGGAATTGCAATAAGTATTACATATTCTGAGTGTGCGCTTGTAGCCTTAGTTATCCAGCATGCAATGCGCACCCTCCGAATTATACTGTCATCTGTGCTCTGTCTGGCTCTTCCATATTTTTCCACATTACCTCATAAACAGTTCGATTTTCGGAAAAAAATTACTGAACATAAGATGTGTATTTATCTCTGTAATTAACCAACTTGATGCACAAAATTTTTGTTTTACAATAAGTTTATTTCATGTCTCTACATGTTTCGAGCACATGTGCACATCATCAGAAGGCCAAAATTGCATTGCACACCTATAGGTGTGATGATACCAGAGACTGTGTAATGCAATTTTGACCTCCTGATGATGAGCACATGTGCTCGAAACATGTAGAGGCATGAAATGAACTCATTGTAAAGCAAAAATTTTGTGCATCAAGTTGGTTAATTACTGAGATAAATATACTGAGATGCACTGGTTAGCAAAAGTAAAATAATAATAATAATAATAATAATAATAAGATGTGTGTTTTGAATTTCTCTACAACTTTCGTTTGAATCATTTCTCATTCTAAGAAGAAATGAGAGCTATATTATCATAAATATACGTAGGTCTTCATGTACAGCTGAGTCTGCCGCGAAGTGCCAGTCATTGATTAACCGAACATCATATGTCCCATCCGCCTTTTTTATGCACCGTACCTTAACACAGAAACCTCTGTATCGAATCCAATTCAACGTTCTCACATGCATGCATACAAAATGAAAAGTTAGCTTGTGGCAGTGAGGATGACGCATTCAACAACCACAATGGACCTTTGTTGCAGCTACATGAACATTCCGGTACAACAGACACAAAGGTGAAGATGTCAATAAATACGGCATAAATTTATGTGCCTATCAAATTTAATTACCATGCCATGCGGAATGCACCGTATTTAATGTCTGGGAAACAGTGCTTGGCAAACATTGCATGTAGCAATACAAGTGGAAATACGAACGACAGCGGTGCGCGCAAACCAGTGAGGATATGAGAAAATGTTTTTTGTTGCAGGTATTGTGTATCAATTCACTTTCAAGAATGGAGATTATTCTGTTTTATTTTCATACATTAACCAATAAAATGCACCAAATACAATAAAACACAAATCATAAAACACAATTCATGTTATGTGCCAATTCTTAAACGTTTCGGTACCAAGGTGCTATCTCAGGGGTTTAATAACAACTAAGGATCATAAATCCAACACGTATTTTAGGTATTAGTCGCCCTCACTTTCATCATAACAACTAAAAGTTAAAGATTTTAAAATATTAAAATTCTACATTACATGCGTTTACAAGCACAAGTCCTTACTGTTCTAACAACACCACAAGTAGTCAGCCTCTTCTGATACAAGCTCGAAGTTGTATATTATTCTTTGGATTGTCTATATAAACATCTCTTCTTATTGAACTCGCTGCGGATGACACCTGGATGCCGCAACATGTAGCTGTTGGCAATTAACATGAATTGTGTCATATGATTTGTGTTTTATTGTGTTTTACGTAGTGCATTTTGTTGGTTAATACACTGAATGTAAGAAGAAGCTCGGCATGAATTATTCTACTCTGTTACCAGCCATGTTTATATAATAGTTCCTTCCTATTTCAGAAAGTCATTATTTCGTTCATTTGTATCTACAAAGCCTAGATTCAATTGGCAGGCAGCCGCAAATGGTTAGCTTCAAACCCAGCTTTGTTTTGTTTCGAACTGACAGTGCTATAAATCACAAACAAATGAAGCGAAGGACTCGTAAGGCGGTATATCTCGTTGGTAGTATAGAAAGTTTTCAAACTGTAACACATAAACATAAAATACAACTACATGAAAATATTCTTATAATAAAACCAACTGGATGCACTAATTTCTCAAATTTATTTTTGGAATAAAACTCTACATGTTTCGGACAGTTCCTCTGTCCATCATCAGGAGTTTTTCACTGTACACACAGCA
>Ga0123354_10002145_pt1 | contig 25564 bp, 13 predicted proteins | sample TergutLab28metaG_2_FD_97872 | JGI IMG/M metagenome (GOLD analysis project Ga0123354, IMG submission 97872) | Labiotermes labralis P4 segment gut microbial communities from Petit-Saut dam, French Guiana - Lab288 P4 | ecosystem: Host-associated > Arthropoda: Insects > Digestive system > Gut ...
ATTTACGTTCACAAACGTTAACACTTTATCTCACATTTACGTTCACAAACGTTAACACTTTATCTCACATTTACGTTCACAAACGTTAACACTTTATCTCACATTTACGTTCACAAACGTTAATACTTTATCTCACATTTACGTTTACAAACGTTAATACTTTATGTCACATTTACGTTCACAAACGTTAACACTTTATCTCACATTTACTTTCACAAACGTTAATACTTTATGTCACATTTACGTTCACAAACGTTAACATATTGGTTCATATTTTCTGTCATCCAATCCAGTTACTGGGGTTTCTTTATTTCTTATGCCCGGAACGCTACAAACTTCTGAACGTTTTGGTACGAATTTATTGCAGCGCGATACTGATCAGTTGATTCATATCTGTCGTCGTGTTTGCACACAATGCAGCCTTTGTTCGCACTCGGTGAGTGTGTAGCAGTTCTGTCCACATCGGGACATCGACCGGTCCGTCTGTAGTTGCTGTGGGCTGCTCTATCTGCAGAAAAAGCCCTCGCAAAAAGGCCACTGTCTTTGCTGACAAACATTATTATAATGTAACTTTGCGCTGATATTTAATACACTTGAAATACATTAAAAAACAGTGTGGAAATGTGCATTGCACTAAATGATAGATTTTTCTCAATTTGTTCTTTGTAATTCTTCACAAGTCATTCGAATATATGTACAGTTATTGCCTATAACAATAGTTCCATGGAGTAATAAACACCACACACGAGACGATATAGAAATGCAAAATATTTCCATTGTTTTTCATTGAACACGCTCTCGTGTTTGGTTCGCTCGCAACACACACGGTGCCATCTGAAGAAGGGGTATCGAACACGCGGACCACTAATTCATTTTTGGACGGCGTCTTCACCGATCTCATTCAAATTATACAATATTTTAGTTTAAAGTGGATTTCTGGAGGGTCAGAAGGCACAATAAACTTTGTTAGCCACGAAGTTTTTTATTTCTTTACCAAAAATACGCAGTTTTCTTCACAGTGTGCGCAATTTTAACACAAATATCTCTCGGTAGGTCTTCTTTCAAATCCCGGTCTTCACACTGCCTGTCATGATATTATTCGATGTTTTACTCAGTTACTACATTCAAATTCCGGGTTATTACCTCTATTATAATATGCCACTTGCGAGTCACTTCCAGTTTATTGTCCATCACTCAACGATTACAAGAAATGTTGCTTTGGCACCAAATTTCGAACTGTTGACGATTTGTGGGGAACGAAGAAATTACTTTATGTGAAAATATGGTAAATGTTTGCAACATATCTGAAGTTCGGTCTGTCCGTCCGCATGGAAAAACTCGGATTTCTCTAGACGGATTTTCATGAAATTTTACAGTGGAATATTTTTCGAAAATATGTCGATAAATTTCAAATTTTGATAGAGATCTAACAATAATAACGGCACTTTACATGAAGATCTGCGTACATTTATGACAACATCTGGCTGAATTCTTCATACAAAGAGAAATGTTTCAAACAGAAGATTTATAGAAAATCAAAATACATTTTATGTTCAAAATCATTTTCCCGGAGATGGTACTGTTTGTGAGAAAATGTGGGGAAATATGGTAGAGCCGGACAGGCCACGACACGACGCACGCCTGTTGCATGCTGGATATGTAAGGCTATGGACACACACTCAGAATGTTCAATACGTATTTCTTATCCACAGCAACAATGGTTACGCGAACGCGCCTCCATATTACGTTTATACGTACACTACCTGTCTTGCTTTAACGTACAATGATTAGTGACCGTATCACTTCTTTTTCGGATGCTGTGCAACTACTAATGGATATGGTGGCTGCGGGTGCGAAATATCGAGCACAAAAGAAAACAGAAGGAAGAAAAGTCTAAAGGAAAAGTTTAGAGGGAAGGAGAAGAAGAAAGAGAAAGAAACGCGGGTAAAAATGTGAAGGATGTACATCGGGTATATGCAATGTGACGTTTGAATTACGCAGTTTTATGAATACATACCGACGTTTCGAAGTGGTCTGTTGCCTATATCACTCTTCTACCCTGAAGAAGGGGACAGCAGGTTCTACTGAAACAGTGATATCTGCCAGACCATGTGACGTCACACAGCAGAATAATACGTTTTTTATAATCACGTCCGTCCCGCGTCCTTGTGTCTCGTTCTGCAGGACGTAAAGCAGCAGCGAGTGAGCAAAGTTGGCACTGGTTGGTGTTACAAGAATAAAAATAGGAAATTTATTTCCCAGCATTTATTTTTCTAGTATTGTTCGCAGCTTTGAAGGAAACAGAAAGTGTGGAAGTGTGTGGAAGTGTGTGGAAGCAGTATATCCGCGTCATGCTTTTTACTGTGAGACTTTTCCGACGGGGAAGGAAATGCAAAACTTTCCTGAGTTTGGAAGTCTGCAAGCAGTGCCAATATATCCCGTTTAGCAGCAAAACAGCCTGTCCAATATGTGTAAGTGGGGGGGAGGGGAGGGGGGGGCAGTTCAAGCAACTTCATCTATCGTGTGCTCTGAAAGGGAACAGAGTACACAAAACGACTAGACCGTCCCGTCACACGAGGGCGTCGGTTAAGTTGCCGCCACGTCACGGCGTCTTCGTCCGCGTGAAAGAAACGTCAGAATTTGAGCAGACATGTGGTGGGTTTGACATCGCAGAAAATTACGGTTGTAAACTTCTGGGTTGTGACACCGTGCAATTTGGCAGGCGTCCTTAACAGTCCGATATAGATGTAAGATTTGCCTCAGCAGGGCGACATATGGCACTCGATGAGAGACCGCGCCTCCTTCATCAGAGAGAATATAAAGTGATGGATTACGAAGCTGATCGCTCTCTTCCTACTAAAGCAACATTAAGAGTGCATGGAAATACACCCCAGTCCCCATACGTCTTCGTTGTCTGATGAGCAGTCAAATTACGGCATTGACTGTACTGCAGTAAAGGCCGGGATAGCTCAGTCGCTAAAGTCACTGGGATACGTGCTGATTAACTGGAGTGTGCAGGTTACGATTGCCGGCCACAGCAGAATCCCGTTTGTGTTCACAGATACCAGACCGTTTGTTGTGCCCACCCGAAATTCAATCCTGTGGTTTCTGTGCGCTCTCTCCTCTGAGTGTTAATCAGCAAGGTTATGAAGGTGAAAACATTCACTCGCAACTAATTCCAAGCTACGGATTGCGTGGAGCTATACCTCCACCCCATACATCTTCATAGCCTATTGTTCAATTCAGAGGCAGCTTTATTATTGTTCGCCCTGCGATATACATTTCTATCTTACTTTACATTGCATTACGTTACATTGCAATACGTTACATTACAAGGAAGATTTTATGAACCTAACCTTTTATTCACATGGAAAAACATTCGATTTGTTTTTGAAGCAGCACTTTTGTGTCTGGGTTGGGACACTTAATAAGTTTTTGTACATTTTCACAGCCCCTCCACAGAAATGTCCGAATGTTACAGCAAACAGTGCCACAATCGCTCAATTCAACTCCGTTCCCAGTTCACTGTTTACTAACGAGCCGCTGTTGTGTGTGTTTTGTTTAAGCCCTAACAGCATCATTAGAGAGACCACAAATAAGCAAACAAAAATTCATCAATAAGTTACGGATTAACATTAAAAGGAATTCAGTTCAATTCCACATCTCACAACTACAGCAGGTAAGTCGCCGGGACAGCTCAGTCGGTATCACGATTCGCTAGGGGCTGGACGGTCCGGGGATCGAATCCCAGTGGTATCGAGATTTTACATAATCCTTTCAGACCGGCCTTGGTTCTTCCCTGAGCCTCCTATATAATGGGAACTGGTTCTCTTTCCGGGGAATAAAACGGCCGGGGCGTGGAGTTGAAAACCCACCCCATCTAAAGTCGAAGTTAAAAAACGATTGGTATTATACCTCCATTCCCTTCTGATCCTTCGTGTCCTGTTTTAGGGTGGACTGTAATTCCTTTAGTTTGAAGTTATATACCTACGCTAACGGACTTGTACTGGAAATTAATAATATTTGCAAAAACGCTTAAACCCTTTTGCGAAATTCTCTTTGTTCTCAGTGCCGCACACCTCGTCTTCTGAGAGTCATTCTACAGTGCTGTATCAAATTGGCTGATCTTGAATAACCGACCATAAAAAGAGGAAGTTATGGAATTTTGAAATGTACCGCAGTAAATGACGAGCCAATGGGGGTTACTACACTCACCTGTGAGGGCAATATATCTCTCCTGCTTCAGCGACGCGAAATGCCCTCCTGCTTTCTACATGACAAGTATAAGAATCTTTTCCGGTCATCAAACCCATCCCCTATCCCCGGCCGCACCAACAAAATTCTTCCCCTTCTCACTTGAATGCGAGAGACACTGCCCCCCAACAGCAAGCATCCAACTATAGACTGACAATCATCTCGCACATGGTGAAGATGGCTGCAGTCTCCTATCGTCGTATTGCTGCTGCATTATTTTTTATCCTCCTCTTCTTCTTCTGTTCTGTATCCCACCATTCATCTCGTCAGAGCAGGCCAAGGCACGACCATATTGATTCCATCCATCCCCTTGCCCGCTTGCTCTACCCCTCCCGGACCGCTCTCTCTAACATCCTAGTGTCGACCGGAAAACTGAAGGATCAATATCCTGCGAGGACATTATGCGCCGACCGGCCTGCAGCAGAACGGCATGAAGCCCATTAAATGTTATCATCGTTAGGAAGGACCGGGGTGTACTTCAGCATATCACGGCTTCCAGATTTCTTTCATGTATTGATGAACTGCAATATAAGCAATGAAGCAACAATGTACGACTTCATTCATCCGCCGCCTCATGTCTCTGTGTCGTGCCAAGTACATGGCAGCCCGGCGATCGGATTATTCAGATTATTCAAATATAATTGACTTCTTGTCTTTTTCTCCTCTTGAGATTTTTTTTAAGCGTGCTTGTTTAAAGTCAAATTTTTTTTCGACACACTGATCCGTTGAATTCATATATTTTTCAAGACAAAATTTATTTGCATTTATTTTTTAAATGAAGCAAAAAAGTGAGTAATATATATATATATATATATATATACACATATACATATAGGCCTACATACACGTATACATGGACACACACACAAACACACACACATACATGTATATGCACATTGTGTGCCCTTCTTCTTTTCCTGCTCCATAGAGGACCCGATAGAAATACCCTAAGTTTTATGAAAGCTGCAAGCTACTGTTGCCGTTGCGAAGGTTGGCACACCTGAAACATGACTCGAAAGTATGTTGCAATGACACTGCGGTGCGATCCATATTCTTATTCTTAAAATTTTCGTAAACTTATAAGTGTGGAACTGTATTAAAAAAAAACTGTACTTCTGCGCTCAATACAACTTTGCAATGGATAAATTTTTATTATGCATATCGTAAATCGAGTATCAATTGTAATAGAACAAGGGAAGTTACAGTCAACAAACAAGGCATAAAATTTTAGAAAATTTTGTGAACTTCACGTGGCTTTAACTGAATGTAATATAGTATAATGTACAGAGAGTGTATTTTAAAACGTCACAGGTTTATAAAAACAACAACAAAAACAACAACAACAACAACAAAAACAACAACAAAAACAACAACAACAACAAAAACAACAACAACAACAACAACAACAACAACAACAACAATATGCACAACAAATTCTTTCGCTGTCGTTTTTGAATTTATGTGCGACTTGATAATTTTGCACTTTTCTTTTCATAACGATTTATCCTGATAATGGCCTCAGTGGAAAGTCGAAACAGTTTCTATTTGTAAAAAAAAATTATTTTCTAACATTTGTGTCCACAGAGTTGAAAAATAATTTCGTTGCTTGTAAGAAAACGCAACCGTGTTCAGCACACAAATGTTAATGTCAATGCATTACCTCATTCAGCACGTATTGTCATACTGACAGGGAAAGTGAATCCAGTGCGCTCTGACTGGCGGTTACTGTGTTTGTGCGCAATAGGCTATGTGGAAGACGAACATTAAGCTTAGACAGAATTTTCTTCAATTTCCTAACAAGGAGCTCACGATACGGAATGACGCCCGTCGTAACGACCAGCAACTGTCTCACACAGCTACTCTTATGCGCGATATTCCACAAAATAAAAGGGAAACAACCTTAGCTATATACAGTGTAAGTTCTGTTCTATTGATTAGCGGTATTATGAGCAGGCGTTATGGCTGTGCACTGTAGTGCCTGTGCGTTTGATTAGCTTTGTCACCACTTGATATCAACTGCTGAAGTAAATTAACGACATCACCAGTGAGGGTTATTAAGCTCCTAAAAAGACATTTTGGAAAATATATACACTACACTTTGGAACACGTGTTTACTTTCTTCTTCATTACATATTTACTGATCCAATAATAATCACGTGACTAGGATACTGCGGCCCTGTTTACATCCAATACACAGCATAGGTGTGTTTGTTTAAACTACTCTGTATTTCTTATAAACAATAACCAACAAATGCACATACAAGTGTGTAACTTATTACATTATAGTCAGTGCAGCCTTCTACATGTTTCGGCCACCTATTGTGGACATCTTCAGGGAGATGTTCTTTGAGGGAATATTACATAAAACGTTGAAGCAATTTACAGATAATTTTTAAGTCAAGAAAATGTCTTTTAGGACGTGAATGGAATTAGGCCTCTTTCCTAAAGAAGGCTATAACACATTTCTCGGAAACATTGGTACGAATATGCTAAACTATGCGAAAACTCCACAGATGATAATGTACATAAACTTCACCATCGACAGAAGCTCTGACCTCATGAAATGTGTATAAAATTTGAGACAGTTTGCCAGAATCTACATATTTTCGTAACATAGACAAAATAAACGAATCCTTTAGCTGTTTCTACAGACATCATGTGGTGCTCCATGACTTCACTTTATGCAGTGAACCCGAAGGGTAACACCCTCTGACGTTTAAACAGCATGAAGACATCTTGTCTCTGTGCCTAACACAACACCATGACGTCGCATAAGTCAAGCTAAAGGTCATATAAATTGTTATTATCGGAACTCGATGTACACAAAAATCAGCTTTAAGCTCCGAGTGTTTTATCCCAGAAGGAACAGGCCCGGTAGCAACTGAATATGAAGTTGATTTAGCCTTAAGTGGTGATGTGCCTGTGGTGATGAACACATTACTGACACTGCAGCGAGTCTCAGTTTTGCCTTTCAGGTCTTCACCGTTCTCCAGTCATCATCAAGGTCAATATTTGATTCTTCGTGTCGTTTCGTTTCTCCTGTTACGAAGTTCAATTCGTCTGTCACAATTTCGAACCTGCAGTGGGCCTAACGCCTGTGGGCATTGGCCTGCACCTACTACGTGTCTACGTAGGTACTGAGCTTCGGGTTTTCTCTCATTGATTTTCTGGTTATTCCTATATTATTATTATTATTATTATTTATAGTAATATTTTATTTCTTTCTCGTGCTGTATTTATAACTAGAACACATAAAGAGTAATTAAGTGCATTTGTTTATCTGTCATTTTTCATAACTTAATGTCTATCGATAATTAGGCGATAAGTTTCATGTCATGACACATCCTTCGTGCGACCTTCCTTGTTTGGCCTTTTCCACGGACCTGAACTTCCCACTGCGAAAATTGTTTGTGTTGACCGAACAGAAACGTGAGGAGCGACTGCTGGGAGTGAATAAGATTTATATCAAGAGACGCACATATCCGATTGGCTCAGGCCAAAGTGGCGCGTCCTCCACTTGCGTAATTGATTGATATATTGTGTGAACAGAGAGCTAGCCGCTTCGTTAGAGACAGCCAGCCGCTTCATTCTGTAGTGAGGAGTCTGTGTCTTCACACTTCATGAATAGAGACAGCCAGTTTGTACGTGGTGCAGTTAAACACACTATCACTGTTACTCACTTATATGCTGTGCATACAGACAGCTGTATTATTTGTGCTGTATCACAGGACTGCCCCAGTTGTGAACGTTTGGGAAGCGTTCTTCTTCAGAACTTATTTTAGATCACACCCAAGCCTACCGATACCGAGGAAGCCAAAAGAGCTTCTGGCAGTTATGTGCAAAACACTGAAGTGCTGATCTTTGCCCGAACTATAGTAGCTTTCCAAACAAACGTCACTGTCTGCAGGATGCTGTGTGCGTCACGTATGTAAATTTGGAAGCGAGTAATATCGCTCAAATTGAGAATATACATGTGGGTCTTGCGACTGACAGAGTGTTTGGGATTGTGATTCCAGTTGCATCCAAACATTTTTCCAAAATTATAAAAGAGTTCTTCAACCTCCCTGGGTCACAAAAGTAACAATTTTGTGTGATATTTATATTTGTTTGTTTGTTTGTTGTTGTCTCCCAAAAGGAAAAGGAAAGAGCGAGAATCCGACAGACGTGAAGTTCTATAGATGTATTGGTTCACATGTACTTAATATAGGTGTATTGGTGCACATGTACTTAATATAGACGTATTGGTGCACACGTACTAAATATAGACGTATTGGTACACATGTATTTAATATAGACGTACTTGTACACGTGTACTTAATATAGATGTATTGGTGCACACGTACTTAATATAGATGTATTGGTGCACACGTGCATAATATGAGTAAACAGAAATTTCCTTAAAAGCACATACAAATTTTTAACTCCGAAATACACAGAAAACTTATGAATGTGGACAAAGTTAATTGAAGCAGTGCTGTATGTATGTATGTACCTTGAGAATGTTAAATGTACCTTCTGCATACTCATTGTTCAGGGTGTTGTATACCGAAGTGATAAGCCTGGGATCTGTACCGAAGTGATAAACCTGAGAGCTGTACTCAAGCGATAAACCTGAGAGGTGTACTGAAGTGATAAACCTGACAGCTGTACTGAAGTGATAAACCTGATAATCGTACCGGAGTGATAAACCTGAGAATCGTACTGAAGTGATAAACCTGATAATCGTACCGGTGATAAACCTGAAAATCGTACTGAAGTGACAAACCTGAGAATTGCGCTGAAGTGATAAACCTGAGAATCGCATTGAAGTGATAAACCTGAGAATTGCACTGAAGTGATAAACCTGAGAATTGTACCGAAGTGATAAACCTCAGAATTGCACTGAAATCATAAACCTGAGAATTGCACTGAAATCATAAACCTGAGAATTGTACCGAAGTGATAAACCTGAGAATTGCACTGAAGTGATGAACCTGAGAATTGTACCGAAGTGATAAACCTGAGAATTGCACTGAAGTGATAAACCTGAGAATTGTACCGAAGTGATAAACCTGAGAATTGTACCGAAGTGATAAACCTGAGAATTGCACTGAAGTGATAAACCTGAGAATTGTACCGAAGTGATAAACCTGAGAATTGTACCGAAGTGATAAACCTGAGAATTGTACTGAAGTGATAAACCTGAGAAGAGTCGTGTACTGTAAAATGTAAATATAAATAGCGTTTCAATCCTTTCGGCTGCACTGTAGCTCTGGGTTCGATTCATGTTCTAACAAATATGAGTGTCATGTATATTTCCTTGGGGGCAAAGGGGGCCGGTGCGTATGGCTGACAACCTTACCACATTTATGTGCCGACAGTCTTGAAATGTGGGAGCCTGAACCTCCTGGACCCTCAGGGCCCGTCCAGGCACCCAGGATGATGTGCATTTTATAATCCGTTTTATTGCATTTTATAATCCGTTTTATTGCATTTTATAATCCGTTTTATTGCATTTTATAATCCGTTTTATTGCATTTTAATTAGTGTATTTTGTTGGTTTAAAACATGGAATGTAAAATTACACGTAGTGAATAACACGAACAGTTTATTTCTCGATACATAATCTGTTTATATTAAATTTGTGGAATAGATCCTGAACGTTTTTAACTGTCGCTGTATTTGTAACTTGTAAATGCTGATGTTTCTATGGTTTGTGTCCGCTCAAAGTGTCGGTTCCGCACATCCGACGGCTCATTGAATATATTCATAAGGACGAACACTAAATAAAGTTTTCCGACGACGGACATCGTCGCATTTCACGCTTTCCAAAATTTCTCTGAGTACAGCTCCATATTTTACCAAGTTGTGATGCCAACCATCGTTAATATTACCGCAGGAAATTAAAAGTATGTCGTCGGTTGGCCTTCAAGGGCTAAACATTCCTACCGGCTGTCGGACAAACCAGTCAAGTTGTTTAACAACCACAAAGGAAATACAGAGAAACGCAAGTGTAGAGAAAACAGTGAGCCCATAAGCCCTTGCTTTTCTTTCTTAAGAAGACAGTTATGCTAAAAGTAACTACTAGAATGCACTGTCTTTCCTAAGAATCTCTATTTATAATTCTCCCCAGTGCATCCCTACATATGACAGTGTGTAATTATATGTTCTTACAAACAGATGTAGATGCTGCTTGACTGGCCTGAACTGCAGTGTGTCAAGTTGCAATGGTTGAGACGCGAATACGATGTACGCAATCTGTACTTTTGTACCAAACCTTACAGGTGATTCCGTCCCCTCAGCTGCTGGACGCACTAAAACTTTTTCCCCCTCTATCAGTGACGATAAACTTCTATGATTAAATTGTTTTTCAAGTATAGGTTTATAACACAACTGTTGATTCCTGCCTGTGACACACAACTGTTTAAATCAGATGGATTTATTTATGTACCACTATAGATGAATATTTTGCGACGAAGTTACTAGCCGCATGACAAAGGGTCTGAAATTTTTTGACGTTTTGCTGACCGTGCATCGCAGTATATTTATCTCAGTATTTAACCAACTTGATGCACAAAATTTGTTTTAAATAATTTTTTTATCTCGTGCCTCTACATGTTTCGAGCACATGTGCTCGAAACATGTAGAGGCACGAGATAAAAACTTATTGTGAAACAAATTTTGTGCATCAAGTTGGTTAAATACTGAGATAAATTTTCGTTGTTATACCGTGCATGTTGTCAGGTCACTCAATTATTTTACCAATCACTGCACATATATAAAATTATAAAACAGGGTACTCTTCGCAACACAACACAACACGGCATGCTGCCACAATACCCAACTGGAATAGTGAAATTAATGTGACTTTTAATAGTGTAACTTTAGCAAGGACGATATAGCTCCCTGATGATGGTCGTAGGACCGAAATATGTCGGAGCATTTTTAATGTTTTAATGTGTAAATTTTATAATTTTATATATGTGTGCAGTAGTTGGTGTAATAATTGAGTGACTGAGATAAATGTCTGAAATAGTTTATGCGATTCAGACATGGCAGTGTCTGTAGGCGTAGGCTTAAATGTGATTAGACATAACCAGGAAGTGTGATGGAGCAGAGTTTCAAACGCACAGATTTGAAACACTCTAAATTACTTCATAACTAATCAACTCAAGCCGGCAGCGAGTGCACGAGAGACTTCAAAACGCCAATCATGAGATATCAACTTATCACAAATTGTCTGGACTCCGTTCCTTCCGTGCACGGATTTTTTTCCTCGGTGTTATGAATGAGGTCACCTAAACTTCACCTTGACATGATATAGTGCCACAGCTTAGCGACGTTTCAGTAGGTGGCGATCGTGAAAATGTCGTGTTTTTATCACGTCTGCAGACTAAGAAGAACAGAGCACACATTTAAGAGAAAAACAGCACTAAAAGTTGAGACAATAAAGGGGAAGTTATTTGAATTTTTTCGTCTCATATCGGTTTATTTGGAAACAAACAAACTGACTAACTAAAAGTGAATTATGTAAGTCTGCAAATATTGAGTTTTTTTTTTTTGGACCTCTGTACCCTTGAAAAGGATGGAAATGTGGTCTTTCAGAAGGCAGCGTGCTGTGTTACCGACAGCGTGGCTTCGCATCTCAGAATAAACGGGTCACTTACGTAGAGAGACAGCAAGAATGATGTCCTCAGTTTTAAGTCAAATAACTCATTTACATGAATGGTGCGGGTTCGCTGTAAAACGTGCAGAAATCCGCAGTTTCTGGCTGTTGTCTGCTCGCACGTTACACTCTCTGAGGCAGTACACCCCTGTTTGCGGAAGCTGCTACAAGCAGTTCATCATGAAGAAGGCTCAGTGAGTCATAACATGTTACTGAACTCAAGTCCACTCTAATGAACGGTTCGACACACTTTTCGAGGTACAGGCACCCTCCGATTTCCGCAGTAATTGTGATACGGAATTTACTGCAAGTCGGAATTGCCTATACTTGTGGTCAAATATGTAAGCTTTCCCAAGGATTCCAGGTGAAACCCCAAATCCAGCACAATGGACCCGGTCAACTGCAGCATGACCGCCCCCTTCCCCCCACACCCGCCCCCTTCCCCGTGTCTGCGCCCATCAGTATTCTTCATCCATCTTCGTTTTCCTTTGCGCTTGAATTCCCGCAAGGATATTTCCAATGCGCTTCTAAAAATTTTAATTATTTCAATCTCTTTTCTTTTAAAACTGCACAAGTCTGGAAATTTCATAATTTTAAAATGCGGAAGTTGGGGAATGTCTGTACAAAAGGAAAAGGGCCTCTAATTTCCAACTCGATTGATCTTTTTGAGGAAACCTGAAGCATGTCCAGTCAGATAACACCATTGGCCATAGTGGGGGATCTTGGATGTTTATCGGCATGTTGTGTGCACAGAGCGGAGAGCAATGTCACTCATCCCAGTCTGCAGCTTCATGTGGACCTGTAGTGTTACTCTAGTTCCCTGCTTGGCAATGAGCACTTGTATATTCCTAGCTTTAGGCTGTACCCTGCGTCGTCGCTAGCTTTCCCCGGTATTAGTGTAAGCATCCGGTATGTGGGCTTCATGTTTATGCTCTTCAGCGTCCTTGCACACTCTTCCCGAGTTCCTGGCGTTGTAGGTGTGTTCGGTGATCATGCGCGTTTTTAGGGCATTATTTTGTGGTAATTGGTACTGACAGACCGTAGCGTCGAAAGGCACAAAAAGGTGTTCAGTGCAAGACAGACAAAATGAGACACAATACTGTATAACATGACATGTGCATCGGAAGTATGGATTGAAGTTCACATAAGCCGAACAGGTTAAATTTTACCACCGATTCCTGACCACAAAAGGCAGCTAATGTCCATTGATGCTTAGAATTGGTTTAACAAAGACTGCGTACTAAAACTTTTATCTCAAATACATCAGGAAAAGAACCACAGGCAGCTGTACAGTCGCCAGGCAAAGACAAACAACAGTAAGTGAAATCGGAATTAGGAGCAAGGAATGAGTCCAAAATACTAAATACGCGCAGGTATGTCGAACAATGACGGAGATTCAGAGGGGCGCCGAAACGCATTTTTGAACACAAATTAGTGTTCTATGGACCAGTGTAACACTGTGCACAGCACAGTCGCACAGTTCGTTTGGAACAGTGTCTCCAGTCTGTCGTACAAAACTGCGCTACACACCTGTCAGAGATTTTATGCTTACAAAATTTAGACTGAGATATGAGCTGTTCAAAAAGAATCAGTGCGCAGATTTTATTTTGCACTTGAATGTCTACTACAGTCAGTACGTTTCACAGACGAACCTTTTAGCAAATTAGTGACAATATCAATCATCATGTGCATGAAGCTTCGAAAGCTGACCTCTCGTATAAAGTTCTGTTTGGCCGTGTGGTAAGCCCTCTTTTGTTCATGAAATACCATTAAGGGAAACATTGTGTGTGTCTATGTGCTAAACATTGTGTGTGTCTATGTGCTAAACATTGTGTGTGTCTATGTGCTAAAATATTTTTTTAAAAATATGATATATTACTAGAGAGAAATAAACTGCACGTTTTTGCCAACAGGATTTGACACAACTTGTAGGTTTGCACGTATTCAAAACGTTGCATTTCGTAATGGAGAGTTTTGGGGAATTACAGATCTTACACCACTGGATACTTCATGTGGACTATAAAGAACAGAGACCACACAGAGAAGAATCCGTGGAAGGAAATTTACGCTGTTCGAGGGCAGGCACTCCCGACTGCAGCGTCGTAGCGTGGTTGAAACCGAACGCAGAGCTGCAGTGGCTTTTCAGCGAGACTTGTCAATAATGTAAGAAGTTGCAGCGTTTGGGTTCCTGTATGTACCGAAAGGAATATTATTTTTATCTTATATTTTATTGCTTATTACAGCATTTTGGATGGGCCTGTGGGTATTTGATGGGGATTCCATTCTTTTGGGATATAAAGCTGTGTCACTAATAATGAGAACGGCTCAGGGGCCCTCCCACCCCCTGAAAAATACGTGCCGTGTCTCTTGCTCAGAGGGAAAACGGCCGGCGCCGGGCGTTGAACCCAGCCCATCTAGCGCTGAGGTTAAATGAATAGAGCCAATGCTGCACTTAGCATCCGGACCTTCGTGACATGCTCTGGGGCGAAGTTTACCTGTACCTTTTATCACGGGATAACTGAACCCAAAATGTTGAGGGGACGTACTGCCTTCATGTTTAAACGCAAATAGGTCCTGAACGCATTTCTTTACTTTGACCTGTGACAGGCAGTTACTTATGGAAGACTGCGTATTGTCGACCCGCAGCAGGGTGTTCTACAACTACGTTGCCGGTTGTGATATGTGGACGGCACGTTGTAAACTTGGCTACTCAGAGCAGGAAGACGTAGGATTGTGCTACATTGCCTACAGAGAAGACGTAACATTATCCAGTTCACCATGGAAAGTGAGGCAGACGGACACTTGCCTTGCTGGAGTATTGGCGTCTACAAAATGAGATATGGTTCCTTGAATCACAAATTGTGCTGATAAGAGAAGCACTCGATTCTGTACCTGAATGCAACATCGCACTACTTCCCAGCCAGCAAGATCTCAGTTCTGTCTCTCTTGGCGCCTAGGCCTAAACCATCCGTGATCAGGTCAGTCTGGGAGCTGAACTGGACACACTCCACTTCAGCTTCCGTACCAACGATAAGCGGAAAAAATGGAAGGCTTTCTATGTCTGCCAGAGCAGCTTCGACGACGGCGAGAACTAAAGGCCATAGCCTGCTGGCCCTTCGATCAAAACGCTTTCAACCGCATCAGCGGCGGACTGTCAAAACACAGCATCAAGAAGATTGGTTTGCCACCTGGGAACATTGTCCGGACTGCTACGTCTCTTTAAAGTCGACCTAGACCAAAAGTCACCAGGCACGTATAGCATCTCTTGCGAACGGGAGAAGTGGCACATCGGACAAACCAGCCAACCATAGAGACTGGGCTCAAGGAACAGCACCACCATATGCAGCTGCACGAACTGGAGACGTCAGTGGTGGCGGAACACAAAGCTGGTCTCGGTCACAGGATCTGGCTCAATAACAGCACAATTCTGTCCAGAAAATCTAGGTTTATGGGCCGGCTAATAAGGACAGGGGAAGGGATTGAACTACACCACATTCCTACCTAACCCTCTGGTCGGAATGCTCTGAAGTTCAACTGTTTCTCCTCCTCTAGGGTCCACCGTGGCCCCGGCCGAACACAGTGCTTGTGATCCACGGCGAGTTAGTCTGTTCCACAGGGTCTTTGTATTTGGGTGCACTAAGAGCAGCGAGCTTGGGGGCACGGCTGTAACCAATGTGACCGACAGACTTTGGGAATGGTGACAGGAAGTTATTGCTAACTAGAATCCTCGCGTGTTACAGGATCAGGTTTGTTTGTTACTGGCGCAACAGTCCACAGTGGACCAGGGCCTCCTCATTATCGATGTTTCTAGATCACACACAACGACACACCACAGTTGCACTTACAGTTTAACACACTCGAGTCTGGTGGATGTACTGTTACTTGATCTCTGATTGCCAGAATAATTATTCTCTGTTTGCTACTTCACTCTTTTATCCCTCACACAAACCTCACTGTTTCACGTCTTGAAATACTGTCGTCAGAATTTGCAAGGCAAAGATCAGTTGTTTCAATACTGACTATTTCGAACATTTTCACTGCATCGCACATGAGTTCGCGACCCCTTAAGAACACTGTGCAGTCCTTCCACCTGCTTATTTATAGAAGTTTTCATGACGAGTGTTTCGCCGGTTTAAAGCAATTTCAACAAAAAATAATTTTTTCCGAAAAAAAAAGAGTGACCGGGTGAATACAAATGTGGATTTCCAGCAAGACGGTTCGAACCTCCGTGAGGGCAGTGACTCTTTACCCGCTGTACGTAAGGATTTGGGGAATTAAAAATCAGTAATAATTTGTGGCTCGCTCGTCCGCCCGATCTGCGCTATATAATTGTCTTCCATGGTGTCTGAATGACTTAACTTGAAGACGATCCACACACAGGACGAAATTACTGACATCTGCAGGCTGCTCGAATATCGGCAGTTTATACAGAAAAAGGAAATTCAATTTTTACAAATTTTTTTTCATGAGGTGCCGAACACACCTGAGGTTTTCGGGAAGTTATTACCAACATCCTGCCGATCGCATTATGGTCCTGTGGTCGACTCAGCCGCTAACAGTAATGAGTACCAGGAGTATTTCCTGGGGGTAAAGGCAGCCGGTGCCTAAGGCTGAAAATCTACCACCAATCTGTGCCGTTGTCACGAAATCTGGGAACCTTAACTTCCTGGAACCCTCTGGATACCTTCGGGCCTGTAACGGGACTGCCTTACCTTTACCTATTACCAACACGACGGTATTTATATTATATGAAACGTATAGTTAATGTTGATTATTCTGTGGGCGGATGTTGCTCTCATCTGTACGCTATTCTGTAGCAGTCAGTTTTCTCTACACATGTCAACGGTATTATTTTACACTTCCCATATCTCTCTACGGTTTTCGCGGATTCCAATTTCATTGTTCATTATAAGGTAATGCATCGTAACCCTTGAGGGACACTTCGAAATCACCATTACGCTGAATATGCATGTTGTGGACGCTTGCAACAAAGATGGAAACCGGAATAGCGATTGAAGCACATTCGTACGTCTCACTGGCATTTGTTGTGACAGCTTGTAGCGCCGGTCTGCACTATCACCTATGTTCCATATTTGTATACAAATCAGGCACGTACAGCCAATAATCAACTGTGTACTACAGGGCCTTTCTTTTAACTTCTCGCTGAACTCTGCAGCTTTATCACATTTAAAGCATGCGTCTGGTATGACAATCCATGACAGCTGTGATAATATGGACAACGATGAAAGAAACACGCTGTATGTGTTACTGTATGAGAGTATGTGTGTAACGTTGGAATGTGTATTCTCTTATTTCACAGACTGCCTGGGTACTGTATACATCAACTGAATGTTTTAGTTAAATTTAGCACTGTGACTGCTTGGATTGTAAAGTACATAAAATTTCATGCCGTAGCGGTGATGATGTTGATTGCCTAACTAAAGTTCCTGATTTTTGATTAGAGAGTGTAACTGAGACTTTCAGGTAGTGTCAGAAGTACGAGGTTATAAAGAGTACAATTATGGCTGCATCCCCTCTGGTCCTTTACGGCCTCTGCTACAGTGAACTGTACTGCCGGCAATATCCGTCGGTCCGCACACAAAGTGCCCAGTATTCTTGTCATATTAAATAAATCTCGGATTTTCCGGACAGACTTTCAAAAAATCCTCAAACTTCACGAAAATCCGTCCAGTGGGAGCTGAGTTCTTCCGTGCTGACGGACGGATGGACAGACATGAAGAAGCTGATTGTCGCTTTTCGCAATCTTACGAACGCGTGTAAATGATAGCAGTGCCAGAACACAACACGCATTCCCGTAAGTACAGTCAGCCAAGAGAATCACGCGATCATCAGCTCGTACTTTCCCATTAGATATAAAATTCAGTCCAGTAAGTTCCTTTGTGCTTAGAGGGGATTTGAGCTGCTGTTTAAATTGGGAGGTATTTTCGACGTTCCGAACTCTGAACTTTCCGGATTTATACAGTTTTGGAAATAACGAACTGGATAATTCAGTTGTTTTGCATTCAAGGAACATATGAGGCATGACCGTTATCAGCAATGGGTGGAGATAGAAACCGAGTCTGGATGTGTATATTTTTGTTCCTAAAAGACCTTTAACCTTACCTCAAGATGCAGCCTTTACCCCCCCCCCCTTAACACGTCGTCATTATCGTCGTCTCCCCAGCTTGCATATTCCTTAATAGACGTGCGATGTTGCCACTTCGACCGAACCTGTTAACTTTAATTGGATTGCTAGGATTTTGCACTAATTGGCATGCGTGCCCCCCCCCCCTACCCAGGCAGTACATTACAGATACACCCCGTGTGACGTCAGTGAGCCTTAGCGTAAAGAATGCCAGGTAGTGTCCGTCAGGTACCCTACCTGACACGGACCGGAGGCGTTACAGTATAGCATTTCCTCTCGCTTTGTTCTGTATTTTTATTTTGTAAATTCTTATTGAACATTGTATTGTGCACTTTTGTTCAAACTCATTCAATACATCACGTTACAAATTCCACGTGTTGTGTTGTTCCATATTATTGTGTAGAACTTCCCACAAAATCCATCAGAGAGTCATGGACTTTCTGTGGAGGTATCGCGCCAGTGATTCCTAATATACCCGGACCTACGTGGCTGAATTCGCTGTACCTTGGGATAGGTTGCTCAACGAAGGGACAGATCCGACCAGAAAGCAGAGACGATGAGAAATGTCTTAACCTGTAGCAATTTGCGAATCTGTATTTAACAAAATCCGTACCTGCGTGTTCTATTTATTTAAGAGCAATTCTAATATTGTCTGTCACTCTAGGCCTGGGTCTCTACAGTGTGAGTTTTGAAGTCAATTTGTGTACGTACTGCTTGTTGTCAACTCGCTCTCTATGCTCTGTCAGTCTCTGTGGCCTTCATTTGTACCGACTTATAATATCTAAGGAAATGTATAAATTAAGAATCTCCACATTGAGTAATATTCTCCAGTCTTTTGTTACTTCTCGCTTAGGATTAAATGTGCCTATCAGCACACTGTAAATGTAATGAGAAAGTTGTCTCTCTTTCTTGAAGGCTTATAGGGCAGTGGGACTGAAGCTACACTCGTTCTTAACCTGAATATCACATTGAAGGGAGTGGTTAGCACCGTCCTCGGTAAGCATTGACTGTGTGGCTGGCTGAATCACGGACTGTCTGGACATTTTGAAGAAGAGATAAATTTTTTGCCCTTACCGGGATTCGAAACCCAGATTGTTCAGCCCGTATCCCAGTCACTAGAGTGATGACGATGTCCGGCTGCCTCTCAGCTTGCTCTTCTCTCACGTTATGTCAGAGAAGTTCTTCGGATAGACTTCGCGTTGGCAATTTATCTCGTGCTCCAAAGTCACGGTGCAGACCGGAAAGTAAGGTAAAGTTACATTCGTCCCTGTGCTTAATTAAGCAGCACACAATGAGGGCTTCAACTTCACGCGTCGTTAACCTTTGCTTTGCTTCACTCCCCAGCCGCATTAGCCCCAGGGAAGGAATCCCTGATATATTTTGCTTTAGTGGGTCCGAGTGCCGGAGGGGCTATTTCAGAACACAGAAGTGTCCGCTCCTACCCAAATCAGATTCGGACAACTCGATCGACCCCACCGTGTTTGGGTCACTACACTCATTGAGCTATCCTGACTGTACGTAAACCCAATGTTAAACCCTACAAAAAGGGAGACAAATGGCAATACTGCTAGCAGAGCCCTCTGTCCTGTTTTATCGCTGCTTCAGACAATATCTCATAGCTGCATATTAAATGTTTGCTATTTCTTTAATTCTCGTTCTATTCTTTTACCGTTTTCCATTCCGCATTCAGAGGCCTTTGTTACTATCCGGTTCGTCTCAGAGAAAGAAGAGAAATAAAAATTATAAATGGGGTAGAAGGCAGAGGCGATTGAAGCCATATCTTGTGCTATCTTCTTCCCTTTTTTTATTTTTATTGTGTAAGGAGGATTCTCCAATTCTGGGAGGAGAGAGGCAGTCGGAGATCTGTCGTGTTGTGTCACAAACGTACGTACGTATACATCACTGCAGCCTGTAGAGATTGCCGTTCGCAAGAGATTGGAAGGAGAGGTCTCTCATGTTGCGGGCGGATATAGTAAACTGTGTCCAGGTTTTAGAGCAGGCACCGCCATTGTCACGTGGTGATTGACGACACCAACTAAAGCGACTCCTTACTTGCTGTCGCAGATTAGGAATGATTTTTTAAAGGTATTATTCGTCATTAGTTTTTGTTACTTTCATTGCGGTACCAAAGTTACTTTCATTGAGGTACCAAAGCCCTCACTAAGGCTGCTCCTAAATCTCGGCGAATAATAGAAGCGACCTTTCAGCTTCTGGGAGATTCGTTTTTTCTGTAATTTTCATTCATTCAGTTTCTTCTTTCTTGTTCAAATACTGTTATTTTATTTTTCCCTTATCCTCTTTATCTCTACACGTTCTACCTTTATTATTTCTTGTTTTCTTCTGCCTTGTTGGAAACAACGCTTCTCCAAGTACTCGGACCTGACCATATTAATAAGAACTACAGACAACGACATAATGAGGAGATTCGTAGCAATATCTTTATGTCATTAAGATTATGGTCGTGTAGCAGATATATAGTTTGCCACACGGTGAAGGACACGTGGCAAGAAAATTGTGCCACCATTGTCGGGGTCTGAGAGGAATTTATAGATACAGGCAACATGCTTTGATGTATCTACAGGATGTTGTCTTGAATCAGCTGACGATAATACTGTTGCTCACAGCTGGTAGTACATTTGAGTGCGTTGGGTTTTGGGATTGGATTTAAGTGACAGCCTGTTACGAAAATCGTAATCAGAATTCGTGTTCGTTAAATAGAGAGAATTTGTCGTTTAACTGACTGATTATCAGCATAACAAGTTATACAGGGCGACTGAATGGAGGGGAAAGAGAAGGGTGGGACATGTAGCATGCGCGAGTGAACTGAGAGGTCCGTATCTTGTGTGTCTGTCAGTGAGAATTAAATGTGAAATTTAAATACTGTTCTCTCTGTGCAATTTGGTGATATACAAATATTAACACTACCAACAAAGTCACATTTCTGCTATTTCTTTAATACCTGTACCGTGCATCTCTTATTATTTTGTACAGTAACCAACAAATGCACAATTATTTCACAAATTATCACACTGCTACCTGTTTCGGCACTATCGTGCAGCTGTTGGTAATGCAATTTGCAATTAAGATGTTTGGTTTAACAAAATATGCAAGACTAAAAAATCTTAATTGTAACTTGTATTACCAACAGCTGCATTTGAAATACTTGTGTAACTTGGCAATGCGTTGATTACAAGCTTTCTGAGGAAGACAAGATAGTGTCGAAACATGTAGGAGTGGGACAATTTGTGAAATAATTGTGCGTTTGTTGTTCATTGTACAAAATAGAAAAAATAAAGAAATCACATTTCTGTCATTTTGTATTTCACTCCTAATTAGCTTATACAAGTTTCGACCAAAGTGCCTACATTAGGGAGCTAACATCTCTGTTGCTGAAACGTACAACAACAAAAACAACAAAATATTCTCACATTGCTCACGCACAACAAATGTACAGATTGTTTTGCATATTGTACTATTTTTAAAAGTTATGAAATGGCGCTACAATTTGTTGTTGATTGTGAATTGTTACAAAATGCTACCATTACTTTACACTAATTTCAATCAACAACAGTTATAGTGTTATTTTATAACATTTTAACAAATTGAAAATTCAAATTACAGTCTATACATTTGTTGTGCTTAAGTATTGTAAGTACAGTTTATTCCTGTAAGTTTTAACAATACAGATGTTAGGTGCCTGAAGAAGGCGGTTTAGTCGAAACATGTAGCAGGTAATTAGGAGTGAAGTAAATAAGTACATTTCTTGGTACTGTAAGGATTTGTAAACCATATGTACAGTCAACTGGGTGTGCTTAGGCGTTGAATGAAGAAAAATATTAACATTTATACTGAAAAGTTCTGTTTCAGGTTTTGGATTTGATTTGCCAAACTGCGGAATGGTGTAAATGAATGGATTTCCGAACACAATAGTTTGAGTGCACGGATAATTTAGGGTGTCTCTTGACCACCCGATTATATACACTATTTAATTTTCAGGTAAGATCCTTGTTCAAGAATCAATTGTATTGTAACCTAACTTATCTCTTAAGCTGAGTGATTCCTCAATTTCCCTCTCTACCTGAAGTACTGTCACAGTCAAACCAAGGAAGAACATAAGGTGAGCAGTGCAGGAAACATGGACAGATTTGGGTTCTAAGGCCTAAGGGAAGAGAATGTGTTTGAACTGGTCGAAGGGTGATAATGATAAGAGGGGAAAGGTAAAGTTGTCCCAAGCGTTTACGTAAGAATTGAACTTCGAATAGGGTGGAGGCACAACTCCATGTATTTTTAATTTAGACGCGTGACGATGTTCGGCCGGTCTTACTCCCCGGTGTCTTTACTCCGGGGAAAGTCGGTCTGGGCGCGCGAATCGAAACTGATTCACCTCTTTTCCAGCCCGTCAGACATCCCCCTATGTTGACTGAGCTATCGCACGCTCTGGATCTTAAGAAAACAGTGCGTGAGGTTGGGCCGTTGATGCATGTGCCTGAGACGATAACCAATGGCTCGCAACTGTGAGTGCGGTGAGGGCCACTGGACTCCTCACATTGCTCACCTACTGTTTAGGTTTTCCGCAAAATTGCGAAAAGCTACTATTAGCTTCGCCATATCTATTCGTCCGTCCGTCTGTCAGTCCGCACGGAACAACTCCACTCCAACTGGACGAATTTTCATGAAATATGATATTTGAGCTTTTTTCGAAAAACTGTTGAGAAAATTCAAGTTCCATTAAAATCGACTAATAATAATAATAATAATAATAATAATAACGGCACTTCACATGCAGACTGACGTGTGTGCTTTTGTGATCGTATCTCGGCCAGTTCTTCTTGGAATAAAAAATGTTGCAGACAAAATTTGTAAAGGAAATAAAAAAAATTGTGTTCAATAACTTTTATTTCGAAAATCGTGACGTTTATAAGATAATGTGGAAAAATATTAGCGCATGCGCAATGCATGCTGGATACCAAAAGCTACAAACACACACTCACAATATGCAATACTTATTGCTTATCCGCTGCAACAATGGTTGCAAGAATTCGCCTGAATATTACGTCACACTTACATTGCCTGTCATGTTATTAAAGCTGTTCTCAAGACGGTCTGTTCCTTGCACTTTATCCCACTACACACGACTGACAGCCATAAACGTATTAGTTAACTCGGTAGGGTGTTCAAAAATAACTTTACCTGGACACAGTACCCACTTTTCCTCTACTTCCACTATGTTTGTTTTTCTATACAAATTCTCCCATGTTTCCATGGTCATACCGTCATTTTCCGTGATGCTGACAACCACAAACAGTGTAACACAGCCACACGTCTGTGCTCTGTCCTGTCTGTACAGGACGTAAGAAGAGAGAACTGTGACTGATATTGATAACAGATGACGATATAGCCTAACCAAGCGACAAAAAGCCTCTTCAGATAATCGACGTCTTCGAACAAGCTGCGCCAGCTGAACAGCTAAACCTGAAACGAGGGTGTCAGTGTAGGGTCAGGCACCCCGTACCAGTCGGTTGAGGGCCGTCGGTGAGAACAGGGCGACAACGCTATACCAGTGGGAAGAGTGGCCAGAAGACTCACCACTATCTAACGCAGAAACACATCCATATTCTAGCCACGCCTTCGGTACTAGTCGCGGTTAAGACGTCTGGAAATGTTCTTCCGCTGTGGGATGTAGCGACGCTGTCTTGTGGAATTTGATTCCGCTGGCGGTGCGAGTTTGAGTAAGAACGTCTCGCTGTAATGGAGAAGAGACGGCGGCGCACTGTTGTGCTAGACTCGTCTCTACTTGCAGAACTTTGCTGCCATAAATCCCACCTTCTGTTTTCATTTGACCTGCTCGCTCAATCAAAGGCACAGAACCCGGCTTGTTGTGAAGAGAGACACGATGATGGTCGCAGAGCGCTCCATCCAACTGATTTAACTTCCCAGCAAGAGCTGCAGTGTTTCCATCTCCACATAAGCAATTGTTTAGCTGTGTGCAAGTGTAGTAACTTACACTTTGTTTCTAGCGTCGATCTTTGGATTACCCATCGTCTGGTATTGAAGAAGTATCGCTATTGAATTCAGGACGATCCCGGCTATTGACATTTCCTCTGTCGGCTCCAATTCAGCTGCCTCTCAGTCGCTGCAGGTGAAGGGAAGAGTTTGGTTCGGCATTCTCAACTGTCGCGTTCCACTTGGTTAAACCATATGGTGGAAAAAGTCCGGAAAATAAATTGGGCCTAGTCCTATTCTCTGTTGCTAAAAGGTTGTGATTCGGGCGCAGTCCCAGTATTGTCTTCGGTTGTTACAACGACACATTTCGGACTGTGGTCGTCTCTCTTTATTTTGCCGCAGCTACACTGGCACCAAATTCAGGTGCAGGACCGGAACAGTCAGCAGCTTGTCATTTGTACTGGTGCAGTTTTATTTGCTTGGAACATGACTTAAGGTCGTCTTCCAGAGTCCATTAAGTTGAGACGTACGGCCGTACAAATGTCCAGCAGTCAGTATAGGCTTCAGAAAATCATTAATGTCTTTGTTACGTGCTGACCCAACAATCTAATGACAGATTACGAAGGCAGCACAGCTACTACCACGACTACTACTATTACTACTACTACTACTACTACTACTACTAATACTACCACCAACACTACGAACAATACTACTAACAATACTACTACCACCACCAGTACTATTACTGCTAATACTACTAGTAGCACCACCACTACCACCACCAATACTACTACTACTTCTACATCTACTGCCAGCACTACTACTAATACTAATGCTGCTACTTCTACTATTACTACTACTAATACTAACATCACCACCACTAACAACAACACTACTACCACTATTATTACCACCACCATTACCACCACCACCACCACCACTACAACCGCCACCAACACGACCACCACCATCACCATCACCACCACTACAACAACAACAACAACAACAACAACAACAACAACTACTACTACTACTACTACTACTACTACTACTACTACTACTACTACTACTGCCACTACTATCCTGACTACACATTGCGTACTGCACTAGTATCCTTACTTCACATTGTGTACTGCAGTATTATACTGATTACACGTTGTGTACTGCAGTAGTATCCTGACTACACATTGTGTACTGCAGTAGTATCCTGACTACACATTGTGTACTGCAGTAGTATCGTGACTACACATTGTGTACTGCAGTAGTATCGTGACTACACATTGTGTATTGCAGTAGTATCCTGACTACACCTTGTCTACTGCAGTAGTATCGTGACTACACATTGTGTACTTCAGTAATATCCTGACTACACATTGTGTACTGCAGTAGTATCCTGACTACATATTGTGTATTGCAGTAGTATCGTGACTACACATTGTGTACTGCAGTAGTATCGTGACTACACATTGTGTACTGCAGTAGTATCGTGACTACACATTGTGTACTGCAGTAGTATCGTGACTACACATTGTGTACTGCAGTATTATCGTGACTACACATTGTGTACTGCAGTA